>Ga0056128_1009217_pt1 | contig 12417 bp, 8 predicted proteins | sample WorMetLIZISLAND2_FD_71113 | JGI IMG/M metagenome (GOLD analysis project Ga0056128, IMG submission 71113) | Marine gutless worms symbiont microbial communities from Max Planck institute for Marine Microbiology, Germany - Olavius geniculatus... ...
TATACAGGTTTTTAACGTCTTTTATATTAAACACAATGCAGGTTTTATTGTGTTGTCTTATTCGTATGTTTTTTTTCTTTTTGGGGGGGGTCCATGTAAGAGGCTCTTGCAGCCCTTTGTGCCCTTGCTCAAGCCTTTTCATTACTCATTTTGTCAACGTTTTCTTTGTATCTGCTTGTCTTAATAAATGATATGATTTGATTTGATTTGATTTGACTTTCTCGTTGACTGACACAACCACCAAGCCATTCATCACTGTCTCAGGCCTTCGTGCCTTCTGCACATTTCGCTTCGGACGTTTCTCTGCACGAAGAAACGTGTTTTTGTTGCCAAATTTTTTTGATAATGCTACGCATTACGTTGCGGTGTATTTATTTTAGGTCTTACTATCTTTTATTCATCTGGTGCGTACACAGATAAAAGTAGGGCTCAGTGTCTTATACGTTACCGTAGCAATAGCGGAAAACGTCGTGACAGTGACCGTTGAACATTTTGTTCCCGTATTTGTACTAAAACTGACTTTTGCCGATATAATCGTTCATACACATAGTAATGTATTGTGAACTAGAAAACGCTTAGGTCTACTTCTATTTTGACCAAAATGGGCAGCAGAACGCCAGCGATATGTTGGTGACTCAACTGACATCACAGATGTCTTCCAGGACTACAGTGAGAATCTCTGATGGAGTTCATGCGACACACCGGGCTGTATAAACGTATTTTGATTGATTAATTAATCACGCTGTAAGTTTCTAACGTAATCGGGAGAATAATTTCCTCGTGTGTTGGTGTGACTACAGGGATCTGGTCGTCGATGTCGAAGTCTTCCTGGCAGAACAGTCCAACGGACTTCATCAACTGTCTCAGCGAGCTACACACCGTGAGTAACTGTTTAGCATTGTTTAACTTTTTGTGAATACTCAGAACAATCTCTGTATAGGTTGTCTCAACTTTTAGTCAAGAGTTGCTTGATTTTTTGCCGGTTTAAGACTTTCGCCGTTTGGTCGTACCGTCGTGCAGCGTGCATAATTACGGCGAATGGCGGCTCTGAAATAAAACTGAATGATCGGATAACGAGCACGTAAATTATTAGGGTGGACAGCTGTGTTGGGTGACCATTAGCGTAGCCGTGTAAACAAGAGAGCTTAAGTTAGCGCCGTGGGTGTCTGGTCTGCGGAGTGTCTATCGGTACGACGGACCAACGTACGGACGGCGTGATACGCTAACAACCGTTCGCCGGTACAGTAGCCACTGCGACCCCGTTGACCTCTGCCTGGCGTGCTGCGGACGGATGCTGACATTCGTCGTACGTCTATTTTTGCTGCGGCTGCTGCGTTCGGTTTTTGCAGCACATCAGTCAGTTCTACATCTGTGTCTGCGTGAACGCGTGCGTCTAATTGCACCGGTCAGGGGCGGATTCCGCCGTGCTTGGAGCAGACGGGATAAAAATGTCGGCACGGACTGTCGACATCTTTTAACCTATCTGCTCCGTGTCGACACAAGGGCAGGGCAGTAGAACAAGTGCCGTTTAGCGGCCCCCTTTATTCAAAGCACAGAATTATTTATTCCACCAGCGGGAGAGGGGTTTACACCCAATTAAAATTTTAACGTCCTTCTACCCCAACGAAAAAAAAATGACCAGGGCGTGTTGTGGTTGAAACCAAATATATTTGGTGAAACCTATATTATTCCTGCATCACTATTATTGCTATTCGTTAATTCACAGTAATCTATGACGTATTGCGACCATATCTTAGAAGAGTGGGCAAATTTGCGGCATCCATTGAACATCTAAATCCAAAAGTGTTTCAGCTTCAGGGGGCGCTTTTCCTGGTCCCTGACCAGGGGCACCCCTAACTTAGATCTGAGGCCGCAAATGAATTCTGCGTAACTCTCTGATTCAAACATTGTGGTTTGGAAATAAGATGGCGTGTGTACATGCGATCCACTGCGTTCAGATGTTTTGAACAAAGCACTGTAAATTTTAGTTACATTTAGTTCTCCACCCGCTGTTTCGACGCTGTTGGGTCGGCGACAGGAATGGCATGCGGTCCGGTCCGTTGAAAGTTCCGCAGCAAGAAATTTCAACAGTTTCCATGAGACTTTTACTTTTGGCAACCATAGCGTAGAGTAACTGCAAAAATTGACCAGATATTGAACTGTGGGCGTGGGTGGAAGCTGACCATGTCTAAACGTTCTGGTGTGGTAATTATTCGGCCAGCTTATGCGCCGCCGCAGCAGTACAGCAACAGTTCTGCATGTCAACATGACATGTTGACATGTAGCAGTATATAATGTATTGTTTGTATATGTTATGCTATGTCGACACAGCTGCTGGTCAACTGTTGCAGCAACGGAACAGCCTTCATATAACTCGCGTGCTCGTTTTTCGTTCATCATCGTCCATCTTCTTTCCTGCTTCTTCTGCATGCGCTGAGTTCACAGTGTTCGCTTGGCCGCACTCGTATTATTTTCGAATTATTTTGCGCATGTCACAGAAAATAACTGGCGTTAACAGAATTAGGCCTATAGTTTTCATGACTGTTCCCATTCAGATGGTCACTGCTATTATGTGCTTCGTTGGCTGACAAACAGCGGTCGTGGTGTTCAAGCATTACGTGGCGTTTTTCTGTGAATCGGCAAATTCGTTGACTTGTACTGAATCGCGTCTGAAGCCTGCAGTTTTATTTTAGTTTCAGTTAAATTTTATTTGTTCAGGTTTCTTTGTATTTAGTTTGAATTCTTCGGATTTCAGTCATTTTTTGTTCGCGCCAAAAAACTCAAGTATTGTCGATTCACAGAAAAACGCCGCGTACCGGCATTCACTAGTTTATCAACGTACTGCATACAGCATACAGACAAAACGTTTAAAATTTGGTGATGACAGTTTTACACCCCGTTGTATTTTCGTTGGGGTTTTCACTTTTGTTTTAATTTTCAGGTGTGCGCACTAATTTCCCTGCGTATTGGTGTTAATCCGGACGACTTTTCCGCGGTCTCTCGGCCCGCGGTTGGTTCTGGGTTGATTAATGACTTCGCCGAGCGTTGGGTTCAGTTCCGCGACCTGGAAAACGTAGGGCTGGAAATTGGGTCGGTCACGAGCTGGCAGCGGACGTTTATAGGTCGATAAATGAATGAATGGCGCAGTAAGAAGACGATGTAAACAGACGATTCTGCGTTCGCGGTTCTACGTAACGTCAGCGAGTCTGCACTGTGCAGCGGGCGGCCTCGACCGATGTACCTACAGAGATGCTGCTGCTTTTGCTAACACGTGTGCCTGCTGTCATGGCAAGGCCGAGTCTAGTTCATGTGCTGCCCACAGCGGCCCGCCGTTACAGCTCTCCTTTACGCCGCAACCCGATTTATTGTGACTTCGATGGCACGTAAATAACATTGCAACCGAACGACGTATTACAGAGCTGTGCCATTCCGCAGGAATTTTGAATTAGCACGTCCGTTTACGAAGAATTCATTTCCTGATTGTTTTCCATATATGCTGAATTAATTTTTGCTATCTGTAGTTTGTTCTGCTTTGGCCATTGTAACAATTTTGATTCATTTATTGATCAATTTTGGGCAAGGAATGTTCGTCATACACCAAAAATGATTGGCCAAAATCAGCCTTGGTGTGGATAGGTTACAACTTTCAACGCAAAACGGGTATTACCTATTTGTCTTGTTCGCAAAAGAATGAAAGATATACATTGTAGGCCTACTAGTGAACTTTTCTTACAGGTATTCAGTGATTTGTTTTGATGTGAATACTGAAAAACGGAATTCTTGATGCGCGAACTAAATTCTGATATCATATTCTGACACGCAGGTGAATATGGACGAAAAAACGAGTTGCTGAGTTTGAATAGCTCGTGTAATGCAACGATACGAATTATTTCCTGTCCATATAGCTTGGCTGTTTGTGTCAGTTTTCGTTCAAAAATCCGTGCAAAGAATTCGATCGGAGTGAATTCAAATCGCGAGTAGCTCATCTCTATTTGCTGCACCCATCGACTGCTGTAGCTGTATAGTGTCGGTGAGCTTTCGCAGTCGCTCTAGAAGCCTGCGCCGCGGCCCATAGCACTGTCGGCGCCTGCAGGCCCCGTGTGTGGGTGGCGGAAGGACATGTGGGTTGACCTTGGCGTATAGCAGCTTAACGCCTGTCAACGGCTGCTCGATATATACGAACATTTCGGCGGGAAGCTCGCAGCCTACTCCTGTAGTGAATCTGCCACGTGCTGTGAGTGTGACTGACTGCGGACTATATACGGCCATAAATCATTCAGCCTGTTAGTTGACTTTAGAGCAAGTGATGAATTTCGGTATACCATTTCTTCAAAATTAAGAGTTCCACCGGTGACCATTGTTATGGAACGAATGATAATATAATAATATCATAAGAAAAGAAGATAAAACGACCAGTCTTTGAATGGTTTTCGTTCGGTAGCTTATTTCTCGTTTTGACCTGGAGTGGCTAGTTTACCCATCCCGATACTAACCGCGCCGGACGTACGGCAACTATCTGATAAGCCGATTAAGACAAGCACAAAACCAAGCGGCCACCGACGATGCGAGTAGCCTGCAGCGCAGAAATGGGATCCATCTTTAATTCGGTGATTATTTACTGCGGCAACGTGCGATCGCTATGCGGTCATCTCGTCGCCGACTGCTGCGACCTCGAGCCGAGGTCCGAGATCCGCGCCTGCAGTCCTGCGGCTCCCCGCCGTCACGATGAGGATGAGTGAGTCCGTCCTGTCACGCCCGGTACTGTCTGCATGGCTGTGCGGGCGGCGGACCGCTCTGCTGGCGGACTTGCATCGTCCTCGGCTGTTGGCTGCGGTTTGTGACAGGAAATCGTGGACTCAGTGTACTGAGTGCGAATTTAACATTTCCTGCAAAAGCATTAGATACGTAGTCAGTCAGTTGTTGCTTTGTGTCCACCTGTAGGCCTATAATGCAGCTGTTGTCTATGTGTGCGTCCAACAAGCTTCGTTTATAAAGGGTTTATAAAGTTTACCAAGCATTATATAATTTGGTACTGGTCAACTCATGGGCGGCGCCCTATGACCAGTACCAAATTATATAATGCTTGGTAAGGGGACGGTGATGCTCCTCTGTGGCTGGGAGAGTAACCATAGGTCTGGTATCACACTCCCGATGCCTCGCAGACTTTGTGATCTATTCAGCAACGGGCTCAATGTCCACGACAGGGAGATGAGCACCACGCCAAAGCTCCGGAGGGACACGGCACGGCATCCGTTTTGAATCTATGCACGGATGCGCGGACTGGCTGCGGCGTGGAATACTGGTGACTTCGGCTGCTGGCCGTGGAGATGGGCTGGGTCTAGTGATGGTGATGGCGACGAGTTCGATCGATCCGTGGCCAGTAGTCAGCGAATGACGTCGGCTTGAAACGTAATCACAACTCAGCTGATCGATGTTGACAGTAGAACGTTGTCGATTGTTTACAGCCGCCTTGTGATCAAAGCTACCGCAAGCTTTCGCCAATCCCATTCACGAATCAAACTAAAGATGGCGATAAAATTATGGCGGGTTTGGCATTTAGATTTGCGTGATGACAAAAAATTGACGAATGCGAAAACGCTGTAGGTCTATCCAAAAGCAGTGGATTTAGTCGATGTTTCAAGCAAGACACGATTACGTGTTTATTCAACATTTACCAAAGTTTTCTGTTTTTTACTGTATTTGCAGAAGACTTTATGTTAATGTTTTCCCATATTTTTTCTCAACGTTTTGTTACGTCTGTAAGGACGGCCATGTAGTGAAATGACATTATGTGGAAAAACATTCCACCGCACCTTTGCTGCGTCGCTACATTACCTTGTGAAATATAAATCTTCGAAAATAACTACACTCAGACTGAGAACACTCAGCATGATCGGAGTCGAAGGGGAGAGCAATAACGCCAAACCCGAAAAAAATCCGGGGGCATCGACAATTTCGACATCTGAACATTCTGTGAAAATTTTACCAAGATCGGACCATAGAATAAGCATGTACATGTATAGTCCTACTGCTCCCCCTAGCGGCTCAGCCAAGTGCCTCAGATTCGGTCACTGGCTGACATTGTGCACATTAAATATGCACCTACTTACTTACTTACTTACTTGGTCATGTGTTTTGTTTTTGCGGCGGTGTACAGTGCGGCTGGTACTGGGGAGCGATGAGTTTTGACGAAGCTGAAGCGATGCTGGCCAATCGTCGTGACGGATCGTTCCTGGTTCGGGACAGTTCGGACGAGCGCTATATCCTCAGCCTCAGCTTCCGCTCGCTAGGTGGCACCCACCACACCCGCATCGAACACTACAAAGGTATACCAGCTACCAGACACGTGCACTTTGCACTACAACTGCATTGTTTTCTTGCTTGACGTTGTGGTATATGCTCCAGTTTATTGCACAGGCCGTTTAAATCCGCCAAGGTGGCGCTTACATATCAGGTAAAAGTAAAATTAACAAAAATATGTCGACATAGCGTCTAGTTTTGTTTTAGTTTCGTTTAATTTTGATCACATCATACGTTGGCGCCGTCTCAAGCCATGAAAGATTGATAGTTACTTTTTTCGCCACAGCAGCTGCTGAAAATCATGAGCTTCTGCATGGGTGATGAGAACAATGCAAAATGCACTGCAATTTTAAAGAATGTGAATAAGAAGTATGTTTATTACCATTACCCACTTACAGTTTACAAATTTTGGCTACTAACAGCGTAAGACCGATGAAAGATCCAAACAGAGTTCGAGAGCGGGGGCCCGATGTGCAAATACAAAGTTCCTATACATTTCTCCTGAAGATTTTCGTACGTGTCTGACTTTCCAAGTCTTTTTAAAAGTTAGACTTCAGCTTCTGAGTTGACCACAGCCGCTTTTGTGTCAATCCTAAAGCATTGAGCTAATTATTATTCACGCAAGATTTTGACGTATTTTATAGTTAATTTTAACACTGCGTTTGTGATCTTGACCGTGGTCTGGCGACCACATCAGTGGTAGTCAGTTGATCTGAAGCGATGAGCGTGATGTGACGTGTTCGGGAATTCATGCAGGTAGTTTCAGTTTCTGTTCCCAGTCCCTGACGGCGTCATGCGTTGGCGGCTTTGGCAGTGAGACGTCTGCGGCAACGACGATCGTCGACTTCATCGAGAACGCCATGTCGACGTCCCGGTCCGGCCGCTGTCTGTACTACCTGCTGCCGCGTGGCCCAGGCCTCGTGCCGACACCGGTCCGACTGCTCCACCCCATCTCACGCTTCCGCTGCATGCACTCGCTGCAGCACCTGTGTAAGTTCGCCGTCCTGCGACACGTACGACTTGACCTCGTCGATCGGCTTCCGATACCACCCCGTCTCAAGGAGTACATTAAACACGGACGAGCTACCGCCGCCAACCCCACGTGACAACTATGCACTTCCGGTCACCCACGTCGCAGTACGCACGGGGCGAGTTCCCGTCTTCGTCTCAAGTCTGTCTCGTCTCTCATGTAAGACGGCTGGAACGTTGTCGGGTTGTTTTGGCGTGACCTACATCAGTTTTCACTGACCCAGATAAACTAGACGGCCGGCAGCGTTTTGCAACGAGGTCAGAATGATCGACTTGGATCGTTCGGATCAAATTGTTAACGAACGTGGACCGATCACCAGTCAGTCACTGACACGCCAGTACGAGCAGCTGAAGTTGTGATATTTTGCATACACATACTTATGTACAGTGATTATTTTAGTTGCTGTTGCTACGTAATAAACCGGTAAAAATATTCGACGCATGCACGATGAAATTTCGTCGTGGACCCTGGCAAACGTCGTGCAAGCTCTGACACTACAGGGAGGACGTGTTATTAACAGATCGCAAGTTCACAACGCTTCGTGTAGCTGTAGCCTACGTTTAGATATTCGTCTCTCACTATTATGTTTGTGTTTTTATTGCTTCCGCCCAGGAGGTTGTGTATTCATACCGTTCTCTATACCTGTGTTTGAGTGTTTGTGCAAAATGTCAAGAAAATAAAGTTGCAAAGAAATTTCGGCCCAGGGACTTATGGGTTGGGTTACATTTTGGTGATGATCTGGGTCCAGATCAGGGTAGAGGATTTCTGAATCGAGATAAAGGTCCAGATGAAGCAATTTCGAAAAAAAATCTTCTATGAGTTGATCTAGGATACGTTGAGGATTCGATATTTACCATTTTCATTGCTATTACAGTCATGACATCTCTCGGCGGAGCTTATGTGCTTTATACCGTTTATATTGTTTATAGTGTTGAAACGTTACGCGATTTTTGTTTTCACACAAGTCACAGACACTGTGTTCTCCCTCGTTACGTCGTCGTCCCGCATTCACTATCTGCAGAATAAACATCACACGTAAATAGTCATTTAATTTATTAACAATTATCGTTTTTCATTAATATACTACATGAGTATTTCTTTGTAAGTGTTCGTGAATTGATTATTTTAATTCCAAAAATCAACGAAAATCTTCATTCGTCACAGAGTCTGTTCGACGTAGTCATTCGGTTTTCAATATTTTTTTATATTTCAAAACGGTTCTTGGAGCGATCGATTTTGTCAGCTCAGATGTGAACTTTGCGCTCATATTGGCAGCAGCAGCAGCAATTAGTACTGTGTCATCGTGTTTGTCGGGCGTCGTCTTATTCAGACTTGGCGAAGTCTGGAATTGCGTCTTTCTGTGATCCCCATGTCGAAATAATTACTTGTATTTTGTATCACAATTATTACGTTGGCGGTGAAAGTTTGACTGAAAGCGTGCGGGTCTCGCGCTGTCGGCCGTAACGCCGATACCGTTCTTCAGCGCATGCTGTATATTGTTTGTTTAAATTGTTTATTATCATTGTATTCTTTTGTTTTGCCGTGAATGGTATTGGAATGGAACGGCGATACTAGTGACTGAATGTAAACAGCTTTTCGCAGATTGTTGTATTCACCTTAGTCTTTTAGAACGCATGAAAAATATTGATAATGAAAAAATATTGACTGAACGCCTCTGCTCTCTTCCGCACGATGAGGGCTAGTGTGGACTCACTAGGTTATGTCGTATGCTCTTTAGTTTATAGAGTGCAAAAGTCGAACGTTTTAACTCAAAGTGTGTTAAAGGCAAAAAATATCGTTTCCGTTAGAGGGCGGAAATTGCTAGCAGTATACGTCGCTATTAGAGAGTTGGTTGAGAGCGATTGCTGCGCATGCTTGACAATTGAACGATCCGTGCTTTGTCTGTGTGATAATGACACGTCGTCGTCGTCGTCGTCGTGATTACAATAGTGCTGTCGTGTGTCTGTGCCTGGCATCTACTGGTAGTATGTCGCTGTTCTTAGAAGCGCCAACAATCAAGCATGTACGGTGTCCTCGGTTTGATCAATGAGTGCTCAATCGCCTGCGTTCTTACGCGTTGTCTTTGACGACGTGGCGTGGCGCCAACTGTCTGTTGGCTGACTGAACTGACCGTCGAACTTTGGGGCTGAGCTAGTCGAGAAGAAAACTTTCCCGGTACTCGATTAGTCGACCGCTATCATCATCATAATCATTCTATAGGATTTGAGTGTTCTAAGCGCAAACAACTGTTAAGATTACGCTGCATAGCATATATAGCGCGTGCGGCGTTACAATATCGATTACGAGTTGGCTACAGTGGCTTCTATCCCTACACCTGGTGGGCGCAGCTTGCGCCCTCGCAGCTTGCGCCCATTGAAAATAGGGGGGAGTTTTGATAAGGTTGTAGATCAAAATGTTCCCGCCCCTATTTTTTTACTTCCTCTCTATTTTTCATTGGGCAATCTACACCCTTAACAAAACTTTCTCCCTAGAGGGGAAAGAAACCCAAAATGGAGGGGGAAAACTTTAGTCAAAAATTGGGGAAACCTCAGCCCAAAACTGAGGGGGAAGTTGCGCCCGATTTTGATTCCAGATTTGGGAGTGAGAGAAGCCACTGACACTACTCGGCCATCATGAAAGTCCGAGCTTTCTTATTTAATCGCAAAACGATAGTGTTTGCAATTTCTATCGCAGTTTCTTTAGGCCTATATAAGTACAAAACAGGCGACTGTCGCAGTGTACGAAAGTAACGAAACGAATAAAGTTGACTGCACTTTCAGACCCGTTTACAAACTTAGCTTACTTCGCAAAACGACAGCTTATTTTTTGTTGTTGCGAGCGACACGCATTTCGCATTGCGGTAAAGTCTTTCATGCACACACATCTTTTAATTTGATCGGCGTAAATAGAAGGAAGCTGCAGGATACGAAATAATAGGCTACGCTGCTGCGCTGTCATTCACCAGACGTCAGCACCGTGTCATCTTTGTCTTTTACTAAGTAAGAGATCGATCAGCAGCTGCAACTTCGCAAGCTGGTGCGGCTGGAATCAATATATCTGTTAAACGTTTACATACTGTAGCTCAGAAGGCTTTACCTGTGACATGCCTTCACGCTATGGAGTGTACGTCGTGCCGGTTTGTTATAAAAAATTTGAGCTAATGCTCACGAGACGCGTGAAAGCCTATAGCAGTTCATGTTCGCAAATTGTCGGTCTGTCTCCAGCTATTTCGTCGCAGTTCACTCTTGGAGTGTGCGCTGCAGCCGAAAATTGCAAAATCAATAAAAACCCCTTATTTTGGACGTTCAGGGTCTTTCGAAGTCATCGATGTTGATACGACTAAAAAGCTCGTCGCTGATGCTTGTTGTGATAGGCAGCATGCCGATGGAGATCTGCAACAATATTCACGAAATACTGGCTAGGCCTAACAACGGTAAAATGACGACTTTTACCGAGGTGGGGGTCCCTACCGTTTTTGATGCCTTCGTGCGCAGGTTTCCTTGAACCTGGAAAATCTAGACTTGGACCGTCGAAATCTACGTTCAATGCTGAAAATTTTATATGCAGCTTCTCCATGTCTATCTCAATTGATTTCCGCGCAATTCGCTCTCGAAATGTGTCTCGTAGCCCGAAATCGCCAAAAAAATTCATAAAAACTCTTATTTTGGCGTTCAAGGTCATCCAAGGTCATTGAATTCGGTGGCTAGAGCCAATGTACGACTTCCTATTAATGATGAATAGTGACCTATGCCCTATCTCTCACTGTTACTGAGATACAGCGACTTATGGGCTAAAAATCTCAAATTTTCCTACCTCTTCTCATTTAGCGCCTTCGTTCGAGGTGACCCCCTTCGATTTTATGGAAAATCTTTTCGGTTCCTGAAACTAGAGTCTTCCACGCAGCCGACGGTGAAGATTTGGTGGTGCTAGCTTGCACCGTTTTTGACTGATCCACGCGTGTGATAGACGGACAGACAGAATTGCGATGGCTAAGATGCGAAATATTTAGCGTATTATAGCTCGTATAGCCGTATAGTAGCCTAACGAAACTCTTCATTATCAATCGTCATAGGCTCCTACTGTCGATCATTTCGCGGAATGAAAGCATTTATTGCATTGGAAGGGAGACTGCATTTCTTTGTCAGCGCAATTTCATAGACAAAATGCATTTGTTTGACTATTTTTCATTCTTCAGAACAAAACAGTGTGTAAAGAACATGTTTTAACTTCATAGCACCGTGCTTTTTCTCGTCTTGTGAACTGCGTGGACTAACTTATTGTAGGCCTACCTGCTATACTGCCTCCTTAACGGACTAGGCCTAAATATCGCGCAATACAGCCTCTGTTTTTTTTCTTCTCTGTCAACGGTCCATCCGCTTTCGTGAGTTTGCCTTAAATCGACAGAGAAAACGGGGGCGTCGCAATTAATGACTAATTGATTTCCTTCCTGTCTACTGAGTCTCCCGCTCACAGTCGAATGGTAGTAACAGGAAATATCACAGTAAGCTACAGTTTTACAGCTGGTTGCGTGCCGTGTTGTTTCCGTTGACCTGTTAATCACCGCACATGTGTGTTATTTTAGTTTAATTCACTTTTGTTATAGGAACTGAGTTCCTAATTACGGCGTATAAAAGTGTGTGTTACTAAATTATGTGTTCGTTAAGTGCTTGTGATGTAACGGCATGCGTTTGCTGATTGTGCGTTAATGTAGTGTTTTTGCATGTACAGTTCTGTAAATAACGAATCACATTATAACTGCAAAGATTAAGTACAGTCGACTTTCCTCTTCTTCTTTGACGCTATTTTAATTCTTTATATTTATTTAGTTACTTTCTTACTGACACCGTTAAAAACTGCAACAGTTATACACATTCAGTTAATTCTTTAGGCTATAGTTTAAAAACAAGATAATGTTCATATGAACACGGAGTCTGTCCAACGCATTTCGACAGTTTACAGTATATGTCCATACTATAAATATAATCAGTGAGCTGTTTAGACCGGTAGAAAAAAAATCAAACAGTTTAATTTCAAATTGTACAGCAGCAATGACCCTTTCATCCTTCTGTATTATTTTAACTAAACAA
>Ga0056128_1009218_pt1 | contig 12416 bp, 6 predicted proteins | sample WorMetLIZISLAND2_FD_71113 | JGI IMG/M metagenome (GOLD analysis project Ga0056128, IMG submission 71113) | Marine gutless worms symbiont microbial communities from Max Planck institute for Marine Microbiology, Germany - Olavius geniculatus... ...
ATTCGATGACATATAGTCTCATTAATAAGTGTGCCAAAAATTATTATAATCGGACATTCATTGTTCCAGTTATTGCAAAAAATGTAGTCACATGCTTTTTTTTGAGACACAGTGTATACATGTCCGTCTCTGAATCATGACATGATCTCGATTCTCGCAGTCAGTCTTTTGCATAAACGTACGACGATAGAGCTGCAGCCTTTTTGATCAAGACTCGCTCCATGCAAGTGGAAAAGTTGGTGGCGTGGCGTAGTTGGTAACGCGTTTCGGCCGAAACGAAAGTTACTCTATATACGCCGGGCCTGGTTAGTACTGCGATGGGTGACTGCATGCGGGCAGGTAAACCATCTCGGTGCGAAGCCTGCCAGCTAGGTCGACTCAGCCTTCTACCCTCCGTGGGACGGTAAAATGAGCAGTAACTCATTTACATGAGTCGGAAGGTGGGGACCTTGGTACAGCTGACTGGGGTTGCCTAGCCGGCCGCTGCGCCAGCCTGTGTCTGCAGGCTGAACACGGTGGCCGTGCGGCAGGCGGCTCTGGTTAGTGACGAAAGCGCATTAGAGGCGTGCGCATGCTCGCGACGATGCGCTATAAAAATTGACGACCTTTACCTTTACCTTGACCAAACTAAACAACTTGGGTTTTTACCGTGTTTTAGTCACGCAACAAACTTTTCATTGCCAGTTTGTCATTTTGCTGTTTCATCACGCAGCTTATGCATTAAATCAACTTTGACAGTATGTTATGCAAATTATGCTTAACATGCAAATCATATCATCAGAATGTTCGTCGTGATTGCGCGCTCGATTTGTGTAATTATCTGAATCTTTTAACTATTCGCTGAATCTGAGGCGTTTTCGAGCGTGAATACTCTCGACCAAAATGTTGCCGCTTTGATGACGCAATGTATAAGCACGCACGATCAGATTCCGAACTACACTGAATGAATATTAATGAGACGCTTTTTCCTAAATGTGTTTTATCGCTCCACCGGTGACCGGCGTTTTGTCGGAGCAATAGAAAACGATTAGATATGACGATGTCAGCTTAACCCATTGGCTTTTTAGGCCACGACTTTCTAACTTTGAAGCGACGGACAGACAGCCGGACGGACAGACGACAAGACGTTTAATAATACGGCTTGTATGCTGTACACAGACGGCCACACAATACTGTCTGATGCAACGGCGATGGCTGCTGGTATGTCACGCTGTGCGGATGTATGTTGCAACTTCCAAGGGTTAAGTGCGATGAAAGAGGGGCAGCGACGCCCGATTTAATCACTTCTGTCTATATCTGATGCGGAACAGATCTTACGTAGCGACCGGTCAGCCTGACCAGCCCGGGTAATATTTGTGTATTACTGCATGCGGGCCCCATTCATGCGCTGTCGGCGGCGCGTTCCTGAAAGCAAACTCGACTGCCATAGTGATGGGTCGTCATAATCCACCGGCAGAGTTCGCGCATTTTGCACCGTTTTTCGATAAAGTTAGGCCTGGGTCTGTTTCACTGCAGACACAGAAGATGCTTAGATGTGCTTACTGCTTACTTATCTTTTTGTTTGCACATATGCTGTCCAACGCCGTCGTTGGCTGCGGTAACGTGTAAAATAAATTTACGAACGTTTTACGGTCAATATTTATTGTGTGTACACTGTGCAACCGTTATGTATGGCGAATAAAACTGAACATATAACATTATTTAACTTTATCTTTTATTGTTTTTTTTTCTATAGGCTGCAGACCCCTGAGTGTATTGGAAATAGTTATTAATAGTTACAAAGTATCATCGATGAGATTCGTATCGGATTCGAACTCTGGTCGTGACTGCTCATCACTTCAATTTATCAATCAAACTACGCGAAGCCACTTGTGATAAGGAGGTCGAGTTGTGAGAGACATTATGGTCGGCAGTCTGTAACTTGCAGTCTCGCAGATGATAATTGGACTTCAAAGCGCCAAGTCGTTGACAAGCAGTAAACGTTTTAATGCGAATAAACAATCGCTTGCTGCTGTGTTTGACCGCAAAAGTTTTCTTTCGGCATTGCTTACTTACTTCGCAATTATTGTCAGGTCAAGACCGATGTGGCTCAGCTGCAGCAACGACCTGCAATAATTGAGTCAGGCATTCTGTAGTAGGCTGTAGCTCGGACGTGAAAAATAATCTTTGGTGATTTTCCATCCGGGAAAATATTTTTTCAAAAATCTGTTTCTCGAGAGTAGAGCATCTAAAATTGGGAGATTGAGGAATAGAATTAACGAAATTGGCATATTTTTCCTTGCAACGCTGCCAATGACGCTAATGACGACAAGACATATTTGACGTTTGACGTCGACCCGCTGAGTGAGTTCAGCCAGTCATTCTCTGTAGTCATTTTACGCTCTGTTTATTCCGCTCGACCGGCGGCCGCCGCTCTATTGTCAACAGAAGCCAGGCCGGCTGGCATCGTTCGCTGACGGAAGATTCAACATGATGATGCCGACGAGCTGCCAATCACATCTCGTAGCTCCGCCCACAAACCAATCAGCCGTCAGCTGCTGAGCTGGAACGAAAAGTGCTCTACAGTGCTGCTGCTGCTCAGTTTCTGGCGTGAAGTGCAGCGCCGAGGCAGTGATTAATTATTTCTCGGCGTAGAGTCATTGCCGTAGCGTGTCGGTGTCTGGCGTCTCGCTGGCTCAAGCTATTATCACTGCTGCTGCTGCTGCTGCTGTTGGTACCGACCGATTGACCGAGCGTTCACGCCGACCGTTCTTCTGTCCGTCCAGGTGCGTCGACAATCGCTCCACTCTGTAGCAAGCAACCGTTGGCACGGAGTTATCTTCTGTCAGCTGGAGAATTATTTATCGGCTATTCTCGGCATCGCAGACGCTGAAACGGTTTCACCTGCTTCGTTTTCAGGTGTGTTTTTCTTCGAACGAACTTCGTTAAGCCGACTGATGGCCGCATTTTTTGTCATGGCATCACGCCGTTGTTTAGTCGCAGTTTCCGAGTTTCTCTCTTCCTCAGATTAAGTGTCATGTGAACGAGAAAAAGATGTTCGGCTATTCGTCCAGTTGAGTTCCAGTCAGATGTCAGCTGTAGTAGTACATTTTCACGTAGCTGTCTTTGTTATTAGTTGAAGTTATGCCCGTCTTAGTTCTAGTTTTGCTGTATTTTCATTTATTGCTGTACTTTATGGTGAATACATTTCTGTGTAAAAAGCATGATAAAGAGGTGAATTTACAATAGATTATTATATGTTTTTATTATGTAGGCACGTCGATCATCGACGTTGTAGGCCTATATGTACTATATTTGTTTCTGGTTGATTGGGTTTGTTATAGTTGTTAGCCGTAACTTTTATGATTGTGCATCGTTTCTTATTTTTTCACACCCCATAAGTCTGCCTTTTGACTTTTCGAACTGGAAAAAGGCACACTGGTTACCGTAGAGCAGAGGAGATCGGAGATCTCCGCCGAGACTAGTTCTGCATGCCATCTGGTAAATAGTTATATACAGCAAAGAGTCCACTAAAGAAGCCGCGGATCGCCGTGCGCCGAAATCTAACCACTTCCGACTTGGGCTATGCACAGCCCCTCCGCAAAATTTATTCGAAATCTGTTTTATAAAGCCGCCGACAAAATATGCAACAACATACATGCATAACCTTCTTCTGTCATTTTCTGCGAAGTTAACAGTCTTACCTCGTAGGCCTGGATATAGTGCACGCTGTTAGGTCACGTTGAGTGACGTGATAAGCTTGCGTGCTGCTGCAACTATGCTGCATCCCAGCATCCAGCGTGCAGTGTGTATACGTAGCCTGTGGGTAACTAAATGTAAGCGCGTGGAACGGGGCCGAGAGAGCTTTGCTTTGATTGAAGTTGACAACGTCCGTTATCATCTTATCACGTGCAGCGTGTTTGTTGTGCGTTATCGACGCCTGCTGACTGACTAACTGACTCACGGACTGCAGTGACTGCTGCTGATGCTGCGGCTGTGGCTGTGTATAAACAATGACGTTTCCACGCAGCTACTGTACACTGTTCACTAGCGTCAGCCGCCTCGTGCATTGAAAACTGCAGCCGCGTCCAGTCCGGTCGGTCGAAAAGACGTCGGGCAAGACAACAGGCTGCTATATAGATGCGATAATTATACTTTCAGATCGGCGATCTGAATCTATCAATTTTTGTTCAAGATTGTCACATCGCCAATCTGAATGTGTCACTGTGTATGCGCAAACAGATTTGCGAGGGGTCACTAGTGCTATACGTGATGCAGTACGATTAATTATTATTATTTTATTAGGGTTAGGGCTATGGTTAGTGTATTTGATAGAGTTACGTGATGATAGATAGATAACCATATTAAAGGCGTAACATTAGTTATGGAGTCAACTGGACCGAGTCTGCAAACTTGGCCGACTGCACGTAACCCGTGATTTGCTGTAGGGATTGAGGTCGTCAGTAAGCCAGCTGCCATGGCGGCATGTGTCTGCGGCCGCCACAGACACATACCGTCGTGGCAACACGCCTTGGAGTGTTCAGATCGCTGATTTGAAGGTAGGCTATCGTTTTTTGTCTAAGATTCTCAGATCGGCGATCTGAACGCATCACCGTGCATATGTGGACCGGCGATCGGCAGCCCGTTGAGATGATGCAATTGTATTAAATAGATGTTATTAAATGAACATTTTAAATAACTGTCCGTTGACAGTTGCGGCCAAACCGGCATGCTATACTGTGTAGCTGGTGCATACGAGCCGTCAGGGACGAGCAATCGAACTGACAGTGATCGGTCTCAACTAAATATGCTGAAAATACAACTACTTTCAGTGGGCGAAGGCCGGAGGCATATACGTGCAGAGTTCGGTTCTCCCTTGGCGCCCAGTTTTAACGGCATAGTTTTACCTAGTTTACTTTTTTGCACGTGTGCTTATCTGCACCGTATTTATGCCTGTGACAGACAAACCGGTGCCAGGATATGCCAGTAATCATACTACAGTGTGTCATTTGCCTGATGTCCAGCTGAGCGATGTCCAATCACAACTGACCACTTGCAGCAGCATTGCTGGCCAGCTGCTCTTTAGCCTTGCTCACTGCAGTTCTCCGATACAAATCAGAAGTAAGTGTCGTTCATTCGTGTCATTCATTGCTGTTAATCTACATGCTGAAGAAGCACGTTACGACTTTCGGTTTTTTTGTCTGTCGGTCCGCTAGCGGTTTTAGCACAATGCATGGTGATACAGTTGTGAGCGTGTTTTGATGCATTTTTGTAAAGGTTGGCACAGCACGGCACTGCAGGCAGAAATAGTCGGAATCAGTTCGTAACATTTTCGACATCTTGGATGCAGACGGACAGACGCAAAAACGTGTAACTTGCTCGGTGAAGATTATGGGGCAAAATTCTTATGACCTACGGTGTATACATACTCGTATTTTTTATTGACTATGCATGAATAGTGTAGATTGACTTGAGCTCTACAGTGTGGTGCAGATTTTAATTTTCCAACTATTAAGCGCCGCGGTTAAGAAACTCGCGGCATGTGGCCTTTGCACTAGCCGGCAGTATTCCCGGTTTAATATTATTAAGTTCGCCCATGCGCGATGAAAGTGATATTTAAGCAGTTGTTCGTCGGGTACGAAGGAAGTTCTTGACTTCTCTGATGAGATTTTCTGCTAATGTGCTTAGCCACTGTTATTATTCTCCTTACAACTGATGAACAGTAATTAAATCGATGGACATTGTGATATTGATTCAGTGCATGACGCTGTCCGACTGCATGCGTGGCGCTGGCGACGTGTGAGTCAAAATTATTGCTACTATATGTACAAAATGACAAAGCTGCCACACGCTGGCACGATGTTGCTGATTGATGTAAATGTTCTGCAGCTGAATCTGATGATGCGGAGAGCACGCTGCTGACGTCACAAGCCAGCAGCTCTGACGCCACTCACTGCAGGTAGATTTGCATTGTGTCTTTTGATGTCTATAAAGTATAGAAGTTGTGACGAATGTATGATATGGTATTCCACCAAAAAACTTTTTGGCACAAAATAGCAAGTACATATACCTGCATATAAGGAGACGACATGAAATTCTTTATGCATTATTGCAACGGTGCGAAGTCATCGAAGAAAACTAATTTGTCGCTGGCTGCTCGGCTGGCGATGATGCCCGCCTCAAGGCTGCAGTGTCGTCGACGACGTCGAAAGCGACGTCAGGAAGTGATGCTGACTGGCGGCGTCTGCAGCCAACTTTCACCATCATCACTGCTGCTCCTGCTGCTGCTGCCGTCGCTCTCTGCCGGGAATCGAATGTCGCGCTTGCCTCGCGCCCGCCGACAAAAGCAGCCTTTCCCTGTTCCTTTCTGTCTCCGCTCTCCTTTCTTTCTCTGTATATATCTCTCTTCTCTCGCTGGCTCGTCGCATCCGGAAAAACGGCTCGTGGCGCCTGCGCGCTGATGACTTCCGGACATTGAGGCGCAGTCTGCGCATGCGTGTATCGGTTACAGCGCCGGATGTCACGTGACCGCTGTCGGCGGGCCACTTAGAGTATACACTGCTGCAGTCCCTTCCCATCTGTGTCCCACCCCATGGCTTAGTTAGTAATAAAACCACGCGCGCACTTTCATGAAAATATATCAGGTGAAATTTTCATTAGTTTTACACTCGGAAGACGATCGATCGCTGAATTGGTCACTGAACTAGTACTGTTCTTAAAATTTGTCATCTTGTGCTATTTTTAATTACAGTAGTGGGCCTATTCCATTAATTTTATACCTTCGCCAAAAAGGAGATCGTACTTTCGCAGTCTGATATAATATACGTTTTGTTTGTGAGCTATGTTTTTCCGCTGGAAAACTCAGATAGTTACAGACGAATTTTCGTGACGTTTTTTCAAAACGATCGAAACGATCGTGACAAGTACTGTTAAAAGCTTGGAAATTGATGGCAATTTAAATCGCAAGGTAGTTTAGTTATAGAACTTTGGACTTGCGATTGCAAGATCTTTGGTTCGACTCCCAGTTGCGGGTTTCTATAAAGTGTTTTAGATGCCGACAAATAAGCCATCTCGGTATATAAAACAACACTAAGGTCAACTCAGCCTTCCATTCCTCCGGCGTATCGAGTAGCGGCCTGAACTTGTGACGGGGCGCGTTCACCTGTGTCGGTATAGCACTGTGATATGGCGTGTGACGCTCCGTAGCTCTGAGATGAATTTCCTGTGAAGAGCTGTACCATTGAACGATCACAATTCACAGTCCTGCAGATCCAGGATTCTTGGGTACGAATTGCAATAAGGGTTTTTTTCATTTGCAGTTAGTCTACGTTGCGAGTTGCGACGATCAAGATTACGACAGTGATCGATGAAGACGATGATAAAGATAGTGAAGTATTTGTATTGCTGTTTTTTTCCAGCATATCATCATCACCATCGTCGTCGTCGTCGTCATTGCAACAAGTTGCACCTGGCTGCTCGGGCGCCGCCGTTGCGTTGACAACGGTCGTCAAGACGACGAGCTGCGGTGACGTCAGCTGGTCGCTAGCAGCAATGCAGGCCTATCAGACTCTCGGCTGTCAGACGCCGGTCGGTGCCGCGGGCTTCGGTTCCACGGCGTTCTATGGACAGTCGCCCAGTCCGCATTCTAGTCTACCGGCCGCGTTCTACGCCGATGGTACTTTAACGCTCTATATGAATTACGCTATGTTTAGTGCATGGCTTAAGTATGCGTGTTGCTTACTTAGGCCTACTTACTTACTTATTTACTTACATTGTCGCTTCAACAGTTGCGATTGTACTGCTGCTTAAGCGATCTTGGTGTTGGTCTTAACATTCTGGTTTGTTTCCATCACCTTTATGGTTCTGCTTTGCATGCGGAGATGATGGTGAATGATGAGGATAATAAAATTGATAATATAATATGTGTTGATGAACGATGCAGGCGTAAAGATGAAATCGTCGTCGAACGGAGCTGCGGCGGGAGGTGGGAATGCTTCGTCATCGTCATCATCATCATCAGCTTCAGCAGCAATGAGTTCGTACTTCGCGGCTGCTGCAGCGGGCTACGGCGCGGCTAACCAGTACGCCGCGGCGGCGGCGTTCGGCGCTGCTGGCTTCAGTCCGTCGGCTACGGCAAACAGCAGCTTCATCACCTCGCAACAGGTGCTCCTCTCCCCATCTACGTGCAGCAGACTTGGAATTTTAGGGGTTGAATAGGCGGAGCCGATTGATCTTCTGTTTGCACACGTATGCTAAAATTTTGTGTTTTTATTCTGCGGCCGTCTTTATAGGTCGCAGATAGACACGGAAGTCTCTTCGTTTGTCTGCCATTTCTTCGACTACGTCCATAGGTTTCACACGGATACCTGAAGTGTATATTATGTGTATGTTACAGACCAGGCCCATGTATAGGCGAATGACACTTATTCAACGTAGTTAACCGTAAATGAAAACAACGTAAGAAACTAAGAGAACTTATGAGAGAATATGCCGATGATTGCCGCGTCGTCGTTCCCATGCGTGCTAATGATGCAGACCCCGTCTACAAAAAAACTCCCGCTTTTGCACTGCTCTGCTGATAACAGTACTATTCCGCTGCGGTTGGTTTGGTTAGTTGCTAGAAGTCGCTGATGTCCCGTCATGGCTGTCAGATTATCACTGTCTTTAGCCTGTCTTCAACTCGCGTATGTCCGTGATGTGTGACAACGGAATGCAATTAGTGCTAGCCGGCGTTTAGCCGTTTAGCTGCAATGTTTGCGCAACGAATTGCGCCGAGCAATTCGTTGCTCGGCGCTCAGCTGCAGAGTGGCTCGTCCTAGTGGGGATTAAAATGGCCGGCAACTGACGTTTGTTTGGCTGGTTACGAACTTACGACGCGAGTGGTCGAGGGGCTTTCGATTCCACTGAAGTAGCCAGGGGGCGGGGGGCACTGAGGGGCCTACTCAGTTACTCAAAATAGTGGCAAAATGCACCAACAAAGAATCCGAAAAATTTTTGTGCCCCATCCTCAGACCCCTTCTCCTCAAGTGCCCCCTTCTACATCCAGCTACGCCACTGTTAGATTTTCGTAATACTGAGCGTTTTATTTCCTCTCAACGCGTATTTGTGGGAAAGGGGAGTAGGATGGCGTATCTTTAACTTTTTATTTTGCTATTTTTGGTATAAAATTAAAGAAATAGTTCATCTGTCGTTTTTTTGTAACTTGTGTTATTTTTTCTTTGATTATTTTTGCAAGTCCGAGTTCAAGTTGCTTGCTTTGTTTTCTTTTTCTATTTTTTTCTATTACAGTTTACGGCGAGTTAAAGACTTATAGCTCTAATAGAGCACTGCAGCATAGTTTTACATTCCAGCAGCATTTAGAGCTATTTTACGTGTTCTGTTACACTGCTCCTGGAAGTGACGGAATAGATGAGTTGAATTGTGCGTGTTTGCTGTATGTAGGCCGGCGAGTACGGTGGCTACGGCGTTGGCAGCTACAACCAGGCTGCGGCGGCGGCGCACTACGCCAATCCCTACTGCTACTACCCGTATATGTCAACACCTCTGGGCGCCAGCATGGTCGCCCCCTCCACGCAGACTTATCAGCTGTTACCTCAGCCGCCCTCCACAGCAGGTGCGTATCACGTGACCTCCATCCTAGGGGTTTGTCGAAATTTTGTCTTTTTAGGTTTGCTAAGAAACGACTCGCCGTATAGGAAACAAAAAAAATTTATAAATGTTTACGCGGAACAGTTAGGTAGCTTTTACTAGCCTACCATAGCAACCATGAGCAACGGAAAATCGAGTAATCTAGGTCTACACCATTTCTATAGTTGAAAACTTATGCTTAATACGGAACGCGGTTAGTTTTCCGATAAATAAGAGGTTTCAACTCCAGTTTAGTCTTATGCTATGAATTAGCTATAGGCTATAATACAGTAAAAAATCATAAAGGTGGTTTTTCTTTTAAATTCTGTAGAGCACTAAAAGATTGTAAACTGAAATCATCTGCACTGCGCTGCAGTGATAAAACGATAAAATTATAATTTGTATGACGTCTCTGACCGACAGATGGCTGCATATTATGTCGGCAGTCGGTACTGAGCCCGATTTCCTTTCTGGATCTGTCAACAGTTTTTCTCATGCTCATTATGTCAAATCAAGTTGATACTCTAAAGACTTGATGACTATCAGTTCAGCCGTTGCGTCCGTTACTTTGAGCGACCAGCACGCTTCTATATAGCCTTCTATATACTTTTTCTAAACAGACGTTTTAGTTTGCACGTCCACGCAAACCGACCCGACGCATCGATTTCACATTCCCGAGCCTGAGCGCTTTTTGGAGTGATCACATATACGCTAACACTGTTGCTGTTATCTTTTATTTTTATACTGGCTTAGCAGTGTAACGTTTAGCATGTTGGCCTTGCGATCGTGCGAGGTCATTGGTTAGAGTTCCGGTCGGGTCGCTATCAAATGAATACTACTTGGCTGGGCGACTGTCTGCGGACAGGTAAACCATCCAACACCAAGGTCAACTCAGCCTTCCGTCCTTCCGGGGTAAATAAATCGAGCACCGGCCTGTCTGGCTGCATGGGGTAAAGGCGGGGCGCGTTCACCCGTGTCGGGTGGTGGGTAACACTGTGTGATCCCATACGGCAGGTGACACTCCGTATAGCCCCCTATAGCTCTGAGATGAGTTTCTATAAAGAGCTATATGATTTTTAAACGTTTAACTTGTTTGTTTGTTTACAGCGGACGCGTCGTTCGTGTCGGGTTTGCTGACGTCATCGGCGGTGATAAAGACGGAGAATCCGTCGAATGACGTCACGAAGAATTGGGCGTCCTCCACCACTGCGACGACTGCTGCGTGCACTGAAGAGAAAGGTAGATACGGAGCTGCCACTGTGAAAATCACCAATGCTGAGGACAGTTTGCTAGTCCGAAGGGGCACTAGTCCGAATAGCGCGAGGATTGGGGATCGAGTTACTGTTAGGTTTAGTAATAGGGTTAGAAATAGGGATAAGCCGTATCTTTGGCTTCCGTGGACCTTGGCTGTAGTGGCCCATGGCTATGACGGATCGGAACCTGACCAAATTCAGACTTCGCCTTCAGACCAGTCACCATAAGAAATCCTTTTAAACGATTCCATAGTTGAATCAAAATCTACTAAAACGTCTCGGTGGTAATTTGTGCGCTCTTATTGCCGCTATTTGATATCGTTATCGACGCGGCAGTTTTTTTGTGCGCGTTAGCCGCTTCGACTACTGCCGTGGATTGCGGTCACCAGCGTGGTGTTTTTGTAAACATTTAAGTAAGTAAGTAAGTAAGTAAATGATTTATAAAGCGCCAAAGTCTCAGAAAGAATCAGGGCGACGCCTGACGCGAGCGGAATTTCGAGGTCAAATCCTGTATAAGTCACGTAATATCATCACTACCACAACTGCTGCTGCTGCTGATGATGATGATAATAATAATGGTGGTGGTAATTAGATGCTCATATACATCATCCGATCACTGCGGTCCATTTCTCGGCATCTTATGCCAGACACACTGCTGCGTATATTCTGTATCGTCGCTCCGTGCGGTTATTGGAGCCGGCAGCGATTGCATGCAGACAACGGGCGCTGCTGTAAAGTGGCGCGTAATTGCCCGCTGACTGCTGCCAGTTTATGCCGAGGAGATTTCGAGTTGGGTCGGTTGATGACTGGAAGTGTAAGGATATTGGCCCCATCTACTGACAGGCTGACGCTGGCAGAGCTTGGTTGACGCTAATGCACGGTAATGAATAGCATCTGTGCCACGTCATGTACGGTAGGCTACCTCATGCAGTCTCCGCATCTCGGACCTGTATAGGTCTACACGGCGACCAGTCGCAGTATGTGGTGCCGTGGCATGCATCATCTCTCGTGGTCCTTTCGTCACCTGTCATAAAGCTGATTGACATTTTATATCTTACCCACCCGCTCGTATGCATGTCAGCTAAACAATTGCCAGCACGTGGATTCCATTTGCATAACGTTTGCGTGCATACGCGGCATCATTTTTAAATTATGAATTATTTGGAACATTTGGGGGTCAAATAGTCAGAGCCATCCCGACCCACTGCCCCTGTGACCCATGCCCATACTCGATGTTGCTGATCTGAAGCGGCGGCGCGCTTGATTGCTGCATCATGCATGGTCTGGTCCGTATTGACGAGACCGTCGACCAGTGATGTGGACGGCTGCGTGCCTCTGTAGAGAACTGTTGGACCACACTTCAAACACTTTCTGTGATAATATGAACAGTTTTTTTGCGCACTACTGCTGACTTTACTCGATAGTTATCCGATATTACTACTGGACAGGGTTGTTAATATCGCAGTATTGGTATCGCTACCAATACTATCGGCGATACTTTTTCAGCTATTTTTTGGCAATATTCGATACCAATACTTTTGTCAGCAACCAGCGCCG
>Ga0056128_1009219_pt1 | contig 12416 bp, 9 predicted proteins | sample WorMetLIZISLAND2_FD_71113 | JGI IMG/M metagenome (GOLD analysis project Ga0056128, IMG submission 71113) | Marine gutless worms symbiont microbial communities from Max Planck institute for Marine Microbiology, Germany - Olavius geniculatus... ...
AGGGGGGTTTTCGGGGATGGGTCATCGAATGCTGCCAATTGCATTTTCCCCCGACCGACCCCCGTTGCCATGGCAACGAAATTTAGGACAAAATGGGCTGTAACTCGTCTTGCGTAAGAGATTTTTGCGAGATTCTTTCGCCTGTAAGGGGGTTTTCGGGGATTGGCCATCGAATGCTGCCAATTTCATTTTTCCCCGACCGACATTTGAAATTAAACTGTTTTATTTTTCTACCGGTCTAAAGGGTCACTGATTATATTTATACGGACATATACTGTAAACTATCGAAATGCATTGGACAGACTCCGTGTTCGTATGAACATTATCTTGTTTATCTACGATTTTGAGGTTCTTTTATTAGACAAATTAGTGGCAACCGTGAAAAAAATTATGGCTATAGGCCCAGATTTCGTCAAATCATAAACGCGTCGTGAAATGTAGTCATTTTTACGGTTTAGAACGCTGAAAGTTATCTTGCAGTTTGTGAAATAACTTTGAAAATAAGAAAACATTCGATGCAGTTATGAACTTATGACAAAACGTCGGGACTTGCTTTTTATCGGACGACCACTCTGCGCGTCGATGGGGGCATGCAGTTATGGCGGGTAGTACTGAATAGGGCCTATACTGAATGGATGCAATGCAACGACTAAGTGACAGTCACAATGACGGATGGGGAATCGCGCATCTCGTCTGAATGGTGCGTAGTGGTATCTGGTCGTCGGTCGTCGTGCGTCGGTCGGGCATTAGCTCATCGTCGTCGCAGCTCGTCGCCAACTAATTCCTAATGCATCGCACGCCACGCCGTGAGTGGGGCGCTCTGCGGTGAATCGACGTCGCTCTGATTCTAATCAGACTTCGCTCGGCAAAGACTTGTCTTTGATCGCACGCTGCATGCTGCTTCCGTGCGAGTTCTGTCCCACCACCGCTCGGCTCCACTGTTTCTTGCCGCAGCTATTTATAGCTCCCTTTTACTTTGACTTTGAGAGTGGGCACAATAATAGCCAACACATTCGCTTATGACACGTTTTTTGTTGCGAACGGTCGTTGCAGATAACGGCCGCCGTTGCCAAAAGATCTCACGAACTTAAACAATAAGTGCATCTCGTAGCTAATTAACAGTTTGGAGATTGAGTCACAACGGAAACAGAATGACGATAACGAATAATGTTGATATGATTGTAAGTGTTATGGTGCATTGCTACTTGCAACGTGTGACTTACGGTAGGCCTACTGTTAATATGATATTTTGGGGTTTTCTGGGACGAACTGCCGGCGTACCAACTGTTTTAGACACATCGTTGTGAAACAGAACAACTCGTTTGTTATTCACGTTGCTTGTTTTCGATATCTGATGTCGCGGTGCCTTTTTTGCGACAGCTGATGCCTTTGATGATAGGCCAGCCTATGCCTATACTCCTATTTTTTGACGTGACCTAGTAGTCGCGCCATATTTTATCTCTCCGCCACGTTGTTGTCATTGTGCTTTTTCCACCGGTCGATGAAGAAAACCACATCTAGCTGGCTGACCGAGGTATCTGGCTGCACGGCCACTGCATCGCAGCGTCGATAAGCAGCGTGTGTGTAGTGTACTGTGTATATTTGGTCTGCGGTCAGTCAGTCGATCTGTCAAAGGTCAAACCACCAGGGATTTACGCCGAGATGAAGTTCATTCATTTTTTGTCTTGTCTGCGTTCCAGTGAATGGTTGTATTTCTGCGCCGTCGACACTCGACAGTACGTCATGATTGTGGTAGAGACGCTATGATGAAAATTTGCAATCATGCGACTAGTTTTAGATTAATCAATAAAACAAGACACCCTTTACAGGCATTATTAATTTGGAAGTCAAAAAGACAATCCGAGAATTTTTTAAATGTCATAATAGAACCCAATCTGGCAGTTTTGTTACGGTGAATTTCACTTTTGGTGCTGGCGTAGGTGAAGTCGGACAGTCGGTCGTGGCCGCTGTTATTCGTACGCTGTTACACCACATGAAAAAGAATCAACTGAAAATATGTAGCCAGCTATCTACGCTGTGTCTTAAAAAGTATCCCCGACATTTTCGACTGTAACTTGAAAACCTATTCTCAGATTTTGATAGTTTTTGGTACAAATATTCCTGACACAACTTGACATCAAATGACTATTCAGTTTCCCACCTCACATAACGTTTGTTTCTGCACTACTTGGAGAGAGCACAACCAGCGAAATACCACTTTTTTATCAAATGCGATGTGATTGCTTAATTAACATAACGCATAAAAACACATTTTGTTCACATTTCTGATACTGTGGCTGACATTTTATTCAGTTGTCCATTTTTCAACTGCCTGTAGTAAAATTGCTTGAAGTGTTGGCCCACTATGCGAACACAGGCAAGGAGACGCTTTCTCCATTTATTGACAGCAGTATCGATAATATTCTGCCCCAGACCAATCCAGACTCTACCACTCGCTTTTTGACTTTGCAAACATTTCTAAACTTTATCTGGTAGACACACTGCTGCAAGACCTGCTGATGGGGCCGACAAGTTAAGATAGATAGAATTTATTGACGTTTTTTTCATTCATTTTAACACGCATTATGCTTGCTCTGATTTCCCCAGGTAGTGCAAAAGCAAACGTTTGGTAAGGTGAAAACTAAAACATTTTTTAATAGCCAGTTGTGTCGGAAATATTTCTGCCAAATAATGTTAAAATCTGCTAATTTTTATTTAAGGTCGATAATGTTGGGGATGTTTTTAAGGTTTTCTTTTACTTTAGCACATATTGCGCTTGATCTGTTTTTTTTCTAGGTAGTGCAGAAGCATACATTAAATGAGATGGGAAACTAAACAAGTTGTGTCAAAAATATCTGTACCAAAAATTATTAAAATCTGATAATTGGTTTTTAAGTTACAGTCGAAAATGTTGGGGATACTTTTTTGAGACACAGTGTAGATAGAGTGAGAAACGAAAAGCCTGACCATATCGATTCGACGTGCGTGCATGAGATCGAAACGTGACAAGATATTTTTAGAGTCGTAGCCTATAGGGCGCAGGCAGGTTTAGAGATAGAAAATCCCAGACGGGTGTCAGTACAGAGTGACAAAAACCATGAGTGCGACGTTATCACAATCCATGGCACTCACTACACACGCGCCTAGTAATTGATTATGTGTATATGGCGTTGCCGAGTCTATTTGCGATATACGGTATATTATATCGATGTGTATTGACACGAGCACTGACAGGCCTCATTGCTGCTGCTGCTGCTGCTGCTGCTGTAGTGACGTCACCGCGTTGTCATGACAACAACCATGCAGGCCTACAGGGACACAGATAGGCTATGGATGAAAGTTGGGATTTGTCGGACGATGCTTTTCGTCGTAGGATAAAAACTCGTGTACTCTAAAAGGACAAATATAGGACTACTTAGCCTGAAGATGTTAAACACGACAGGGTTCATTTAAGGCTTCTAAGCAATAATAATCTGCCATGACGATTGGCACTTCACGATATGGTTTTCTCTGAACTGACGCGGTGAATGACTGAACCTCAGAAATGAGGTGGTCGAAATTCTCGTCATTCTAATGCGATTAGATCTTTGAGGAACTGCGTTTTGATTGTGTCCCACGGGTGGCGTATTTTCAGTTTAAAGTGAAGACTACAAATTACAGCGTCGTAGAATATTATGGTCATTACTGAGATATGCATAGTTTATAGTTAGGCGCGATTTATTTCTTACTTTTGTTTTCGTACTAATGAATAAAGATTTGTGTGCTTCTTAAAGTATACGCGTTTGACTGTTATGGCTGCATTCGGCCTTGTTTGCCAGGCCCTCTGCATGCCTGAATAGGGGGAAAGGCAGCGGGAAAAAAGACGGGAAGAAGAAAGGAGAAAACGACGAAAATGTAAGCAGAAACATGTACGGATTGTGCATAGATCACTGACCCCACCCTGGGCGAATCATTGATTTGAGCGTTGCTTAAGTTCCGAGATTGACGTCGCTCGCAGTGTTTGCTGGGAAATCTGAGAGAGAGGCGATCCCTTCCAGTGAGACTGTGGAATATACATATCGCATTGGCACACACACAGGCGGCGGCGAGCGGTGGGATAGAAGATGCGATGTCACGCACAACGCGCCGTAGATCGCTCACTCGCTCGTTGAGTTCAAGTCAGCGTCCTGGACAAGCGATCGATTACTTACTAATGCCCCGTTTACACGACGTCTCTGGCGTCGAGCTGGCTCGACAAGCGCTCGTCCAGCACTCGTTACTTCTTGGATGGGTGACTGACTGTAAACCATCTAGGTATATAACTAACACCAGGTAAACTCAGCCTTCCGTCCATTCGGTGTAGCTAAATTGAGTAGCCTACCGACCTCTCTGGCTATATGGTAAAAGTAAAAAGTTTGCACACACGAGGCATGTTAGCCTATGGGTTGCAGGTAACACTGTGTGATCCCATGTGGCCGGTGGCGCTCCGTAACTCTGCGATAAGTTTCCTAGAAGGCGATACGTCTTAAAGCTGTGCAGAACCTTTAACTTTAATTTTTTATCGACCGAGGGTGTGAATCGTATTCAATTTTTGGTTGTGTTTAGTTGAGCTCAGCAGCAAATCTCGTCTGTTCAACATAAACCGACTTATCATCGGCTTGTCTCCCTCATCAACATCTTTATCATCATCAGCATCAGCATCCGCAGCAGCGGCAGATGGTACCTCGTCAAACCGGTCAACTGCTTCACCTGGTACTCGGCATGTCCGCTCAGCTCAACGTAAAGCAGGTAAGTAGTTTAGCTCAGTCCGTCAACAGTTTGCTTTAATCTGCAGGCACGGTTCTCGGTCTGTCTGGCTTTGCTGTGTGTGAAATCTTTACTGTCATCAGACATAATCCCATAGTCCATTAGTTAATAAAAACCTAATAAACGTAATAGCTTTCTGTCATCATCTGGTACTTCACCGAGTTCCGCAGTAATACACAGTCTTCTGTAATAATAATAGTAATCGTTCGCTGATGACCTAAGTGCTTTTTCAGTCTACAGCGTGGGCCAAAAAAGTAAGCTATTGCACTGTGTCCATATTTTCGCTAAATATTGATCAATTCTCACAATTTTTCACCAGTGGACTTAGTAAGAAATTTGCTACTCAGTGGCATGCACGCCACACTCATTATATCGCTACACTACCTTGTAAAATGTAAATGTCCAAAAACATACAATATCTACAGGTGGACAGAACGTCTAATGGTAAATCTTTGAAGCATTTAACTTAAATGTCAAAATATAAGTTATAGTAAGTGTCAAAAACATTGGCGGATATGTTAAACATTTTTTTCAAATAATTTTAACGATTCTACTGTGCAGTAATTTTTAATGTACAATAATGCTGATTGATGGCTGCAATCTTGCTCAGTTAACTGCATGAGCACACAGAGCAATGTATTTTAATTGTGTGGCCTTGAAAACTGTGCACCATTTTTTGAAACATAAGAACTTACTTCGTAGCTACACCTAAACTTTTCTGACACTTATTATAACTTACATTTAACATTTTACTTAAATACTTTAAAAATTTGCCACTGGACCTTATTACCGTCTGTAGATATTGTACGTTTTTGGATATTTATATTTTACAAGGTAGTGTAGCGACATAATATGTGTGATGTGCATTTCACTGAGTAGCAAATTTCTTCTAGAGTCTACAGATGAAAAAAATTGAAAATTGGTCAATATTTAGCAAAGATATGGAAAAAGTACAATAGCTTACTTTTTTGGTCCACCCTGTAGTGTTTTGCCAACTGTAGGCCTACTTTTTACGAGTTTTTTTGTATTTGTATTCTAAATGATGTTGATGATGATGATAGTGATGTTTATTATTATCCTAACGATGATGAAAGCTACTTTGCACTAACCTTTTAGGACAGTTTTTGCTTTTGTAACTAACTTTAATTTCATGATTTTGACTTTGAATTACAGTTTGCTGTCGCTGTAGGCTTATATCTGTGTGTAAAGGTTTTTTTCTGTTGTCGATCATCCTGTCATAGCAACCGACGTCGTTGCATGTAAACGAAAGTATCGTTGCATAATGTTGTATTGTCACTGACTAAACTGTAAATTTATTAACGTAACGTAACGTGGTAATGGGCACAAATAATTTATCTTTTCTGTATATCTTTTCTACAAGACTATTTAAATGTTGTGTAATGTTGTACGAGTAAATTTTCTCGTCAGTTTCAGTTATAAAAATAATTATCGTGATTTTTTCTGATATTCGTCCTATATTTGCTTCACAGCATTTACGATGTCATGTTGTTAAAAAATCTTGATTTGATTCATATTATCAGTAAGTAATTAATTAATAATTACTTGTTAATAGTCACCGTCGTTATTACTCGCTGTGATTCAAAGCGTGCAGTGTTTGTAACTTTGTGTGCAATTACAGGCGACGGCGCTGGCTTTGTCGGCCGGATGCAACACCTGGTCGTCAATGGCAACCAGGTGTTCGAGATGCTGAGGTCAGGCGAGTTCAAAGGTCATGCCCAGGTGCGCGGCGGCGGCACGGCGACACTGATTGGTCCGTCACGACTTTCTCCGCCCTCCCCACTCACCTTCCGCTCGGCCGACGCTTACCTCGTCCTAGACATGAAAATCCACTCCACGTTCTCCATCTATATCCAGGTTTGCTTTTGTCTCTGTTAGATCCAGCGAAGGGTTAAAAAAAGTGGGCGGGCTAGAAATTGCAATTTTCCAACAAAATTCCGACAAGCAACGGCAAATTTTTGACAGAGAAATCGTAGATGTTCAAAATTTTGATTTTGTCCAATTTTTTAATCATCATCATCATCATTATCATCATGTATTTTTTGCATTTTCCGAAGGATATTTTCTGATAGTTTTCGGAGAACCCAACATTTAGGGTGGACATTGTCCCTTTGTTGTTGTGATAGCCCACCAACTCCTTTTTTCTCGTCAGAGACTATACGAGAAGAATGAGGGAGGGGGAATACGGAGTCGTTTGTAGCCGTTGTGCCGGACGGACTGTCATCGGGTACAGACGTCAACATGCCATGCCAAGGCTTGTTGTCGACGTTCTTTCGACTGCAGCCGAACCGGCCGGCTGTTGGTTCCACCACAAAAGGCGACTCCACCAGAACCATTTGCCAGTTGCCCCTTTCTGCCCCTTTGCCATGTTTTTTACTACTGGTTAGATCTACTGGGCTGGTTTGATATCAACGGTTCGGCATCGTTAACATTAAGTGTATAACGACATCAGTCAGAACTTTCTGTTTATACTGAATAATTTTAGTAATAACTGTTAATTGCTAAATGCTTGACGTAAACATGTTTAAAGCTTAGTTACGTTATCTTTTTTTATAATAACATTAAAGTAATAATGAGAGAGTATTAGCAGACAGAAGACGTTACAGTGCAATTTTGCAAGCGCAAAATATTGACGACAGCAGTTTTAGTTTCAGTTTTCTTCTGTGCAAATAATGAGCACAAAAAGTGACAGAACCATCAAACGAGTTTCGTCGATCAGAATTTTCGACTGCTTAAATGTTCAACAATCAGCGGCATGATGGCTCATTTGCGCAACCTTTAACTATTGTATTCATTGATGGTTTCTGATGTTAACCGAGTAAGCACTTTGACTAGTTTTGAACGCATTTCTGAGCTGAAAGACGCATATGGCGCTGTGTTTGTGTTGTTCAGCTGAAGACGACTCAGCCTAATGGGGTAATTCTCTACTGCGGTACGCCTACTGGTCGTGATTTCCTGGCGCTGGAGCTATTCGACGGTCAGGTGCGGTATGTGTACGACGTGGGGGGCGGGGCGCGCACCTTGCGAGTCAATCTACGCTACAGTGTCAATGACAACCGCTGGCATCAAGTCGCCATCGTCCGCTCTACGCTCACACAGGTCCAGTCAACGCCTGCTTCAATCCGTCTACTCGTTATTAATTACTGGCAACGGCGTCGTCAGTTAAAAAAGTACACGGCACATTTTCAACAGAGAAGATTATGGGTGCTCAAAATTTAACATTTGGCTGTAAATTTTTTAAAATGTGACTTTTCAGCCCCAGGTTTTGCATTTTTGAACGAAATTTTTAAGAGCCAAAAATTTAAGGGGGTGGGGGTGGGCACGCCATTGATCACTGGCTGCGCGTCGTCTCTAGCGCTGTTTATGCCGTGGTGACGTGTAGAACGAAAACGTTTGCAAAAATATTGACAAAAATTAATGTTTTGCGTTCTCGCGATCACGTTTAAAACATTTTATGTCTATTCGCCAGTTTTTTGTCATTTTGTTTTCAGCGTGTCACGCCAATCCTAATGCTGTCTTCTGCATTTTTCTGTATTTAACTAAAATGTGCAAGTAACGTATGTGTGCACACAGGTCCGCTGATTTGTTGTAGGGTGTTTACACGATCCAGCAAACTTCCAGCAAACGTCCAGCATTAGCACGTGCGTTTTGAATACATTTGCTGGAAGTTTGCTGGACGTTTGCTGGATCGTGTAAACACCCCATTATGCTTTTGTTTTTCTCGGTTACTCATTTCGGCCGGAGTCGCGAAAATCGATGTTTGTGGTTTCTGCTGTGCGACAGACAACGCACTCTTTGTGGCAACTCGAAATTTGCAAAAAAAAAACAGTTGATATTATGTGCGTTTTTTTCGGTCTGCTGTCGGCGACGGCTGCGAATGGGGTTGGTAGAAGGCAGATGACTGCACGCAACCACCACGCGTACATCACGAGCACAGGAGAGATCAGCGATTAGTTGATGGACTTATCTGCTATAGATGTTGGGAGATGAATGGCCCTGGTCACGCGTGTTGTAGACGTGGTCTGGCCACTGACCAGTCTGCATAATGTCGTCCATTACGTGACAATTGACAGCCAAGCCGCTGTGTCCTGGTAGCGAGCAGTGGCGTAGCCAGAAATGTGAATTGACGGGGGGCTCCTCTCCCCTATTTTCACTCCTCTCTCCTTCGCTTTCCTTCCCTTTCCCCTTTACTCTCCTTTTCCTTCCGTCCCTTCCTCTTTCCTCTCGTCTCTTCCCTTACCTTTTCGTTTTCTCCCCTTCTTTTTTCATTTCTTTCCTCTCTTTTTCCTTAGAAGTACATGTAACACCCCTAAATTCCAGCGAGGGGGCTTGGACTCCCCTGTCTACGCCACTGGTAGCGAGTATATCGTCTCGTGGTCAGCTCTGCAATACGTCGTTATGCTTCGTTCGCTCGTATACATGTCCACATGTCACTGTTATCTGATCGGTTCCTGTCTGTTCGCCAGACGTCTCTGTCTTCTTTCTCACGCCAGCTCCGCGCTTGCTTTTCTTTTTTCCAGCTCCATTGCACTTGCTTAAAACAACGTTTGTGGCATGTATCAAGCAGTATTATAACTGGACAGCTAGGCACTGGCACTGCTTTACCGGCAGCGCACAATAATAATGTAATTGTAAATCATATTACATAAAAACATTAAAGAACAGCAAATACATACCTAAGATATTCCAATAAATTTTCACTTGTATCTAATTTTTTTGTGTTGTTTATGATATTTCCGCTCGGGAGCTTCTTCATTCGTATCTCGATTCAGACAGCCAAGTACAGCTGATAGTGATGGTATTGTTGAATAAATAATGATGATCATAATCATGTCAAATTAATTGAAAAGCGAAAGACAAGTGGAAAACTTTGATCGTCACGCAATACGTCCGACATCAAGACTCTGGATATGCCATTTTCGTATTAACTCTTTTAAGTGTGCTCCGCGCGCGTTCTTTTTGTTCTTCGTGCTCGTTATATCATTTCACAAGAACCCATCCTGCTTGAACCTACGACTTATAATCAGATTAATATTGCTCATCTAAACCGAGAGCCGGTCGGCGTATGCTTGGTCGTACCATGCGGAACTGCAGACGAACGGTCGTCTGTTCTCCGTGAACACAGATTGATAATGAGATGCTTCGTCTTGGGTCGGTCTTCGGGCGTTCTTCGTCTTCGTGACTGTTTGATGGGTCATCTGTCTTAACGTACAATACAGTCCCACTTTCACTGACATTCCGTCTTTTTTCGTCTTTCTCTGTTTTTGTCTTTGTCTCTGTCTGTCTGTCTGTCTGTCTGTCTGCTGCTGAACGCGGTCGTGTCGCTAATCGACAAAGTCGCTGACCCAGAGACAAAGAGAGAAAGAGAGAGAGAAAGACAGAAAACGGGCAGAGTGGCTTTGCTGGTCAGTCGTCTCGTCCTCGGTCCTACTGTAACTCATTCATGTGTAAACGCAGCGACGACGACGACGACGCACTAATCTGCGATAACAAACGACCGCTCTTCACTATAGCCACACCACGAACAGGTGTTTCTAACTGAGAGGCTGGGCTCTGACCGCGTCTTAAACTTAAAGACAACACCAAAGATTCCAGTCTTTACTAAACAGCGCCTGCATGTCCCAGTTTTATCCCACTGCTGTTTTTCCCTCAGACCCCAGGGAACGCCCCCAATCTAAAACGACCTGGAAGCAGGATACCTGAAATGTTGCAAATGCCGGAGAGGAAAATTTGGATAAAAACTTATCACGTGTGTTTTAGCTTGTTTACAGAACTAGCTGCCTGTCTTGATCATCGTATACCGGTTTTGATGCTTTTCTGTTGTTATATGAATTTTTTTGTCTACTGCGTAATCGGAAGCGTAGTTGGTTGCATATCAGTCAAGTGACGCCGCTGTGTGTACGCTTCTTTGCAGCACGTGTTGTGGGTGGACAACTCAACGGCGTCTGACGTCACGCGTGACGACGACGATGACGCAAGCGATGACGCCAACGACTGGCGTCACTCGGTGCACTTCGACGTCGGTGACCAGCTGTACGTCGGCGGTCTGCCGTCCAGTGGTCGTCCACCACATCTCGGCCGGCACGTGCGTTCCCGCGCCGGGTTCGTCGGCTGCCTGGCCGCCGTCGACTTAGACGGAGATGACCGGGCTCTGCTCGAACAAGGTGCCCAGCTACCGCGACAGTTCCGCGACCAGATCGCTGAAGGATGCGAAGGTCTGGCTTTCTGTTTTTCTATCTAATAGCGCGTATAGAGCGACGTAACTGAACTGTACTGAACTGAACTGACACGGTTTAGTTTTTGACCAACCGACCAATGGGCAAGCAGGGCGAGGTCATTGGTCATTGGTTGACGCGTACGTAAACCTAATCACGTAGACCACCGACGCTGTTAGACGGTGCCTACTGTAGTGCATTGGTGCTTGCTCATTGGTCAGTTCGTTCCAAAACTAAACCATGTCAGTTCAGTTCAGTTTAGTTAGACCTACGTCGCTGTTTACGCTCCTCATCACTTCTCTGTCGTATGCTTCGTTTCCGTCAATTTCCAACAAGTATCATGCGAATGCTGTACAATGACAGTCTGCATTAACGCGGACAATTTTCTTATTCCATCTCATTGGCTGTTAATTCGTTTTATTGTGTAACAGCGCTTTGTCTGCTTTCATTCAACTTCGAATGAATGAATGAAGACGTAACTAGAAGCAGGGTTAGAGCGCTAGACACTCCACAGTATGGGTTTTTGTTTTTGAGTTGTGAGCTCGTATAGGCCTAGTACGAACAAACGGAGGGACTAGCAAGACACGTAATACGGCTTATAAGACGGCCGCACATTAGAAAGTAGGAATTAAAGCCGTAGACTGATTCGACTGCGTCAGTCTGCGTGTGTACAGGTCGGCGGGCCACGGGTCGGTGGCGGGTGGGGAACGCTTCAAGACAGATGAGGACAGAGATTGAAAAGGAATGGACGCATGTAACTAGCGGTGTTTGCGTTGACGTGTGCACTGAACTGAATGGCGACGGAGCGTGCATGATGTTTCTGGAATAGAAAGACGTGGATATCGGGCGTAGGCTGGTGGACTGTCAGAGTATAGCGCAAGGCTGAGTGCACTAGTGACGAATTGATGTCCGACCCTGTCTAGCATCTAGTCGACGTACGAGACAGGCAGACCGAGAAATATAGCGACAGACCCACAGAGAGACAGATAGACAAATGAGTCTGAAGCAGACACATACATAGAGATGTATATGCCTACATAGAGTCTGATAATGTTGAAACATCGCGCCTAAGTCGTCGACAGCGTCGGATCAATTTTGCTTACGGAAGGAGCCAACATGCGTTTATTCTGCACTGAGAAACACGCGTGTAACCGAGGTTTAACGCCCCGTACGACATAAACTTATCATTGATAATCAAAAACATCAACACACGTAGGGGTGTTGCGCTTGCTCCTGCTTTTTGGAAGCGAAAAACATTACCGAAAAAAATGAAAAGATAATCACAGAAGGAAGGGAATATGTCAGACCTAACCCAAATGTTAGTCTGAAACGCAGACCGTTTCTTATTTTTAGTGGAGGATCTAAAAATTTTGAATAGAGGGGGCGGAAGGGTAGGAG
>Ga0056128_1009220_pt1 | contig 12414 bp, 12 predicted proteins | sample WorMetLIZISLAND2_FD_71113 | JGI IMG/M metagenome (GOLD analysis project Ga0056128, IMG submission 71113) | Marine gutless worms symbiont microbial communities from Max Planck institute for Marine Microbiology, Germany - Olavius geniculatus... ...
AGTGAATTGCGTCAAAATGGATAGAGTTAAATTAAGACAACCTGCGAATAGGAACTGCTAAGGCTGTCGCGCGTCTCATGAGCTTTTCTCAAATTACTTCTTTAAAATTATCAATGCGCACCGCTGGAAGATAGAAAGTGCACTAAATGCAGAATAAAAGGCAAAATATTCCCTAAGCGTTTGTGCGAGTGTTTTCTCTGTTTTACACATAACCACTCCTGCCATTCCGTACTTTGAGAGCTAATAAATTGGCACGCTTCAGCAGCAAACATCTTTTCCTCTGTTTTGCTAAAAGTACTCGAACATGTAGGCATACAACAAGATGAAATAAAATAAGCTAAAAACAACTGTAAGAAAACAACATACTTTGTTTTAAAGCAGTACCAACAAACCTTTACATTGTGTCCGGTAAAAACTAATCCCCTAGACATCGTAAAATAAAAGTGTCCAATCTAAATGAATCTAAACAAACTTTCGTACACTTAATTCTCAATAAATTCCTGAAGCAACTAGCAAATTCCATTGAAAAATATTATTTCTTAGCAGAGTTATTAATTGTTGAATATCGATAACAAAATATATCCGTTACCAATATGGTGCTACACAAATAAACCCTTCTGTTATGTACATTTGCGTAACTCCAACAAGCAACAACTGATTCTAACAAAATTCTACGTCGACAGTGCGTCATCTGTCAGCAGTCAAAGTACCAAATTTCAGTAAAATCTATCAAAGCAATTAATAGCTACAGTGGCTTTTGTGACGTCACCCCAAAACACTTCAGTTTCAAGTCTTTGTGTCTAACGTTATTAAAAAAGACCTGAAACTGAAGTGTTTTGGGGTGACCTCACAAAAGTTGCTGTAGTTATTGTTTCATCAAGCAGATTCAACTGAAATTTGGCAGTTTCATTGCCAACAGATGGAGTATTGTTGGTGTAAAACTTTTTTAAAATCAGCTGTTGTTTGTTGGAGTTACGCAAATGTACAGTAACAGAGGGGTTTACTTGTGTAACGCCATATTGGTAAAGGAGATATTCGATATCGATATCGATATTCAACATTTAATAACTTTGGTAAGAAATAATATTTTTAATGGAATTTGGCAATTTTTTCAGGAATTTATTGGGGACTAAGTGACGAAACATTATTTAGATTTATTCAGATTTGACATTTTTATTGCACGACGTCTAAAGGATTAGCTTTTTTTTACCGGACACAGTGTATGTACGATCAAACACTAAAAACACAACTTCTCTGCAATTAGCATCATAACGGCGCAGTGCACGTTCGCTCTGTGATAAATAGTAAACGGAGTCGACAGCGACCGTCTCCGATTGTTTCGGTTTGTTTTATGTTATTTCGTTTTAGTTTTATCCGCGATGTGCGAGTGCCGTAACGAGCGAATGCCGAGACAACCGCGCATCAAGCGAGCGAGCGCACGTTCAAACGACCGACATTTCGTCTCATTCTTCTCAGTGCGGCACGGAGATTTCGGTTCTCAGTTTCCACCACTTGTCGTCGTTTAGTGAGTCAGTTAACGTAACTTAATCTAGTTGGTCACGTGTGCAAGTGAATTGCCGTTTGTCGCTACCATCTGCTGGCCGGCTGGTGGGACAAAATGAAGTTTGCAGTAAGTAAATGGTCCCCAGCCTAGGTCTGTCATGGCGGCGGCCCCAGAGCCTTTATTCTTGTATTACTTGTTCTATTTGACTAGTGTCTTTCCCTCTGGCAGAGAATGCCGATCAGCAGTGCTGCACTTCGGGGAATCTCTGCGAGTCGGTACTTTTGTATGTGACAAAAGGCAACCAGTTTACCGCATCGTAGAGAGAGATAAACCTATTAGTTGCATATCATTAATTTTGTGTTAACTATTTCATCTCCGCACAAGCAAAGCAAAAAAGAAGAAGGTTATGTCAGCTAAATTTCTAAAAATTATAAAAGAAGTTTGATAAAAATTTTGTGATGTTGCGCACGGTACGCGGAAGAATTGGTTTTTTCGGCAATCCGGATTCTTTCCCGTTAAATCGTATCGAGGTGAAGATTTGATATGGTTCATCGCTTCTAGTATTTTTACAATCACAGGCTGAACAGTAGTTCAAGCCATGTGTTAACGGCGATTTCTCTTTCCTATGGGAAAACCAAAAGTTCGACCCCCACAGAATCAAAACCCCTGATCTGATTGAAATTACAAAAGGTGATATTATTCAGCAGCACATTGACACGCAGTCAGTGTGATGCGGGCAATATCACCTTTTGTAATTTTTGCTGTTTTCGATGCGCAAATCCTTAATGTTGCCGTTAACAAGTGTATAAACTGATGTTTTGCACATTTATGCTTTGTAAAACACAAGTAACTGCATTAATTTATATCACCTTGCTGGCCAACAAATGGCTATACGAATCACAACGTCACATTCGTCAAACACAGGGGGAAGCAGAGGGAATTTATCGGATAGTCTTCACTGCAGCGCCCGAAACGTCGCAAAATCCCGCAGGCGAAGCGATATCTAATCACGGAAGATGTAGTAATGCTAGTACGAGGGAGGTCGGCGTATAGTCGGACCGAACACCGGAAACACGTGGCGTCGTCTGTCGAGTCGACAGGATCTCCTACGTTACACCGGAAAGTCTCGTCGTTACATGTACGCGCATTATGGCTATCGTTGTCCGTCGTCCGCAATTTCTTCAAAAATCTTCAGTGGTTAAAATTGGCCACCGGAACGCACTGGAACTCAAAACTGCCGACGAGAGTTGAAGAGCCGCAAGCTATTGTCACCAAAGTCGCTGACCAACGGCTTAAAGAATACAGAAGAAGTGACCATCGCAAAGTGCAACACGCAAAGATACGTCCAGTTGCCAAGATTCTGGGCGTCGACAGTAAACTAGGCCTAACATTATTCACGCCTATTTTGCAGTCGACACTGAAGCCACCCGACGCATTTGAGCCGGCAGGCCGGCGTGTGGTCCGTCACCCGTAATGTACACTGTGTTCAGAAAAACACCCACTCACGTATTCTTTTATATCTTCGTGGAATATGTTCAGATTTCCACAAAATTATAAGGGACTGTTAAGGAGAAAACAAGCATTCCACACGTAAAAAGTTGGATATTTTTGCTGCTGATGATGTCATGCTGACGTCATATTTTTGTATTTGCAAATTATGTCTTTTACCGTTGAAAACAGACATTGGTGAGATGTTAAAACACACCAATTGGTTATTGTGCTGACTGAACCCAAAAATATGCTAATCCGTCACACAATTTTCCGCTGTGAACTGTTTTCGTCGTTTATCTTAATGGCTTAGTGGCTGATTGCGAGATCCTCAACTTTGCTGATGTTGGCAGGTGTACGCACACTGCATCACTGCATGAATGACCACTTGCCCACTATCAGTCGAACGGCTTGATACGGCCGGTCATGTCAATTTTTTTTATTTAAACATTTCATTTTAATAATATTCAATTATCTGTGCATTGTCTGAAAATATTTTGCACAAACTTGCTGTTCCATAACCATTGCTGACTCGCAAACATTTTATCAAAGGTTTGTCTTCAACGGTAAAACCTATAGTTTACAAACACGGAAATATGACGTCAGCATGACCTTATCGGCAGCAAAAAATATCTATACATGTTTTCTCCTGAACATTCCCTGAACATTTTGTGGAAATCTGAACATTTTCCACGAAGATATAAAACAAAACGTGAGTGGGTGTTTTTTCTGAACACAATGTATAGTGCGTAAACACGTACGCTACGCTATAGAGCGTGTCGTTTTTTTCAAATATTTGTCATGCGATGATCTTCACCGTTTACGACGAGGTTTAAGCTAAATATCAGAAGTAGAACAATATTGGGACCAAACGACAAAATGGCTGAGCTTGGCGTTGTTCCAGGGTCTTGTGGCCTGGCTTACTCACGTCACTGAACAGCGAGGAAACATTAGCGCAGAGATGCGTTGATATTACCTGAACTATTACCTGCTCTGCTGCTGCAGCTGCTTGCTCTGTCTTAGTCCTAACGTCATTATAGTTGGATGGCTGTGGCCCGGTCCGCATACGGGTTTCAGCGCACGTGTTCGTTACGATAATTCGATTGCTGTTTCAATTTGCCTTATTTCCCGTCGCGTCACTCATCAGTTCCTCATAGTAGCAGCAGCATCAGTGGAGGTTCGTCTTGACATTGTGTCAGCGCCCACACGCGCCTAACGCTTTTCAACGCAACCCAACGACATCATCCTAATTATCTCTTTCGCTCACTGGCGTTGTTCCCTGAATTTTAGTCTATCAATTTTTTTACTAAAATACAACATTTAGGTTTAAAATACTCATTTGGGGAGTATTTAAATGCAAAATTAAAAATTTGAGCACTTACAATCTTCTCTGTCACCTTCGGAAACTCGCAGCTGTCTGTCAGATTGAAGAAAATATCGACAATCAATGACTCTGCGCGTCACTCACTGAAACCTTTGTCGCCAACTCCAAGAACAAAACAAAAACTTTTTGAATAGCGTAAACATTCACGGTCGACATCTCCCTGTAATTCGTTTTTTCCCTATCAGATGGTCAAACTCCTTGAAACAGTATTATCGTTCCTCTTCAGAGAGAGAGAGAGTATTTATTTCCCAAAAACACAAATACAATGTTGTCGTACAATACTAAACAATGTAAGCGGGCTACCAAAAAAGCAATCGCTCATCAACGCTGGCCGCCCATAGTAACAATAAGTAATCAATGATGCAATATCCAAAGATAAGAAAAAGAAAAAAAAAGAAAAAAAGAAAAAAAGTGCAATAGTCAGTTTTAAACAATACGATTATAACGAAATGCAAAAACCAGCCAGAACATAACTATGTATAACTTCAACACAAAGACATATCATTGAAAAAAATAATTCCTTTAATTTATTCTTAAATGTAGTTATATTTTGTATATATTTGACATTTTCAGTTGACTCTTACTTTCTTTTTGTCTTTTTTTGTTTTTCCGTTCTTTCTCTCTCTCTTTTAGTGTATGCAGCGAACGCGGCGAGTGAAGGGCGAAGCCACTCTCCGGCCGAGGCAGAAGCGGAGTGTAGAGCTAATTAACTAGAACCGCCGAACTTATTAATTATGTGTTACTTACTACTATTTCGGTTCTGACCAAGTAAGTGCTGACAATTACGGAGCGACGGCGTGTTTTTCCGGCTGCGCCCATGCGGCAGTCGGTCGCTAGAAGGCGGGCGTCGGAAATCCGGCATTTTACTGCGTTGGGCTCGTTAAGTCATCGCTCGGCAGCATAGGCTACACTCGACAACAGTGCCCGTCGCCAGACAATTGCAGCGAAGAGTGCAGGAAATTGTGCGTCGTTTCTGATGACGCCCAGTTTCTCTTCTCTTCTCGTCGCGTTCGCTCGCTACCAAACCGAGGCAACGCAACAATCTGCAACAGTTTATTACCGCGCGATGCGTGCATGATGCAAAGTGCGGTATTGCCACTTTAAGTTGTCTGTCCGTACGTTCGTCTGTGACGTTGAAGTGTCGTAGTCATAATTGGTTCGATTACTCGAAAAGTAATTAAACTATTAGGTACTGCAGGGTCTTCGCTATATAAGTAAAGATTAGCCGGACGTTCTTTTATAACCTCCAGGAATAGCCCCAGATGTGGCCATCTGGGGCTATTCCTGGAGGTTATCTATAAGAGCAAAGCTATCATTCTATAAACGTGTTCAACTATGGAAACTACAAGCTTACTAGATTGCGTCACTCTAAAGAGGGTTTTTTGATGTGGCCTATATAAAAAGGGCTAGGTCTTTTTTTGGGGAGAAACACAAATAAATGACAAATAAAGTACAAATAAACGACATAATAAGTGTTCTGAGGCTATTCCTGGAGGTTATATATGAGTGAAGATTAGCATTTTTTTCTCGGAGACATTTTAAAGCATAGAACAATATTAAAATGTTTTACACCTGCACAGTTACGCCTACATGTAGAAAAGCAAAACATTTCGCAAATATTATTGTGTTAAACATGTCAGCCTAACTACCAGGGAAGATTAGAAGCGGTTTAATTTAAGCTTCTCCCGCAGGAGATGGAATCCCGGCATCGCTAAGGATTTATTGCATTTTATGATTTTACTAATGCTAGATGGTAATTCTGCTTAGAGCTACTCAAAGATTATTGCTCCGATTGTACAAAACTGCACACTAAAATGTCCGCGAGAATATACAAGTACAATGGTATTAAGCCTACCTGCCGCTTCATGAAGCTAAGATGACGCAGTCGACTGGGAGAAAATTACCAACACTCGCGAAATGAATTCGCCATTCGCGTACTTAGGCCTATCCAGTGTTTAGGCTATTTCATATCTGATAACTTAAGTCGACTTAGTTTTTATCGATAATCTTGACGACTTTTTCGACCACATTAAGGCAATCCGGAAGAAATGGCTACGGCGAACGCAAGACGCGTTTACATTTACAGCAGGAATTAGACTTCAGTCTGTTAACACTATTATTTCCCGAAATCAAAGATAAACCGTTAGGCTTTACCTTTTAAGACCCATCACTCTGTGAATAATCTACACATGTAATGTTGTAAATTAACACACAAATACACAAAAACAAAGGTTTTTTCCCGTAGTTTTTCCTCGACAGTTTTCATTTTTTTGTTTGTTATTTTTACTTTGTTGGTCGTTGGATAATTTCAATCGCTGTGAACAGCTTTCAGCTTAGGCCCTATCTGTGATTTGTTTGTAAAATTTTTATGCTAAAGGTCGTTGTTACAAATAAAACGTTCAAAACATCTGCAAAATGCTTTACGCTAAAACAATAAGTGCAAACATTATTTTGAAAAACATTTTCAAAAATGTTTTGACAATTTTTACGCGCGACAGCAGAATGCTTCGCGTGTCTTTGCCATCGTCTGGGCGTCTGTCTGTCCGTCTGTCTGTCCGTCCATCCGTCTGTCACACTCGTGATCTGTATCAAAACGGTGCAAGCTAGGATCACGAAATCTTTACTGTGGGCTGCCCCAAGGTCTCTAGTTTATCGTGACAAACTTTCGTGCCACTGGGTGAAAAAAAAATGTTGCTAGTGTCTGTTTGAGTTGTGGAACATTACTGTTACTTTTAAACGGGCCGAGGTTAGTGCCATTTTGTAAGTTTTCGATTGTTACTGCGTATTTTTAAATAGACACTTGTGCCATTTTAACCTCTCTGGCCCAAAAGCACAATGTTTTACAGAGTTTTTGTTTGTATTCGTGCTATGAACTTATGAAGTGTTTATGTTCTTAAACTAAATAAATTATTTCAACAGAAATGCAGGCGTCTTAAAATCAGGAAGTGACATGCGCACAAAACTATTTCGAAACTATTTCAGACGTGGCTATATAAGTTTAAAACACTTTTGCCGGACAAGCCGTATGAGAAACGGGTGGTCATGGTTGCTATTTTTGCTAAATGATTAGTGTTTTACTGCAAATGCTTTAGAAGCGATCGCATGCAAAATAGAACACGAAACACTTGCCGAACATTTTGAAAGTATGCTGTGTGCGTTTTTCGTGTAACCGAAACCACTCTTATTAAGAATAAATAAACTTGGACAGAGAGACAGACAGACAGACGAACAGACGGACGCGGCCAGCACAGCGGACACAGCGCCATGCAGTGTGACAGTGGACGTCCTAGGGGCTAAAACAAGTCGCGTAATGACGTCACGTATGACGAGTTATCAGCTCATCGAGTGTCAGTCAACTCGGCCGAGACTGTCTGTCAGTCACTGATCAGCTTGGCAATAATCACTTGCCAACCAGCTCATATACGTGACTGCTAACGTCACTGCCTGTGGGATTTTCGTCTTCATTTATTATTACTGCCCTCGGAAGCGATGGCAGTATCGTTTTCAGCACTGTCGCTAAGATTTTTTTCGTTTCGCTACGAACACGACAGAACTCATGAATCCCTGCACTTAGCTTGATGTAATTTTGCACAAACACGACAACCTCTAAAAGCACAGGCCCCTACCACCAAGAAAAATATCAAAATCAAAAGTCAAGGTCGCATGCTTTTGCGTGTCCTCAACGCTCCAGAAAATGAAGAACCGCGAGGAACCTATGTGTCTGCCAAAACTACAAACACGATAGTGGGAGTTGTTCTCGTAATGTAAAGTTGTTCTGGATTTAGGCCTACAAAATGTTGCACAGGCATGGCCCGCGGGCAGCACTTGAGCAAGGGTTGTTTAGTTTCAGTTTTAGTTTGTCTTTCGCTTATTTTTAGTTTTATATTAATTTTAGTGTTAATTATTTTGGTTCAGTTTTTTATAATCTATTGTTTTACCTTTTTAGTTATTAAAAATAAGAATAAAGCAAAATGTGTCTGACTTCGTGGTATGGCTTTTCATGTTCTCCTTTTAGTTTCGTTTCAGTATTTATTTTTTGTTTTAGTTTTAATTATCGTCAGCAAATTTGTTATTGGTCGTTTTCTTTTTTTGTCTTTGTTACCTTAAATCACACTAGCTGCTGCATGCTCATCTTCATCTGGGCTTCAGCAGCTGGCAGACTGACTGATGCCGTCGTGATATGCAGCCATCATAATTACAACGCCATCTTTCACCATCTTCTCCATAGGCGCAACTACCATTGGGACTCGGGGACCAGCAGTGCATTTGGTCTCCCTCATTTTTTTCAGGTTACTGCTTTGAACGTAAAGAAACGTAACGTCCTTCCCGAGACATGCGGTCCAATGAGCGGCGCTAATCTCCGTTTCCTTAGCTTTCAGCGAGCCACCATTTTGCACTGCGAGATCACGGATACTGGGGCCTAGCTAGCCAAACTGTCAATGAAATAAAAAACATAGATAAACATAAAAATTATACATTTATTTAAAAAACAACTTGCGAATATCAATTCTGCAACAGGTGCTTTTGTAGCATAGCCCAAACTCCAATTTGTTTGTTTTTCGTTCGTCCATTAGTTCACGGTGGCTGAATGAATAAGTTACATTAACAACATGAGAGTGACCTATCTGCATACACTGCAACTTAAATGCTAAGCAGACAGACTGTTGATCGTATTACGGCGGGAAATTAACTTCCTCTCATATATTCACAGCTCTCATAGCTGGAAGCGCTATAGCTCGTCTTCATTTCCTCTGCCTATAGTCTCCTGACCGACAGCGCACAGAATATTGCACTGGGAGCCAGATGTTGTTTACTCCATCACGCTTTGCTCTTGTCTTCTCAGCACTGTAATACGGTATGTATATGGACTATTGTTTCACTTTGATGTATTTGGTTAATGTATGTGTCTTGTTACATCAGTGACATTTTAAGTTTACATTAGCCACCTATAAAAGCCAAAGCTTTACCAGATAATAAGTATGCTGTAACTAGAACTGAGTATGTAACTAAGTTAGTAAGTAATAGGATAACTGATACTAAACGATGTCATTTTTACGCGCGAGAGCTAGCATAGCTAGGTACAGCGCGTATTAGCTATGGTAATTCTGTCTTGGTGTCTTGGTGTATGTCTTGGTGTCTGTCACAACCCGGTACCGATCGGAGCCCAGGTAAGATAAAGACTTCTGGTTTTTACCGTATGATAGCTAAGAGTCTCTAGTATTTTGGGACAAAATTTCATGCCACTGGGTAAAGGGAGTTCACACCAACGAAAGGGAGAAAGAAGGGCACCCCCTTAAAAAGGCGTTACTTTACCGCTATTGGCCCGTGTAACGTGAAAATTGTTGCAGATATGCACAGACATGCTGCTTATCATAACAAGCACTGGCGTCGAGCTTCTTAGAAATGTCAACATTGATGACCTTGAATGACCTTGAACTCCCAAAATAGAGGGTTTTAGTGATTTTTTTTCGCGATTTCCGGCTGTAACACGCATTTCAAAAGTGAATTGCGCCGAAATGGCTGGATATAGACCAAAACAACCTGCATATGAAATTTTCAGCATTGAACATAGATTTTAGCCATCCAAGTCCGGACCCTCTAGGTTCTAGGAGACCTGCGCACGTGGGTGTCAAATAGGGGTTCCCCTCTTAAAAGTGGTTATTTATCAGATGCTGGCTTGTCTAACGTGAAAATAGTTGCAGGTAGGCACAGACATGCTACTTAACATAACAAGCACTGTCGACGGGCTTTTTAGGATTGTCAACATTGATGACCTTGATTGATTTTGAACCCTAAAAATAAGGGGTTTTAGTGATTTTTTGGTGATTTTTGGCTGCAAAAGAGTGAATTGCGAGGAAATGGATGGAGATAGACCAAGATTACTTGCGAACAGGAAATGCTATAGGCTCTCGCGCGTCTCATGAACATTAGCTCAGATTTCTTGTTTCAATAGACTCACCCATGCACATTGGGCCAAAAGTCCCAGAACAGTTTTTTTATCACAAGTGTTCCAAATTGACTGATATATTTTAGTCAGCTATTTTGTTGTCCGCTATTTTTACCGTAACATATTTAATATCACAAAATTATTAAGCACCTTCCGTCGAATTGATGATGCAAAGATGAACAATATGATACAAATAATCACCACGTAACGTAACAGTTTGAAGCATCTGTGTTTCACAGGGTAATGCGTTGACGCAAATTAAGCGAGGCGGAAATAGAGTATGCCTTACATAATTCTACTGTCTTGGCGATGACTGTGCCAAAAATTATCAAAGTTGGTTGAAATTTGACAAAGTTATAATGAAAACAATTACGACTGTTTTTTGAGATACAGTGTACAAGACTCAGAAAACATAATATAAATTTTGTGTAAGCCATAGTGATAGGATATTTTGCATTTAGTTGAAAACATTGGTACCATAAGACTAATGTAAATCCTTTGTTCCTCAAACGGCAATCATAAAACATTACATCGTAATCACGAAGGAAACCCACGCACAAAAGCTATGCAAACATTTCACCATCAATATCAGAAGTTGACGACTATGATCGCGAGGTTATTCGAAGACATTTCAAGGTCATAGTTTAAATAGATGTCAACTTTTGGCGCTGCCATTAAAAAGCCAAACTTTGATTTGCTGTACATTTGTTGTGCAACATGCTGCACAAGAAGCTGTACAACAAATGCACAAAATGCACGAAAATCCCAAATGAAGCCTACAACACATCTGCAACATAATGGTGTTGTACAACTTGTTGCACGACTTGTTGTGTAACAAGACGACAGCAAGTCAAAGTAGTTAAGCTTGGGCTTAAGGCTCGATTTTTACTTTTTTGAATGTGCTGTAGATATGTAGTACAACGAGTCCGCAACAGATCGATTCGAAAGTTCACAGCAAATCCACTAGCTATATTATCCACATCGAAATCGAAAGCCTATCTCTACAAATCTACACGTCATGTTGTCAACATGTTGTACAGCTTGTTGCACGACTTCGACTTGCTGTCCACAAATCGAAGCAGATGGAGTGCGGACTGAAAGTGTTAAAGCAAGTTCTGAGCGGCGGCAGCGCAACAGTTGGTTGTCATAGGCAGTGGCAGCAGCAGCAGCAGCAGCAGCAGGAACGTCATCAGCAGCGTCTGAGTGACAGTGCAAAGATCGATACAAAGAAGCGAAGCTCCGCCCACGTGCACGCCGAGACTGTAGCCCAGTGAACGTGTCATTGAAGCGCCGGACGAGCGCACGCAACAGACGACAGACAGGCCAAATGACGTCTTCAGACTTCGATCAACATCTTGTGACGGTGCTGCTCCTAACTCCCTATGACTACTCATTATATCAGGTAGGCTATATAATCATCATCGTCGCCGTATTCGTTTAATCACGGTATATATTGTATTGTGCGAGCGTACCAGTGCATAATGCACTCGAAAAGCGTGTACAAAGCGACAGAAATAAATTTAATTAAACTGTTAGTTCGTTCGTTTTTTGTAGTCAGTGCGACGCAACTGAATGAACATTATTTTTTTTACTTTATTTCAGTTGAGCTCAGTTCAATTCACTTCACTCCATTTCTTTCCAGTTGTACGCGCCTTAAACCGTGATGAAACGTGCACGTTTCATGTCCGTGTACGATAATGTGTTTTGCCTGGAACATGTTTGTGATAAACAGACGCGAGACGCGTTTCAATCATCACGTTCGACTGGAGTGAGATTATGAGCGGAACTTATAATAACACTGCAGACATTGTGATGACAGACGGGAGAATGAAATAGAACGAGAAATAAATCATCATCATCATCACACACACACACGACACACAGACTCATAATCTGCTAATATACAGTAAAAACTATCTTATAGTTTCTGTAATAAACAAGAGCTGGTGTTGGCACCGAGTATCGACATAATATGCGGCCGTCTGTTCAGATGTGAGGGGTCTTCGGTGTTGACAATAAATCATTATTTGTAACGTCAGTTATTTAATTGGTCTTCTCGGAGGGGGGGGGGGCTTTCTGAAGGTTGTTGGT
>Ga0056128_1009221_pt1 | contig 12413 bp, 8 predicted proteins | sample WorMetLIZISLAND2_FD_71113 | JGI IMG/M metagenome (GOLD analysis project Ga0056128, IMG submission 71113) | Marine gutless worms symbiont microbial communities from Max Planck institute for Marine Microbiology, Germany - Olavius geniculatus... ...
CTAATAACCCGCACATTTTACTACTTTTGCTTACAAATACACTGCACATTAATAATGTTTATAAACTCTACAGTTGACAAGTCAAGCTCAGAATAACTGTTAATCATCATAGTAGCCTAAATGACTAGCGTTAGTTCACTTCACTAAATATCACATGTAGACTCTACTCTAGCTGCAGAAATTGTAATCCGGTGTATGTAACACAAGTATACGTCTTTAATCAAAATCTGTCTATGGACGATGTTGTAGAACTTTTGTCCTCATTACTGTGCATATACCGCAAATCCTGTTTCTGTTCCTGCTGTATTAACCTAACTCCTGTCCCCATTACCACGGTATTACCCAGTGACGTATTTAGGATTTGGCAAAGAGGGGGGGGCATGGCAAACGCGCAGAGCACGAGCCTATAACGGGAGTCTGGGGGGAGGGAGCCCCCAGCATGGTCCAGGGGCAGAGCCCCTGGTCGAAATATTATAGGCCTATATGGCTTGCAGCTGGTTTTCAAAAGCATTCGGAGACGCCGGCGTCATATCAGATGCAATCTCACGTAGCGATTTTAATCGCATATTGTATCAGTATGAAAAAAATTTTAAAAAGACCATCAAACATTGTTGAATTTTGTAATTCTTGCTGGAAAATGGCAAAAAAACACACCTTCTCATATAAAGTCACCTGTAAAAAATTTTCATGGTCGGGCCAAAGGGGGGGCATCGCACAGTGGCCCTCCTCCCCTTAAATACGCCACTGGTATTACCGCTGTCCTCATCCCCGTGTCACTCTTTACCGTTGAATGTCTGTGTCCAGACTGATACATAGCAGCGTGCAGTGTGTACTTTGGTTTAGAGAGTGTACTGATGCAATCTAGACTCTTAGAAGCAATGATGTGTTGTCTGCAGCTAGTTTATCTGTTTTTTTTTGGCAGCACACATTTTAGTTGATTGTTAGTTACATGGGAATAGTTTTTAGTATTTCATCAATTCAGTCTGTTAGTTGCATCACTTTATATGCTTTATATATCTATACATCTGAACGTTTAAGACTTATATTGCTGTACTCTTTGTGTATATCAGCCAGTAAAAATGCAAGTTTTGGTGCTTATTATATGTTTATTACATGTTCATTTATATATATTTTTTGTTATTTCATCCATATTGAGGACCACAGAAATGCTTAATTGTTTTTGGTATACATCTTGTTTGTTTTGTTATGTGCTTTGTTTACAGTGTCTTGTTGCTTCGCGTTTAGTCAAGGGTATTGACTGTCGACTGTAGAAATCGGGATGATAATTGAATTTATAATTTGTTGTTTGCATCTGCTGATTATGCAATCTGCTGTTAGCTGAATACTGTTGCACTGGCATATATCGTGTATGGCATTAGTAGATATTTTGATTGTCCATCGTGCTTTGCAGTTTCAGTCAGGTTGTGTGTGCAATGGCTGCTGTTGAATTTTTGCATTTAGATTATATGGAAACCTTTTTTCCAAAAAATTGATGCCTCAGTATGGTTGTATTTTTAAAGTTATGTGTACATGCAGACAATGCTTAAATTGTGGAAAAAATAATTTGGAGAACTCTAATCAGATGCCAAAGCCTCCAAAGGTCTGGACAATGTGTGTTTCCTTCCTAGCCGACTGAGGGATCTGGGGAAGTATCATAAGCTCTTTCAGTGGCGTCTGGAGCAGAGCTGAAGCCAAAATAGAATGTGCATACTACTAGCCATAAAATCTGGCTTTTTGTGACAATTTTGTATGAATCTGATGACAAAAGTTCAGATGAAGCAGAGTTGCCTCTCCATGTCTCCCAAAATTGGGAGAACATCATTGTCCCTTGGAAGAAAAACGTTCCCCCTCAATTTAAGCGCTGCTGGCAAAAATTATATGGTTCCGACATGATGCTGTGTAGAATAGGTTTAATTAACTGAAATGATTAGGCTGCAGGTGTTGGATGTCCATCTGCATGTCATTGTAAGAGTTTACATTTATCTATTTAATTTCAATGAATGGAGTATACTGTGGCACACAGTCATCACAGCTGGACAACAAAGCATAGAGACTAATAGTTGCCCAGCATTAAGAATACACAGACATAAAGATGGGCAGACAAGGCAGCTTACATATGGAAAATTAACGTCCCAGATAAATTTCCCAGTGGGCCTATGAAAACGTTTTGGCAAAAGTTTGTAGTTGAATTGTTAAATATTTCATATTTTTGAACATTTCTTTCCCAAAATATGTCAAGTTTTTTTTTATTCAAGGGGAATATGGACGCATAGCCACTGCATATAACTGAAAGGGGAAGGGCGGTGGAGGTCATGGCCGGATTACTCCACTCTTTCATCTTGAATCCGCCTGAGCGCCACTGATCGCACGTGTTGAGGACACTCAGCAGACATTTCATTGGAGATGATTGGATATATTTATATCAACCACTATCATAATTAGTAAAGAGAGCATTTCAACAAAACTTGAAAGTGGTCTAAGAATTTGAATTCAGAAGAACTTCGCACTTAGTTCAGGTCAACTCAGCCTCCTACTCTCTATGGGATGGGAAATATGGCTACAGGCTAATGGCTCAGTGTGGCTGATTGGGGCGGTGGTATGTCTGCTTGCTGCAAACCGAGAATCCAATTGTTCTTTGACGTGAGCAATACATGGCCGCATAGTGCGCTGCGTGCGCTGTATCATCAGCTTATGCCAATCAGCTGCCACTTGTGAAATTGAAAAAGCGCTTCTGGTCTTGAGTTTGTCTAATGTAAGAAGCGCAATAGCAAGTACTGGATTTTACATTTACCGGGTATTTTTACCGGTAGTTGAGAACTTTAGTTTTTGAGAACTTGGGTAGTGGGTACCGTACTGTTAGGTTTAGCTTTTCGAATTCGCGTGATATCCTGTGCTTTATAAAACGCCGTTGCCACGTATGATCAGTGCGCATGCCCAAGACGAACTTCCGGTTATCTGACAACACTGATGATTCGTATTAGTGATTGTGTGAAAGTGTCGTTTATGAAAATGTGTACGATTATTGGATAATTGGTATCACCACTGTTTTTAAACTGTTTGAAATACGTTAATGTTACACACTGATCTTATTCGTATAGACGATGGATCGTGTTCAGCATCCTGGCTATCAGGGCACTAACAGTGAACGGACGCCTGTGCCATCTTATAATGGACAAAATACATACAACGTTCGACCCACAACAAACGCTACTGTACCTCAGCGATATCCGTTTGATGGTATGTTTTTATTTTTGTGAAGGTTCCTGTCTATTGGTTGTCGTAAATTTACTGGCTGATAGTTTGTAATATTCCAGTCGTTAATTACGTCATATAAATTAGTGTAGGTGTTTGTGTGTGTGTAAACACTAGAGCTGTCTAATTAACAAGAAATTAATTGTGATTATCCATTAGCATTTTTTAAAAATTAAAGCAGTGTCAATAAGTGACATGATCAGTGATTTACATTCCTTGTACATCCAAACCTGTATATTCCAGTGTGGTGCAAATGGACAGTAACAGGAACTTTCGTTCCCACGTACTTTTGCTCCCGGGAGCGACTCCCTGGAACATTCGTTCCCAGAAGCGAAAGTGACTTGGAACTTTTGTTCCATGGAACTTTCGTTCCATGGAACGAAACTTTTGTACCCTAAAACTTTTGCTCCCCTTATTTTTTGGTTATTTACTTATGATGTCATTATAGTGATAAAAATAATTGATGTCATGTGTATTTTATACCTATGTGTGTGCTGCTATTTGCGTAATAAATGATGTACTGAGATTGATTGACTGTTCGAGTTATCATTATTAGGCTACAACGCGCGCCAACCACTAGACATACGGACTTCTTTACATATTTTCCTCCAGGTTATAGGCCTGTTGTAATGTACGCGGGAGCAGGAATCGAAGCTGCTTGAGTCAAAGCCTACCGACACGCGGTGCCGGTTGATAAAAGGGATAAGTACGTCACTAAATTCAAACGAGGTGTTAAGCTTACCGGTAAGCCTTGAGCCTTAATTTTGACTTACAGTGTACGTTGGACTTCGCTTCACATTATAAGTGCATTTTTGATCTACAGTAGGCCTACATTGTCATTAGTTAAATCAGAAAACGGGGGGATAAAACGATAATGTACTGCACTGAAGTCGTATACTGAATGTTGCTGCCTACGTTCGTAATACAACGTTCGGTTGTGCATAAAATTTAGGCCTGCATTAGTAAAAAGTAATTCTTGTTTGTGGGCGAAAGTTCCAGGGAGCGAAAGTTTCATGATACTTTAGCTCTGGGGAGCGAAAGTTTCAAGGAACGAAAGTTCCACCCATGGAACTTTTGCTCCCTGGAGCGAAAGTATGTGGGAACGAAAGTTCCGTAATTCCAAATGGACTAGCTTGCCGTAAGTTGGCAAAGAGATATAGCAGAGGCAGTGTCTGCAGAAATTGTGGTTGCGTCATATTCAGAGTTTTCAGTGTTTAGCAGCCAGATGGCCTTTTGTCATTTGAACTTTGAAGTCACTTATCTGCTGCTTGTCAAAACTGTGAGTAGTGCACCATTACAGTTTTGATCATGTATTTTATGTTGTGTGCGTATGCTTAATATGAAAGACTGAAAGTATGGCTATTGATGTACTTTAAATTTTTTTACAGTCTAATGCACAAGCACACACATAATGCAGTATGGCTTCAGAGTGACAATTTGCTGCCAGTACTACTTGAGCTACATTGTTATAATATCCTTTTCTGTGCTGTATCTACGCAGTTTGTTGTGACCATATTTTGTTGTTTATGTACAGGATATGCAAACCGTCCAGTAGTGTCGCCTGCTAGTAGTGGTTTGCCAGTCTTTTCTGCTCCTGGTTTTCAGCCGGTCTCCACTGTAACTAAACCTGAAGTGCAGGCAGTGCAAGAAAGCAGGTTTGGCGTGGCCAGTCCTGCATGGCAGCCTCAGGTGAATGGGATGCCAGCCAGTAGTATTCACGGAGCACAGCTGGGTGCTAGTGTAGCTCCTCTGCCGACTAATACTAGTCCGTTTCAGCAGCAGTTCAGTCGTCCTCCGGCAGCGATGTCTACTGATGCTGGGTTGCTGAATGCCTTTTCCGCACCACCAATGGCACTTGGTCCACCGGCTGCCATTCGTGCCTCACCAGCACAGGTTTCGTATTTGTTTAAATTGGTTGGTGCTGTAAAACTTCTGTATCGGTGTATGCATAGCCAAATCATATTGGCTTCAATTTATTCAGTTGTTGCTTTGCATAGAACAAGAGTCATCCCATGTCGTCTTAGTTGGGTTTATTTTTTTTTTACTTGTTAGCTGTACCAGTGTACCTTTTTGTTCATTGCAGTGTCTAAGAAATGTTGTGTTTGTAGCCAGGGGCTGTTGTTATGGCTGGTTCTGCTCGGCCGTCACATCCCGGACCAGGAATCAGTCCTGTTGGGCCACCTGTGCCTCCACACATTGGAATGCCGTATCGGCCCACTGATGTAACACCTCCGCCGGTGATGAGAATTCAGTCACCACAGCCTCCCACTGCTGCGTCATCAGCTGCTTCTGCCTTGCCTGTGATGCTGGCAGGTTTGTTCTCAGGCTAGCTTAACACAGGCAGACAGTGGTGAATTATTTATATTGTGGTTGAAGGCAAATCCTTGAATACTTTTTGCTACTACAAGGGTCGTTTCATAAATAAATTACAAAATGTCGCCATTCCATTAGTTCTTGAATAGAAAAAATCTGAAATATACATTTTGTGGGGAATTTCATTCCAAATGTATGTGAAAATTTTTTTGATGACGCCATTATTGTGACATCATTTCTTAATAGAACACAGTGTATTTGTGTATTATTTTCCCCACCAGCAATCTATCACAACTCGCAAGTGAAACGGCTTAAGAAAGACGAATAAACTTAATGAGTTAATGTCACTTTTTTAAATGCTAAACATTAATGCTTTAGTTTTCCACATGTCATTCAAGTTAGTTCAAATATTTGTCCCATCTGTCAACAAGTTTCCGAGTGTCCGTTGCAAAGAACGATGCTGACTGCTGCCCAGGCCACTGACGAATGACTGATTGCACCTCAGTGTCTGATGCAGATTTCTGCCCATCTAGCATTTTCTTTCATCAGACGTGTACTGTTGGCTTCGTAAAACACTTGTCGCTCTATACTGGATGCATGTCAGAGTCAGTCTGATTAGCATTGAGTCTTTTTACCGACAAAAAAGCAATAACTGCATGCTGTTCATTATGGGCCGATTTCAGTGGCAACATCGCCTTGTTTAATGTTTATAAATGACATCACAGTGACGTCATTCTAATAAAATTCTTAGCTGACACTCAGAATTAAATTCCTTACAAAACGTGTATTTTGATTTCTTCTATTATATGAACTTGTAAGCTTGTTTATGGAACGACTCTCATACTTTTGGTTTTTGCACTTTAACTAGATTGCAGTGGTGTCATGGGTCAATTGCAGAGGTCAGTTGCCACTCCCTAAATTTTAGCTTTTTGGAAAATTTTGTTTTTTGTCCGATAATTTTCTTTCCAAAAATACCCAAGAATTTGGAGCTGAAAAAGCACCAGTTTAGGAGATTTATGAGCAAAATTGTACTTTTGAACACCCATAATCTGCTGTGTAAGAAAGCAATCTGTCAGGAAATTGCAACTTTGACCCTTCCCCTCCGTACTTTCTTAACCCAGAGTGCCACTGACTTTTAGTTTGGAATATCTCACAAGGGAAACCTTACCGTAATTGCAATATGTGATTGCAAGAGTGACAGGTTGTGCTGTAGAATAATGAATGTATGCCAATTAATTGTTATTTTAGCCGGGAGGCCGCACGAGTTGCCTGTGCCGTTCGATGGTCAGGGACAGTATTCACGTCAGGTTCACACTGCGCCGCTCGTGTCTGATAGTTTTGGAGGTGCACTAACACCTTGTGGCTCCGGTAAATTTGTTGTTTAATATGTTTGCGGGACAATTTTTACGCGCGAATGCAGCTACTCGCTGCTTTCAGCGCATCTTAGCCGTCGCAGTTCTGTTCGTTCGTCTGTCTGTCCGTCTGTCACACAGATGGATCAGTCAAAAACAATGCAAGCTAGGATCACCAAGTCTTCACCTTCGGCTGCCTGAAAGACTCTAGTTTCAGGAACCGTAAAGCTTTTCCAGAAATTCGAAGCGGGTCACCCCAAACGAGGGTGCTAAATGAGAGGTGGTGGGGAAAATTTGTGATTTTTAGCCAATAAATCGACAACAACGGTGCGAGATAGGGCCTAGGTTACTATTAATCACTGATAGGAAGTCATACACTGGCTCTTGAATTCAATGACCTTAGATGTCTTTGAATGCTAAAATAGGGGTTTTTATGAATTTTTTGGCAATTTCGGGCTGCAAGACACATTTCAAGAGCAAATTGGGCCGAAAGCAATTGAGATAGACATAGACAAGCTGCATATGAAATTTTCCGAATTGAATGTAGATTTCGACGGTCCAAGTCTCGATTTTCTAGGTTCAAGGAAACCTGCGCACGAATGCATCAAAGAGCGGTGCTTGCGTAATAGTCACGACAAAATGGCTGGAGATAGACTGACAATTTGCAAACAGGAACTGCTATAGGCTTTCGCGCGTCTCATGAGCATTAGCTCAAATTTCTTGTTTAGTTTGGTAGAAATTGTAAAATTTGCATGCAGCTCGAATCTAGCCTGCTCATGTTGAAAAAAAAACTAATGCAATTTCTGTTGATTGATGTTTTTTATGTGATTCATCAAAAGATGTCTGCTTGGTTTGGTTGTTGAATGTTGATCTTATGCAAAGTTTGATTAGAGTTGAAAATTTGATGGCTGACTTGATCAATTTGGTTTGTTGATTCTCTCGATATTGTCTAGCACAGTTCCATTTCAACGTATATGTTTGTTTATTTGGCATCTATTTCTAACTGCCCATTTTATGAACATGTTTGCTGGGATTAGTATTTTGCAGCAGGGAGCTGTAGACAGAGAACTATGTTTAATAATGCTGTCTGTTTGATGCAGTGGTAACTTGCAGATACGGAAGCTGTCAGTATTCAGTGCAAATGCAAGTGTTTGTTGTGTGATTGTTTGACAGAAACGACATCGCAGAAGTCGTCACGGGTGCCTTCTCCTGTAGCTACACAGAAGTATGATGATATGGAAGGACAGTTTGCACCAAACCCACCTCCTGGTAAGTTATTTTACTATAACATTGTCATAGCCAGACTGCAGCGTGAATAGATATTTCACAAGTCTTTTTCATCTACAGGGTGTGCCAGAAAAATGATCCAACTTGTTTTTTTGTCGGAACTTCGTCAAATCTCCACAAAATTTGATAGTTTTTGGCACACAGATAGCCAAGATGATAGAAATATGTGAGGTACACTCAATGTCCACCTCTCACCTCGTCCAATTTATGTCAACGCACTATCGTGTAAAACACAGATGCTCCAAGTTGTCACATTACACGATAAATATCTGTATCAGATTGTTCATCTTTTCATTTTCAACTTGCTACTGAAGGCACCAGGTGATTTAATAATTTTATGTTATTAAATATTCTACGTTAAAAATAACAGATAACAAAATAGCTGACTAATGAGCTCCAAACACATTTAATCCATGAATGAGTGTTGTGCAGTTTCATCAGTTGATCGTTAATGCCGCTATCAGCTGTGGCATCACCTCTAAACCATTGTGTACACCTTGATCATACATTTGGATAATTTTGAAGCAAGTTTTTACGCGAACTTATAATTCTGCTAAATAAATCACATTTCAGTTTATTGTGTGCTTAATTAAGTTGTTAGAACTTTTACGGTGACAACAACTAAGCATTATGCAACAATTTGGAGCACCTGCATTTTGCACTGTAGTGCATTGACATAAATTGGGTGAGATGGACAGTGAGTGTACTTCACATATTTCTATTGTCTTGGTTATTTGTGTGCCAAAAAATGATCAAATTTGGTGGAGATTTGACGAAGTTCTGACGAAAACAAGTTGGGTCATTTTTTGGCATACCCTGTATACTCCTTTGGAGTAATTTCAACGTTTATTCCTCTCAGTATTGTTAAAGGTAATGGGCACTGGTAATTACTCATAATTCTGGGAAATATTGATAAAATTGAATGAGTTGGCTGGATGGTATACTTAGCTGATATTTAGTTGATGAAAGTCTTACACAGTGTACCGTCTTTCGGTGCTTTGGTGCTGTTTGTGGGCAACTCAATTGGTATTCCGCCCGTACAAGTACGATGTGCCACAGAGGCTCCCAAAAGTAAATAGCGGACATCAGACTAAGCTAAAGTAACTAGAAAAATAGGCTGACTATTAAAGAATGGAGTGTGTGATACTATGCTATCGTAAGTTATCTCATTTACACGTCAACTGAACATGTGATTGACTATGTTTAGTCATGGTGCCATATTTTAGGTATGAATATATAATTACTTGTGTACTTTGATAATGTACTACCTGTGTATGATGCATTTAATTCTATGAGGTTCTAGCTAAGTAGCTGTGTGTATGTATGGATGTGCAGGTGTTGCCAGTATATCATCACCTCCACCTTTGTATGCTCCGCCCCCAGTACCAGTGGCTACAAGCTCAGCTCCATTGAGACCTCCAGTGGTAGGTGCAGTTTATTTTGAATACGCTGTTCCAGTTTGCCTGCAACTTGCTACCAGTAGCCGTGCGATGCTTATTGTTGTCGCCTTTCTGCTTTTGTGGCCATCTGAATCATTCAGAGTCTGTGGCATAAACCTACCTTAGCATGTGGTATAAGAATAATAATTACTAATGGTAAGTGGTAACAGCATAGTGTAACATGGCAAAATTATTACGAGAGTGCAAATAGGCAGACGTGAATTTTTCTACTAAAGCTGTATTATGGTAAAAATTGTGCAAGATGTTAGCTACTAGAGAACAGTTAGATAGATAACTATTTGTGTGTGAAAACTTATCGAGCAGCAGGAAGAATAGCAGGCAGTTTGCAGTATTTTATGAAAGTTTACTTGATGCCTGAAAAAATGCGGCATTGAGATAAACGATCAGATGTTTTACTATGTATAGTAAAATATGATACGTGAGTTGAAATATTGTATCTGAAACATCTTCTAGAATTTTTTGTATGTTTGATGTTTTGTTTTGCTGATTTGTAGCCGCCGCCCACTGATTTTCCAGTATCGAGCGTTACAAGTCCGTCTGCACCTGTTCAAGGCCAGACACCACCGCCAGCAGGTTTCACCAAGGCTGCCTTGCCCAGTGTTCGACCAATGTATCCTCCAAGTTCATCAACTCCACAGCCTCCTGCTCCCATTCCTACATATCCCGTTAGTAGTTCTTATGAACCCCCTCCTTCGAGCGCTGCGCCTGTTCCGACGTATCCAGTTAGCAGTGGTTATAGGTCTCCTGTCTCTACAAACATTACTCCATCTCCTGTACAGCCGAGCAGTATTCCAGCTCCAGCTGGAGTGGCCACCAAGAGTCAGCAATATCCCACTTCGTTGTCTTCGAAGCCCGCATCGGTCATCCCGCCAGCAGGCAGCGTCCACAATGCAACAGTAGCCAGCAACTATGCGGGATCATTGTCTGATGGATTCAACTCCATGCGTCTGCAGGTTTGCATCGTCATAATCATAATACTTACAGCGATTTTTAAGTCGGAATAAATACTAAGCATTATTTTCAGAGCAAGCACCTAACATCAGGTCACAGACTTGCTGTGTGTGATTGTCTGCAGCATCGATTGTGTCCAGTATGCCGTGATGCTCATTTTGTTTATTTTTATTTACACCGTGGCCCATAAAAAAACGTGCCACTTTACTTTTGTCCATATGTTCACCAATTATTGACCGATTTTCGAAATTCTTTCACTGGCGCACTCTGTAGACAGTTTGCAATAATGTGATTATTATATCTCCTACCACATGGTAAATGTGTTTACACAACTTTGTGAAATATCAATGTAAGCAAAAACTAGCGATAATAACAAAAATTTAGGTAAATGAAAAAACACTTCAGACCAACAATGTGATGAATGATCTGTATGACACTAGACAGCGTTAGATCCACACAGTTTAGTGTCATACAGACCATTCACTGAAATGTTGGTCTGAAGTTTTTTTTCAATTTTACCAAAATGTTTGTTGTTATTGTTATGTATGCATATTTCATTGGTATTTTACAAGGTAGTGTAGAGACACATTTACCATGTGGTGGGATATGTAATAGTTATTGCAAATTGTTTGCAGAGTGTGCCAATGAAAGAATTTTGAAAATCGGTTGATAATTGGCGAAGATATGGGCAAAAGTAAAGTGGCACTTTTTTTGGCCCACCCTGTATTTCTGTCAAGTATGTAGTGTATAGTGTATTGAATTTTTGATTGTGGCGTGTTATTGTGCTTTATTGTACTGTATTTTGTAATGGTGTATATTTTAATATAATGTAATCTAACATTTTTCTCACACGTTGAACCAATCAAACTGACTCATTTACTTGGTTACTATTTCTTTTTGTTTGATGCTTTTGGTTACTGTCACAGATTTTATTCACTTTGGCAATGTTCAGTAATCGTGGTTAACATAAGCTAAATGTACTACATGCTTGATATTTTTACTGAAGTAGTTCAATACTGCCAAATAATATTACGCATATGTTGTCGAACTGTTTGCAGGACTTAAGTCGTCCATTGAACTTACTTCAAGAGCGTAACATCCTCACTGTTGGCAGTTCAGAAATTCTTTATCCAAATCTGCCTCATGACTACAAGAAGATTAATTGCAACCCAGAGTCAGTACAATTGATTTTTAACGTTATTTTTAGTCATTTTTCATCACTGTTGATTGAACCATCATTACCGCTTCTGATTTTTGACTGGCGAATTTAATGGGAACACATATAATACAGTGCTTAGTTAAATGTTCTGAAACAACCTTTAAAATTAACTATTACTGGTTCTGTATGTTGCTAATAGGATCTTACTATATGTTTGCGCTGCCTGCAGCATGAGGCGTGTTTGAGAAGTGCTGCATGTTTTAGTGTTTTGCTACGGCACGAGTGCGTTCTGCGACATGATACTTTGCTGTATTGAATTGCTACATATGGTGGTCCGTTTGGCTGTTCTGTTTTGCTGATTTGACGCCTTGTTTCATCCGTCGTTGACACTTGCCATGTTACGATGTCTTGCTTTGTGCTGACACGACGTGCTGGCCGGCATGTTGGACGTGCGCGTCTCTAGGCCAGGCTGCCGTGGCTGTGTGTAGGCGTGTTTGCAATTGTACGCATTCGACCGTAACGGCGTGCCTTGCTGACCAGCGTGCACAAGACATCTGTGCAACGATGGATCGTGGAAGCCAACCGACAACGTCATCAGCGAACAGTCAACGGATTTACAATCTGATGTTTGAACAGTTT
>Ga0056128_1009224_pt1 | contig 12409 bp, 7 predicted proteins | sample WorMetLIZISLAND2_FD_71113 | JGI IMG/M metagenome (GOLD analysis project Ga0056128, IMG submission 71113) | Marine gutless worms symbiont microbial communities from Max Planck institute for Marine Microbiology, Germany - Olavius geniculatus... ...
TTGCTGTATCTCAGTAACGGTGCGAGATAAGGCCTAGGTTACTATTAATCACTAATAGGAAATCGTATACTGGCTTTCGATTGGCGCCGAATTCAATGACTTTGGATGACCTTTAACGCCAAAATAGGGATTTTAAAAGGATTTTTTCGGGCGATTTCGGGCTGCGACACAAAATCATTCACAAGGCGGCGCCACGGTACTGGCGTTGGTGGCGTGATGTCGTTGGTAACGCGTTTCGGCTGAAACGAAGTTACTCTACGCCGGGCCCGGTTAGTACTGCTATGGGTGACTGCCTGCGGGCAGGAACTGCTATAGACTTTCGCGGGTCCCGTGAGCATTAGCTCAAATTTTTTGTTATTTATGGCCGACACAGATTTTGGCTGCTGTGTATTCATATTGCAAATAAGAAATTCATGAACGTATTTATCCGGGCTTTCACAAATTAAAATCGCATATCCCGGGGTCTCACTCTTGGAGGCCTAAATCTGGCTGCAGACTGGAGAATTTTTTGTGCGTATATTTGTGCTGTTTATGTTAGCAGTCCAAATCGTATCTGCTTTACGCTTTATGACGTCATAAATTACAATGACCTCACATCCGCTTTAAACTCATACCAGTATGGGAGAAACATAACTTTTACGGAAGCCCATCGAGTTGGAAATTTTATCTAATTTTACTCGTACGTATAGTTTTTTTACGGCTGGCACAGCTTTTGGCCATTGACTATTTATAATCGCAAATGAGAAATTCACGGACGTACTTGTCAGGGTTCTCATAAAATCACATGTCTCAGGGCCTAGTGTTGGAAAATCCGACGGTAGACTAAAAAAGTATCACGCATCAGCGAGCCCAATTTTACGCTGTTTGCGCTAGCACTCCAAATCGTTCCTGTGTAACGCTTTATGACGTCATACATTACAATGACGTCATATCCGCTTTAGGCTCATACGTGTTCAGGTTCAAGAGAAACATACGTTTTATTGGTGTATAAATTTTGAAAAGTTTTTTAGTGGAAAACCTTTTGAACGCCCCTCATATCTACTTTTAACTTTAACTTTAGGCTCTATGCACTCGAAAATATTTTTCTTCTGTTATAATCTACATCCTAGCTTTCACATAGTTCGTAAGCATTCTATTCTGTTCTAGTTGGCAAACTATATTAGTGCTATTTTCACAGTGTCTCTATAATCATTATTATATCATACCACCTTACTGACTGGGCGATTGTAACCAGTTCTTTGGGCAATCAATCATTTTTTTATTTTTATTTTTCTCTAGGATGTGACGAAAATAACACAGGTCAGTCATAAACCTGGAACGATTTGAGAACGACGTAGAGTTTTCCCGGCAGCCAGCAGACGATCTGCATCACAATCACCATGACAACAGTGACGAGAATATTAAGCTCAGTGCGTGAGATTTTCGTCGCCGAATTATCACCCGATGGTCCAGATTGTCCTTTCTATTGCCAAAACAGCGTTGCTTTACACTGAGCCCGGTTAGTACTGGGATGGGTGACCATCTGTCGGTCCGGATTGTCTATCCACCTTGGCAATACGTCCGCCTTTGTTGTACTTTACCTTTCTGTCAAGCGTTGGTTTGGCGACTGTAAAGTTGTTTTACGTTAAGCCCGGTTAGTAGTGCGATGGGTTACCACATTTTAGTCCAGATTGTCCATCTACGTTACGAGCCTCTGCGTCACGCTGTGCTACTGCTGATGCTGGAGCTGGCTGTTGACTGATCTTCAGCTGACGTCTAATGGTGACAAAGATTTTCCAGTAGGCGCCGATAAAGACCGAACACGGCATCACAGTATGCCAGATAATCATCATCCACGCCGCTGCCTGCATCAGCAGTCATCACTGCAATAATTACGCTAAGACTTTCTGAGTAATCTTTTGAAAACAATGCATTAAGTCGAAAATGTATCATACAGATAAGCAAAGCATCAGCGCGGCTTTTACTGAAAAGCTATGAAGTGAATTATATCCTCCATCCATATGTACACGTTCGATCAACACTCAATTATCCTACTCCAGACTGTAGCTCAGAACATACAACATAATTAGTGAACACATTTATTTGCAAAACTACAATAAAATGCGTGTATCACGGGACCTAAACAACTAGACCGACGTATTATTTATTATTTTCTGAAAAATAGGCATAGGTCGCTCAGATCTTTCATACTCTATTTTAGTGTACGTAAATAGCAATAGCTTTGTACATTACGCATGCTACTTATGATGCTACTCTATGTCTGTTCTCTATTTTAACGTCGTTTGTCCTCTAGTATATAGTCGAACACTGAATTCCACGAACCTGTTGAGCGGCGGGCGACACGAAATGGACCAGGGCACGGCAGACGTTCTGACGTCCATCAAATGCAGTAGTAGCTCCTATCAGCGGCACTCCAAATACAAGTCCGTCTATCCACGGCAGGGCCACGCCGACCCAGTTCATCCACGGACGATACTGCTGACGATACTTGATTGGGTGAACGATCTTCAAGTAGCGCTGCCAGCTAGGACCGACCTAATTGCGACTTGCGTTATAAAATGATGAAGTCAGAGCTTGACTGACATGCGCAGACGACCGGTGACGTGAACGGCACCAACATCTCGACACCGAGACTAAGACCACGAGTGATTTACATGTACGTTCATTAAACTGATGCATAAAAGTAGAATCATTTAGCAGTTAATTATAACCAGTCAAGTTAAAAAACTAAAACGGGCTGTTGTCATACCGAGATCAGCTACAAACTGGCATAATTCTGCCAATAATCAAAAATACGAGAGCAAGACCGAAATCAACACTAAAATCTCGAGACCAAGACTAAGACCACAGAAATAAACACTAAGACCAGGACCGCGATGTTTGGGAGACGATCTTGAAGTAGCGTTCGAGTGTCAGTAAGACGAGGTTGATGACTGACGCGAAGTCACAGACGGCGATCAACACGCTCGAGTGGAACAGCACACAGATTACAACCGCTCCTGATAGCGTGGTGTACTCGTGAATTTGCGTCGCCGCCACCGTGCTGATAACAATAGTCAGACAACACAACAGATCGGCCACCGTCTGATTGACAATGAGCATTTTCGACGACACTGGCTGTGACTGTTTGGCATAAAGGAGCACAAATAAAACGAAGCCGTTGACTACGACGCCGAACGCGCACAGGGTAACCAACACGATCCTGACCCATGGCATTATCAGACTAGTTTTCAATGACATAACTGTAATGATACTATCAGACTAGTTGAGGAGCTGACAGACGCCGTCGTCAATATCGTCATTGGTGTTGTATTGGTATCAGTGCCGTTGCTGACATCTTGCAACGATAAATCAAGATTCTGCTGCTGCTGCAGCTGATAATGATGACAACGATGCCAGTCTGAAGTAGTTGATAGAGATGCTGTAGTCAAGCCTGAAGACGTATTCATAGCTAACAGTTTTGTATGTAAACTGACGGTCTACCAATGATGAGTCTAAACAAAATTTCTCGTTATATATTGGTTAGTAACGCTCAACATAGTAGGTACCGGTAACTAACAACCTACTATACTTGTTAACGACAGATATCAGTCACGCAAAGCTCTCCGCATGACTTCCGCAGGAACACCAAGGTGCTAATTACTTAATATCCACGTAATGGGCTTAGGCCTACACTTGTTCATTATACGGCGCCACGGGTAGCCAATGTCGTGCGATAACAGATCGGAGTTGCTAAGGCATTATATTAACAGGTCATCATTAATCAGGAAATAACATATGATATTGTCAAGTCACGTCCACGTCGTTGTCATGCCACGTAGTCACGCACGTAACGTAGTAACAACACATTTACACAGTATATAGGCCTACAGGGTGAGCCAAAAAATGGCACCATTTAATATACGCCTCGTATCTTCACCAAATATTAACCGATTTTCGAAATTCTTTTACTGTTAGAATCAGGAGACAATTTGTAATAACACTGTCGCTATAGATTTTACCACACTTTCAGTGTGTCGCTACACTACCTCGTCAGATGTCACATGACGCACTCAAGCCGGCGACGCCACTGACCAGTTGCGTGATCAACGTTGGTCGAGCCTGGCATGTGGCCGCCAAACAACCCAGACTTAAATCCAGTCGATTATGCTGTTCGGGTGCCCTTCAACAGATGGCCTATCAATGTTGACGATTCACGACAGTCAACCAGCTAAAAAGCCATTGTCGCAGAGTGGGGCAAAGTGCCGCAGTGTTTGGTTGATCGCGCCGTTGGTCAGTGGCGTCACCGGCTTCGATGCGTCGTCCAGCAGCAAGGCGGTCACATTGAAAATTTGATGTGAAAACTGTAAAATGTGATTATTAGACAATAACTGAGAGAATAAACACGTTGTTTCGGTTGTTAATTTTTCAACATGTGTTTTAGCAGTCCACGTCCGGACCATGTACGTTCAATGAGGCCTGCGCATGCAGGTGTCAAAAAGGAGTACCCCTCTAAAATGTGGTTATTTATCCGCTGTTAGCTTGTCTGGTGTGAAAATGATTGCCTATAGGCACAGACATGCTGCTTATCATAACAAACACTGGTGACGAGCTTCTTAAAATGCCAACATCGATGAACTTAAATGACCATAAACTTTAACAATAAGGGGTTTTAGTAATTTTTGGCGATTTTTGGCTGCAAAAAAAATTGCGACGAAATGTATAGAGATAGCCTAGACCAAGATTACCTCAAACAGGAACTGCTATAGGCTCTCGCGCGTATTATGAGCATTAGCTCAGATTTCTTGTTAGTTTTCTTTTAGTTTTTTTGCAGAAAGCAGATGTAACACTGTAAGTGTCGCCTGAGACTTAGCTTGATTGTCAAGCACCTGCAGGTCAAAGGTCAGTAGGTCAATTCGGGATCAATATTCTACGTGGTCGGTCAGTGTCATTTGACCGACGACCTCAACGGCTAATGTATAACAACTACGCTGGATTAGCGACGGCACCAGCACCCACCGGATATCAGATCAGAATACAAAATGTCATAGCGTTGAGCAACAGTGGAGCGTGGACTGTGGACTGTGGATATGTGAATTCTGATCCGCTGCTGTCATGATGACCGATGTCCCATCATTAGATCGCCATTTCATCTAAATATGGGCAGCTCCACATGGGTATGCCAAGGCCATTAACTAAGGCACTATTAGATGTGCCCCGGTTTCTGCTTGCGGGGAAATGTTTTTTTGTGGTAAAATTATCTTTCACAAGTACAACATTTGGGACTAGAAATCTCCATTTTGAGATAATTTCGAAGCAAGCTTGCAATTTTAAGCACCAATAAATATATTTGTTGAAAATGTGCAGCTGTATGTCGGAAAACGGCAACTTCGTGCCACCACGACGCCGCTGTGACCACACATGGCGCTATGACCCATCGCGCTTTTATTTCACAGCCTCGATCTTTGGTCACACTCCGTTCTACGCTAAGCTTTCAAATTGTTTTTTTTTTAAAAAAACTATAATTAGTTGAATTGGGAAAGTGCGAAGTTAATAATGCTGTGACTTTTGAAGCTTTTGAGAAACTTCGTCCTCTGAACCTGAAGAAGGAAGTTGCCCCAGATATTATTAGAGTATGTTAGTTCTCGCATCTACTCGCTTTCTCACTATTTCGTGTGGTCATGGGCTAACACTTTCTAATTTATCCGGTGCTTTTGCCCCTATGAAAGTAATCGTTGAGAAAAAAATTTCTTAATATTTACGGTAATATTGAGAGGTTTGCCTTAGAACCTATAAGCCTGTACCGACAGTACAGTCGTGTTTGTAGCTTCTCTGGAATAAATATTATTGGACCTATTAGTAAAACGTTAGTTTTTGTAGACAAAAAATATCACAATTAGGCCCATGGATATTACATTGCGAACAATCACAGTTAATTATATTTAATATTACACAACTGATATTTCGCCTCTGATAATCTAGCGTCATGAAACTCGAGATGAATGCGTTAACGAAATGCCCGACAAATACCGGATGAAAATTAGAAATATTTACACACTTTTGGCAATAAGGTCAGCTTTTAACGGGAAACACGATTGATGGTCATTTTTGTACGCCCGAAAGTCGCAAGTCTGCTATCACTGACACAGGTTGGAGTCGATAGTATGTTTGTGCGCGTTTTTCCCAACTTGAGTAAAATAAAACCAAACATTTCGACCTGTTTCTTCGCTGCGGATACCCGGCTATATAAATATTTCTCGGCCAGACGTTAATTTATGTAGTCAAACAGAAATTTGAACGAAAAGTCTAATGTTCGTGACATGCGCGACAGCGACATAAACTGGAGTCTATATGCTAAATAAGTTCATAAGTTTTAGCTAAATAATTTTTTGTAAGTTTTTGTGACAACTTTGGCTTGATTTTTAAAAGTTTGAAAAACAAGGCAAGTAAAGTTATTAAAAATTAACCACCCTTATTAGTGTTGCCAAATTTACGTGACTGTGCAATCAGACAGCAAAATAGCAAATGCGACAGGAATACATCTGGACCCGTACTATAACTACGTTTTAGCTTGTCGGTGGCGGCCAGCTTGGATTTTTAGGGTCACGACCTTGACCTCTTTGGGGTCAGTTTGTGTCACAATGTTCGATGATCGGTCCTCGCGTTATGTATCGTAGTAACATGACGTGACCGCGTGTGGTCATTGAAAATGATAGTGGTGCCTAAAATAAGAATCGAGGGTGGTCTTTCAGCGTCTCTGTAGACAGGGACGTCCACTCTATTGACATGTAGACGCAGCATGGTTTCTAGAAAGAGTTAGGAGGAAGTTGAACTGGGGAAAGAAAACTCGTTTTATTTGCTTACTTGACTGATCAATATAACACAGTTATTTGCATTGCACATAAACGATCAAAAATGTTGCCATGAAATGCGTTTTGAAAGCCCAGAATGCGTAAAATGCGTTTGCGGCCGGCGCTTTCTCAGGACCGCGGGAAAACTTACAACGCTCTTTCAGATTCCCTAGTTGGATTTTTACTTGGAGAAAAAAAGAAGTGAGAACAAAGTAAAGAAAAAAAGAGGAAAAAAAGACATAAGAGGAAAAACGTGAAGAGAGGTGATGCTAGTGGGGAGGTTTCTTCATGGCACTGAGAAAAGATGGACGCCGAGCTGTCTGTAGAATAGGTCGCTATGCCGCGATCGATTGTATATTCGTTCGGCGCTATGTAAGCTTATACAGTGGATGTGGGGAACATCGCAGGCCTGCGCTGTTGATGACCACATAAACTACAATACATTAGACACTATACACGAGTTACGCGTAGAACGCGATGGCAGCTGCTACAGCAAGCATCCAAAGTTTGAATCAAGACCCCGAATACTATTTTACGGTACTGGAATGTCAAACTTGTGTTCTGTAGGCCTAATGCAAACGGTAGCAGAGTTGAACAAGAAATATTACTGTAACCAATCTAATGTACTCCTCGCGCGCATTATTCTCTTTTGTATTCTTCTAAGTGCTTTTTCGTTCTTTTCAACTTATAGGCCTTTTAGAGACCCGGCGTCAATTTGAAACCGGTCTAATACCATACTAATAGTGACTGGTCTGGTGTCGTGGTCGTTATTGGTCGTTATTGGAGATTGTCTCCCCGTCTATCTGGCACCGTTATGAACGGCGTTATCAAAATATGGCGCCTCAAAGATAATGGGGTAGCGACCTTGATCTTTTTGGGGTTACGTGACGTCATCGGTCACGTGACCATTCGACTCGCGGTGGTCGACCTGTGAACATACGTCTATCTGGCACCGTTAGGTATGGAGATATGGCCGTTTGAATTTTTTGCAAGAAGGCTCTTCCAGGAACGGAGGTCGGTCGTCGGTCAATATTACACTGATCTCATATACTCCTCTTCGCTACGTTAGAAACGTAGGCGCGAGGAGTAAAAAGATGTGTTAAAGCTACAGGAACGAAACAAACTTTTGGGTCTTCTCAGCGAATGTAAGCAAATGCGATCGTGCGCTGACTAATTTATCGTTCCTAAGACCGAAGTAATGCGATAGTCTACTGTGATGTCCATTGGACATCAGCGATGTATAGAACTTCTGTGCCAATGACCAGGATCTTTCCTGGAGAACAACGACAAGTAAAAGTTGCAGTCAACTCGAGTGACACTATACTATAGCAGTGCTCTGCAACTGCGTCTCTTTACGATGACGTAAAACGTTAGTAGCCATTGCATTAGGTTCTCTATCAATATTACAACAGCACCGGACGACAGCGCTTTTATGTTTGTTGTAGGTCTGCTTTGTACGTAAAAGCTGTAAAAGATTATAACCTTGAAATTATGACAGTCTACTTTGAGCGTATGAAACAAGAAGCCCAGTTGTCGCTAGTGTGGGGCCGACCGTATTGGTTGTCACTGACCTTAAAGGTCATCTAAGGTCGATAATTTTTTATGTCATCTAAATGGACGTATGCCACATCCTATTAGTGATTAATAGTAACCTAGGCCGTATTTTTCGCCGTTTCCGAGATATGGCCAGTTTTCGTTGAAAATGCACATTTTTTCTACCCCTCATTCATTTAGCCTCCAGTTTAAAAATGTTCCCCTTGGAGTAGATGGCGGAAATTGTATATGCCCGAGTTTAACACCCATGGCTAATTATTCATGTAAAAGCTTTCCCCTTACGCCCTACCCTTTAGCCACAGTACATCCGTTACAGACAGACGGACGGACGACAACCACGACAAAAAGCCGACATTAAGCTTACAGATTAGCGGTTGGCGCATAAAGAGCATGAGTAAAAACACAAGACAGGCTAATGTTCATACGAACACGGAGTCTGTATAATGCATTTCGATAGTTTACAGTATATGTCCGTATAAATATAATCAGTGAACTGCTTAGACTAGTAGAAAAAATCGAAAAAAGTTTAATTTTGAATTGTACAGCAGTAATGTTACTGTTATCTTTTGCTATTATTATAACTGAACAATTAACGTTGTCAATCAATTCGTCGCCAGCGCTTTACTATAAACGGCCCATCGGGAAATTAAAAGGGGAAAGGAAAGAAAAAACTAGAAGGGAAAAAGTAAGGGAAAGGGAAGGGAAAGGAAAAGGGAAGGGATAAGGGAAGAAAAAAGGAAAAGTGGAAGGGAAAGAAAAAAGGGAAAGAGGAAAGAGCAAGAAAAAGCGGAAGGAAAAGGAAAGAAAAATGGAGAAAGGGAAGGGAAATGGAAAGGGAAAGAAAGACGGGAAAGAAGGAAAGGGAAGGGGAAGTATAAAAGGGAAAAGAAAAGGAAAAGGGAAAGGGAAAGGGAAAGAGAAGGTGGAAGAAAGAAGCTTTAAAAAGTTGGACGCACGGACGGACACTCAGGTGATTTTATACTCTGTCCAATGCTATGCATTGCATTGGACAGACAACGAGCGCTTTGCCCTTCGATTTCATGGCCCAACCGAGTTGATGGCTTTATTATAACTTGGGCTAATGACGTGCCGACTGTGCGGAAATGAGGGCACCCTATCTGCGGAAGTCATTTCTCAAATGCAGCTGCAGCAATAAAATCGACAATTATTTTCCGCCCGTCTAACTGTCGGGTTTCTTTCATCCGTCAGCCCGGACGCAGTAAATATAGCCGGTAGAATATTATGAAATGCCCGGATGTAGTATCAGCAGTCGCCGCAAGAAGGCGTCGCCACCTTGACTTCAGTACTGCACACATCCACGCACACCGAAAAAAGTTTTTTTTCGCATTCGATTTAATAAGCATGCCATAAATTCTTATTGCAAACGGTATCATGCAAAGAGTGTACTGTATAAGTTTGTTACATAATATTAATATTTCTAAAGCCGCCGCCTCATTTATATCATTGGCGTCGAGGCAGGACGTTGAGGGGCAATTGCCTAGGCCTACTTTCTTAAATTTTGGGTTGTGTAAAAATTGGCTAAAAATTTGTACTTTGTCGGAACATTTTGTCCAAAAGTGCAATAAACGCGTACCAGTACAATTGGCAGAAGAAAAACGCCTAGGTTTACATGGTATATTACTTGTTATAGTTTAGTCGCTGTCGAAAATTTTATTTTTATACTTTACGTGTCCTCTCACTGTTTACACTGCCGGTTTGTCCATCTGTCTGTCTGTCTGTCCTGTCCCGTATATGCGCTTCTGATTTGAACCAAGCGTAGAAAAGACAAAATTTAGCGTTAACCTTTCTCGAGCAGCAGCAGTAAACGATGTGCCGAGTTTTAGTTTATAATGTCAAACGTCAAAGTCACCGGACGTCAAAACTTCACAAAAATGATGCGCTGCGGCTGACAATGAATGCTCTATGACATGATGACACTTATGCCGGGGAATTCCGACAAGAACGCGGACGGTTACATGTCAAGTCGGCTATCGGTGTCGACATTTTGTTCATTTATTTATTTCTCGTCGCAACGGGATTTGACGTTTGAACGTTTTTTATTCAGCATTGTTCACTGGCGCGCAGCGACGACGCAGCTATAGCCACTCGTCCGTCGGCTCGTCCGTAATGTTTGTCTATGGAGCACGCCGGTAGCACGATAATCCACTGTTCTTATACCGATAAGACGTCGTGCTAGGTCGTATACAGGGACGTATCAAGCAGCCGTTTTTTACATGTAGACTTACCAGAACTCGAACAACACTGGTATAAGCCTAATAATTTAATCGCAATCAAATCAATGTATGCCTATGTCTAATAATTAGTCAGTCTCACTTTGTCGTTTAATCTGCATTGTTTAAAAATTAGTCTGCTGTTTTGTTTTAAATAACCAAAAAAATACAAAAAATGTGAACGTAGTTCATTTATCTTTCTAAATTAAGTATGTAGCAAAAAATTACCTTGTTTTGAAGCAAAGGCAACCAAAACGGGGCCTGAGTTGGGTTAAAAACTAGGTTTTAAGGTTTTAAAAGTTTAGGAAACTGCAAAGTTTAAACTTATAGGTTGTTGTGCAATTTAATGCATATAGTATCCATTTTTTGTACCTAACTATATTTAATAAACTTCGTTATTATAATCTACAGAAAACGATGTGACGGGGAAAATGGTTCATACCGGCAGGATGCTTTGCTTGGGTCGTAATAATTTTGCTCTGTCTTCTTTGTACACTACGACCCAAATAAAATTTAAAACCTTGAAAACCTTAAAAACTTTTTCCAAAAAAATCTAAGTTTTTTCCAGCCCTGATCTGAATGCGCGCCTGCGCTGTGTGTCTGTCTGTCGACAGCAGATGTCATCTGCGCGTCTAATAACCGTAGATCAACGCCAGATTTATCAACGCCAGCAGCTCGCCACGGTAGTCGGACAGCTTGCGTTGTTTCCATCGTTCCTTGGCTGCGGACACCTTGGATGTTAGGACAGTTGTGAAGGGCACCGACGACGACAGTAGACACAGAGCAGCATGGACGCTTTTTAATTTCATACCACCTATTTTGGTGTTATTAATAACTTGCGAGTAGAGGCTTGCGGGTACGGCAAAATTTTTACCCGGCCCGTACCCGGCGGGTACGGGTACGGGTAAAGCTACTTGTACCCGTACCCGTACCCGTGTACCCATACGTGTTCGGTCAGTTAATGGAATGTGTAATTTGCTTCTTCCAAATTCTAATAATAACCAAACAAAGACAGCCTTGTGGCTATGACTGAAAATGCACTAAAGTAAAAACGCATACCACATATTGGTGTAAAAATGTCTGAAACATTTTATTATTAAAATATTGTAAAATGATCTTCGATTATCCGATAGCCGCAATCACTGTCAATCAGTCTGCTTAGTGCAGTGTTATAGTCAAGCAAAATATTCTTATCATTAATCACCGTCATCGTTATGTTTCTCGTGATTCTGCTTGTAGTGCGACCGAAGCAGCAGAAGCTCGTCGTCGTGCTCCGAATCCAATGTAGTGCGTAGGTCGGTCAGAACCTGGTCTGCGCCGCTGAACGCACGCTCTCACTTCTGTTCTGCGATGCTGAAATGGCGTAGACACTCCTTGCGATTACGGACAGTTTCAGCATCTTTTTCTCTGATGCTTGGCTCTTCCAAAACTGCAGTGGCAAGAGTTCTTTGCAGTCAAATGCGAAACTAAAGTATTTGTCCACTTCAGTTAGTCTGTCAACATCATCATCGTCACTGCAACCACTGTGCTCGTCCTCATCGACCGCTGACTGCTTTCTATCATAAACTAATTTCTGCGCTCTGTAGGGGTTTAAACGCTCGGGTCGTGCTTCGCTAATTCTGTCCGTCTTCCGCCGAGAACAATGAGCTTCAATCAGCCGTTCAGGAGAAACTGTCTTGTATCCCAGAGAATGACCTCTCCACTGTTTCAAATCTCACTACCCTCACAGATGACTGGCAGGTATTCTCCAATTGTTTACTGGAAGCATCCTCCGAGTCTCTCGGGTTTACTCAT
>Ga0056128_1009225_pt1 | contig 12409 bp, 7 predicted proteins | sample WorMetLIZISLAND2_FD_71113 | JGI IMG/M metagenome (GOLD analysis project Ga0056128, IMG submission 71113) | Marine gutless worms symbiont microbial communities from Max Planck institute for Marine Microbiology, Germany - Olavius geniculatus... ...
ATACGATTTCCTATTAGTGATTAATAGTAACCTAGGCCTTATCTCGCACCGTTACTGAGATACAGCGAGTTATAGGCCAAAAATTGCAAATTTTGCCTACCCCCTCTCATTTAGCGCCCTCGTTCGGGGTGACCCCGCTTCGAATTTATGGAAAAGCTTTACGGTTCCTGAAACTAGAGTCTTCCAGGCAGCCGATGGTGAAGATTTGGACATCCTAGCTTGGACCATTTTTGCCTGATCCACCCGTGTGACAGACGGACAGACAGAATTGCGATGGCTAAGACGCGCTGAAAGCATAGCTGCTTTCACGCGTAAAAATGGAGCTGTGTGTAGCCGAGCATGAGATGAAACATACATCAAAATGTATACCAAATGGACTATAATGTATACCAATAATGTAATACCAAATGTATACCAAACGGACTATAACATTGCCGTACGACATTAGCAAAGAGTTATCACTTGGAACAGACACTGTGATCTAAGAGATTGCTAAAGATAGCACAATGTCACTTCAATGTTACGTGTCTGCTGGAGTCAGCACTAAAATAAAACAATTATCACTAAATCAATGCCAGTGCACTGAGTATGCTACGTTAACACTACGCATTATTCCCACTCTCTTAGTCCATTTTAGTTGCCGATTGCTGGCGGCATAGAATACAAAACAAAAATTGCACGCAATGGAGGTATCTTATTCAAAGAAAACTTCTGCCAGCTCGTTGGCTAAACAAGTGAAAGATGCAACAATGGATCAAAACAACAACAAAACCCATATACACAGTGTCCGGAAAAAAAAGAGTCTATGGTTTTTCAACGTATCTTTGACAAACCTTAACCTATTTTCATAATTTTTGCATCAGTCGTCCTGAATATTCACTTTATTAAACTGCTGAGATATTTTCTCTTTGTACTGCCATGTCACTACGTAGGGCTGGCTGACATAATTGACATAATCAAAAATGCTGTTTTTATTGTTTTCGAGGTGAAAAAAGTTAACAGTGTTTCGGTTAATAATGTTAACAAAATTAAAAGTATGTTTATAATTTTTTGTAGGCAACATTAAAAAAACAACATACAACTAACAGTATACTGATTACTGATAGCCCACTTTGCCCAAATACTGATGCCACTTTACCATGTAAAATAAAACACTCTTCATATTCTTACTTTACTATACACCAAAATAAACAGAAATGCAGAAAAATAGGCTTTTTTAATCTGTAGATGCCTTATTTGTCATCAACAGTGACAAAACTGGCTATCAAACAACTTTTGAGTCAACAACTTTATTATTACAAATGTGCAGTACTGCGACACTAACGCAGGCTGCAGAAATGATGCTGCCTGCTGATAACGGCTGCTGCACAATGACGTTCCCGTACTGCACACGATGGCCACACATGAACACGGCAAAAAGAAAGAGTAAGTAAAAAATTTATTTCTATGCCAACAATCTCTGAAATTTTTTACTGCAATTTTCTTTCATCAGTTTTCCTGTTTTCATATTGCAAAGGCTCATTTAGACGTCATCTTTCCGCAAAATGTCATTTTTGATGACGTCACGATAAAATTAGCTACACTTTGTGAAAAATAAATTTTGAAAAAAAGTTTTAGATGCTTTTACTAAAGTGTATCATTGTGATAATGTGTGCCAAAAATTGTAAAAGTAAGTTTAAATTTGTTGAAGTTATTCGGGAAAAAGTGTAGACTTTTTTTCCGGACACGGTCTATATATACAAGAAAAGCCCAGCTAGCGCAAAGGGGAATGCACGACAGCAATGCATGTGTGAAGGCCCGCCACGAACAAAATCTAACCTCACAACAATGTTTCATTTAGACTTGACAGCGGACGACGCTTAGCGCCATATCCAGTGCATGAATTCCGATATTGGCTGAAAATTGCAAACTTTTCCTACCCCCTCTCATTTAGCACAATCATTCGGAGTGACCCCTTTCGAATTTATGAAACTAGAGTCTTCCAGGCAGCCGACGGTGAAGATTTGGTAATCCTAGCTTCAACCGTTTTTGACTGATCCACCCGTGTGACGGATGGACAGACAGAATTGCGATGGCTAAGATGCGCTATAGCAGTACCTGCTGTCGTGCGTAAAACTGACTTAACTACACATAGAACCCACTACTACTATATGTAATCAACCTTTTCACGAGTTACGCAAGGTTAGGCTGATCGCCAAAAATACAAGAACTTTTGGAGCACATGTAGCAACAAGCAGCCCAGCTGTCGCTAGTGTGGTGGTCACTGACCTTAAAGGTCAAACAAGGTGGATGATAAACCCAGGCCGTATCTCTCACTGTTTCCAAGATATGGCCAGTTTTCCGTTGAAAAATGCATGTAATGGCCTTCAAGGTCATCCAAAATCAGTGGTTTAGAAGTCATTTGAAAGCCAGTATGCGACTTTCTATTAGTGATCAGTAGCAACTTAGGCCCTATCTTGCACCGTTTAGCCACAGTACATCCGTGACACATATGGACGGATGGATAACAGACGGAGAGACGGATGACAACTGTAGCAAAGGGTCGGCTTACAGCTTAACGATCGGCCCAAAAACCAGAGTCATGCAATTTATAAGCAAATACGGCTGGCGAGTCCTGTGGCCACAGATTTTGGACGCACGGCATTAAAATGTCATAATCATAGGAGTAAACAAAAGCCACTTGTATGACAGTGTCTGTGGGACAATTTCCACCAATGCCAGTCTTACCAAGTTGTGAAGATGGAACTGAAGCAATCCCACATATTTCAGCTATAATAAGTGTAATTAGTCATAACAATAACATTAACCAACACCTCTCAGTAAAAACGAAGCTGCTATCACTTAACAATTGCATATTACATATACCAAACAAATACCTACAAGTACATTCAGATTCATTTCCCATGGTATCTACATAGCCGATGCAGGCAAGCAGATTACAGAATGAGCATAGGTTAGTTATGTAGTCTAACTGGTAAATGTACCAAGACTTGGCAACACAAAATACCGAACAAATAAACAATACGCGAGTTCACGTTTCATCGAGAAGCAGGATTAATACTACATCGATACTTTCTCTTAGAATAAATACCAAAATATCGCAAACATAAACTGAAGTCTAATTTTGGTGTTATATTTTTTTCTAAAAACCAACATTTGCGATTATCCACCTAATAGAGAAGGGTGATTCCTGGTGCTGGAAGGTGATGGTGTTTGATATTTTTGCACGTACTGTCTGGCAACCCTAATTGCCTGCAGTAGAAAAAAAATGTGGCAACAGAATACTGCAAATGAAGACAGCTAAGTTTCTCACTAAATTATAAATCAGAGTGGTTCTGCTCAAAAACAAAAACATTCAACAACAACAACCCCATCATTACAATGTGGCAACATGCGTGTAAGTTTTGAGTTCTCATTGCCTTTGATTTCTTATTACGCAATGTTCTAGTGACAGCCGATACTGAACGTGAACATGACAGTGTAACACTTATGCTATGACAATGACCTGTAACAATGATGGTGTGAAAGTAACAATGACAATGCAACAATGAAAATGTGACAGTCAGCGTGTGTCTAACAACAACGATCTTGCAGTAACGATGTAATGAGCAGAGATTGCAATAAGGCCAGAATACGGTGAGAATAAGAACAAGACCGAGGACAGAAAGCACAAGGCCGAAAATAATGCCAAGACCAAGAACAATTTTGTGAGGCTGAGAATGTGGCCAACAACTGAAAAGCCGAGAAGAAAGAGGTGAAACTGAGTGAAGTTTAACATCATCTTGACATTCCACATAGCAGGCAGTCGCTCAACACAAACTGATACTTTTCATTTTGTAAAAAGGGCATCATATGATACCTTTACATGAATCAAAGTCCAAATCACTCAAACCTGTTGTGCTGTTATTCGGTAGCAGAAAGACCAATGTCGAGAACAGGTAATAAGTGTGTACGAAGCTGCGATGATGATGTTGTGACAATGATGTGATATCATCACACCAATCAAAGATAAACGCGCACTGTACACGTGTGACAACTTAGATATGCAAAGAGAGATTCCAGCTAAGAGTTATTATTATTCCTGTACATCGGTGCTAATCAAGCTATCTGACTCGGCCAACGAGCCCACTGTTGTCGTTCTCAATCCATTGCATACAACCAGCTCCTCCATCTCGGCCTTCAGTTGGCGTTCCACTCTTTGCTCCTGCAGCTTGAAGTGTGTATATGCAACAATACCTGCACCAATGTAACAACCATGCAGAGAAATATATAATGTACAACAGTTCAAATATCATCAACTTTAATACATGTTATGCTGTTTTTTTTAAATTGGCCATTTATTCGTTTTCATAGTAGGCCTACCATATGTTCAATTTTTATAGTATCTAGTATTATGGTTTATTTTCATTTGTATGCGCTGCCTTTTGGCATAATAAATGACTGGACGGTTGACAGAAGTACCTCACCGATTATTTATATAGCCTTTTGTAATCACTAACAGTGGCTCTTATATGCTAGCGAAAAACACACATTCCTCACTCGTAAAGCATGCTCAGCTTGCAGCAGACCAGACTACATTTTGTGACAGATGAGTCAAAAGAATCATCAGAATAAACCACACTACAAAGTGAATACCAGTAGCAAACATTGCCAAAACAAGTGCAAATAAAAATACAGCTAGAAAGTTAAGATACAAATAAAATGAGTCTACAGAAATGAGTATCAAAATTATTCCAAAAACTAATGTAGCACCAGGTCCAACCGCCACACATCAGCTCTGTAACAGCACACTATAAATCACTTCCACGTTAGTTTGTTATGGCTGTTCACTGGCAAATATAAATTCCATAGATGATGTAACGCTGTACTGTAGGGTATAGTGACAAAATGCAGTAGCTTAATGGTTAACATGCCTGACTGTAACGTACAAGTCACAAAATCATACAAATACGTGCAAACTTACCAGAGAATGTGAGAAAAATGCCAAAAAGCTGAAGCGCTTGAAGCGGATCGTGGAAGAACATGAATCCTCCAAGAAGAGTGAGACAGAACTTGGTGTGACCGACCATATTGTAGCTGCAGTAAACCAGCAACAAGATTCAGTTCACATGCACATCAGTACACTAAGCACAGATTATCACCAATAGCAATCATAGCATTTGAACAACTTATAACAATGCACACATAAAGTGCAATGGGTAGATAAAAGTGTTGTTTGCCCACCACTTACACAGCACTTAGATGAATATATGAAATAGATTTCCAGTCCACCTATCTGGTAAAATTCATTTCCTATCATAAAGTATTATCCTGTAATAATCAAATAATTCAATGAATGGATTCATGCTCCAACAGGTTAACCGAACTTGGAAGCCAAATTTCGCTACGAACAAAATTAACATGAAGCAAACAAATCGAATACCATACCGATTACTTATTGTTGTGCACAGTGGCTAGCTGTCAAATTTTGCCTCTTATGATATGTTACTTACTTATTTACTTACTGTTAACTGCCAATGTAAACAAGGTGATGACTGCTATGGATCGGCATATTGCTTACACTTGCTAGTCATACACACTGATTGCCATTCCTTTCAATGTGTTGTAATTTGCTGTTCAACAAAAAAATGGAAGATTACATACATACTGATTGCCATTCCTTTCAATGTGTTGTAATTTGCTGTTCAACAAAAAAATGGAAGACAATATATGCAGACAATTATGTGCACATTTGTGCAAAAATGTCAAAAGATGTTCATGACTCTGATGGCAACTGATAATTTACCATGACTATACTTCAGTGAACTATACAGTCTAATAATACAATATGGGTTGATAACTGCAATTATATTTTACTATATTCAAATCAAAATTCCAAAAACATATTCATCTATCATTGATCATTGTTGTTTCAACTTCTTATTATAACTTCACTGAATTAAATATAGCTATTTTATAATAATATAATAATCTCTGCTGAATCTCTAGTGAAAAACCATTATTATGCATTATGCATATCACAAATGACTATTGTCCACGTTAGTATTAACAGTAATGATGCAGACGTACGTCATTGGTGAAGTGTTGCCAATTATCCAGAAGATGGACAGATTGATGGCAAAAGCCAGAACTCCAGTGAGAGACACCAATGCCTAGCACAATCCAGCCACTTCATATATCATTACACACTTGAACTTACGTCAGACCAACAGCAGCACTTTGCAATCTCAGACAAGAACTAGAAATACGTTCTGTGAAACGAGGTATCTGTCCCATTGCCATGCTATATAGCCTAGCAGCTGCATATAAGGGGGGTAGGTGCAAACACGGCGCAATTATCTTTTACGGGTACTGAGTTATATCGCTTTGAAATGTCCATTGGCTGTGATGCAAAATTTTGCAATTTTTGAATGGTTGCTATGGCAACAGGGGTCATTAGGGAGTAAATTTAAATGACACCATTAGATTGCCCGACCCCGAAAATAGGAATTAGGTAAACATAGCGCGCAGTTATCTTTTACAGGGACCAAGTTATACCACTTTGATGTCCCCATAGGTCGTAATGCAAATTTTTAAAAATTGGGGTAAAATAGGGGAAGGAGTTATCAGATTTTTATCCCAAACAAACTTGATCTTACTTTTTGGGCCCCGAATCACTGTGCAAAATTTCATCAAAGTCGAATCAAAATTGCGGCCATAGGAGACTAGGAGTGTTTACAGACAGACTGACAGAAAGATGCAAGTGAGTTTATAATCTGTCCCATGCTATGCTATAGCAATAGGACAGATAATGACCTGGAGCCTGGAGCCTTTTTCTGAGACATAATGTTGGCTTTTCACAGCTAACATAAGTTATGATACTGCTCATTTCCTATTCTAGTGACAGTATAAGGCTGAGATGGTCTGGTTAAAGATTGCTATAGCAGAGAACCATGAATACCAAACCAAACACCACTCAGTTACTTACTAACTTCCATACATATTCAGACATAAAGCAACAATAATGCAAAACTAGAACAAAACCTCATGCAATTCTTGAGAGATTTTTTCTTATATTTTTGTCACCGCTTTATTGTAGACATAGGCTCCAACTACCAGAGACAGTCAATGCAGTGAAAATGGCAGAAAAAGACACAAGCAGTTACAGTACCATTCAAACATATGGCAAATCTGAAAAAGCAGAGCCAACAAAAACACTATGTAACAAACAAACCTACCTTTAACGAATGCATGCTCATCAATAATAATTATCGTAATTCACAAAGAAAATATTACACAATACATACAACTGCAGCAAGACTCCATTCGGTGCCAAAAATCCCACCGTTGGCAAATACTGGTTCAAAGAATGGGATGACACAGCCTACAAAGAAAGCCGACAACGGCGCCTGATAGTAGAGCATCTGCATTGAGTTGCATGTCAACTGTTGCTGTTTCTCATTCACCCACTGGATATCAACACACAACATACACAATACTGTCAGCATTATTGTTACCTTTTTTAGACTGCAATAACTAAACCATAAAAACACTTTCACTGGACTATCTGAGATAATACTAACAGCAGCAGCAATTTAAGCAGAGTAATGGAAGAAAAATAAACAAAGTATAAAAAGGCAATAACAGTGATAATATCGAGAATCTTTTTTCTTAAAATTAAAATCCACATTATGTCATTGCAAAACACAGTCAGCTGCATCACAATTGTCAAACAATTAACAAACTAATAAAGCTAATAACAGCAACTGACAAAGATCACAACAAAAGAAAACCATAATCAACTCAAATGCAGTAAAAAGACAGCCATTCATTGTCCCAAAATGTAAGCATTAGAAAACCGTTACCGACCACTTGATACAGGGCAGTCACTATGACACCAGCAGAAGCAAACATAATGCCGACGATATTAAATTTCAAATCAAAATATGAATTCAAGAAAACACCAAGGCAAATCGGAACCTGACAAAACATACAAATATTACAACAGGTACAAAATGAAAACACAACAGATATAATGTACTTTCAAAATTATTTACATACTTAATCATCCAGTACAAAATTGCATCACTATGAATAGCACAAACTGCAAGGAACCATAACTATTAGCAGTTTTAATATGATGTAGCCTAAATCGTTTCAGCAGTCCCTTTAATCCTTTACATAATACTGCTATCTTTTTACTAATTCGAAAACACTACGTACCAGTGTGAGTTTGACGGGGAGTGAGAAGAGTCTGGCATAGAACACAGACTGAATGAAGATGATGACTGGTGTTGTCATCGATTTGATGATCTGATAAGTGCCAACGGTGTTCGACTGCAAAGACAGGTTTGTCAGCACAACAAACCCACAGAACGTCAGCGACACTGGCACCATGTGTCGCAGTGGCAGTGCCTTAAATGTGAACAGACCAAAGATGCGACAGAACACCATGCCGACTGTAGTGAATGTAAAGTGCACGCATGTTAGCGTCATGTTCGGAAAATGTACATGGGTGTACACTGCCTTGTTGAGCAAAATTATCGATATAGACAGAGCGACGTTGATCGCTAGGCAGACACTGACATAAGTGGCAGAGTACTGTGACGGTCCAGGTGCGGTGGATGCCATTGTATTAGTGTCAGACAACCAGTGAGAGAAATGCTGAAAGAATCCACGTAAGCAGGAGAAACAGCGATGTATAAACAGCATGTGATTGATCAGCAGCTACGACGAGCCATCTGCAATTCACCAGCCACACAAATGCAACAGCAAAATAGGAATAATACGACAATATCTGATATATCTAAAGATGACACTACTGTTCACTTCTTGCTGTTATGCTAAACCTAATGCTATTAGTATTGATAGGGTTAGCCTTAAAGTCATTGTAAGGGTTAAGGTTAGAGATATGGTTAGTTAGAGATAGGGTTAAGGCTAGCCTTAAGATTCAAGTGGAAAAGATTTACGATAGTTAGGGATGCCAATTATATGCAAATATGTGATTGCATATTTTGCTAAAACCTGCATATTGCATATTTTTCTGCACATAATGGCATTTTCAAAATCACATATGCGGAAATTTTGCTACATATGCAAAAATTTGCACGTATTCGCATATGCTGCATATTTCTGCATATGCGATCACATTTTTCAGCATTTTCCTTGTTCAATATTTGTTTAAGACTGTTAAATATATATTTTTGCATTGTGTTTGTTGACTTTGAGCGCCAATGCGCTATAATTGTGGCAGACGATAACCGATAGGCCTATTTACAATCATACATTAAAAAATTAAAGTCAATAATATAAAAACTGTGCAAATGATTATGATTCTCCCAGTTATCCGTCACTGAAAGTTGCGTATTTATTTATTTATTTATGCGGCGAAATATGCGAAGCTGCATATATGCGTTGCATATTTCGCCAAATTCCGCATATTTTGCCTCAAAAACCGACATCCCTAGATGGCGCCTGCCATTTGTGACCGGTTTTGGGAGTATAAGTGCATACGTGGGCACCGCCCTTAGAGGGCAGGGCTTCTTAAAGTCTATTTCACATATAAATTAAACTATCGACAATAAGCTATCAGTAAAAACCAATTCTTTGTCTTATAAAGCCAACATCAGTATAAAAATTCAATAAAATAACGCAGAAACACATTATATTACCAATTTACACTTGCCACGCCCCACTGCCAGCCACACACCGAAAAAAACAAGCGATAAATAACAAAGTAAAACATAAACGGACGTAGGCTAGGAACCAGAGACAACTAGACAAGCTATAGGCCTAATCGCTGGCTAGTACCCACACCATGCAAATAGTCAGTCCGTCTGCAGATCCAAAATATTCTGCCATACACAATGCGCAAGCAGACGCTCCGTAATACATTGCCGCGAATCCATAGTACGCAGTACATGCTGAAACATAAACAGTTGTCGCTAGGAAAAGCCGACCGGACGTTGCGTACGTCCGAAGTCCAGCGTCCGACTTTCAATCACGGAGAGAAAGCGATTTCTCAAAAATGACACAGTGACATTCGCAATTTTTTTTCACAATAAAAACGCTTTGCTAAAGAAGACGCGCTACAGCCCTATACAGTTCAAGGTCATCCAAGGTTAACGATGTCATATTTCGTCTGACAGGTCGATGTATGCCACTTCCTATTAGTGATTAATAGTAACCAGGGACACTCCCTGATAGTAACCTTGGTCCTATCTTCCACCGCTTCCGAGATATGGCTGGTTTTTCGTTGAATTTAAATTCTTACCCCACATTCATTCAACCCCCAATTTGAAAATGTTCATTTTGCACTAGATCGCTGAAATTTTGCAGGCCCGAGTCTCACACACATGGCTAATTATTCGTGCTAGAAGTTTTCCTTTACATCATATCATATCATATCACATCACTTGCTACGGCACCCCTCATCCGAAGCACAGAGGCGCCACAGTATACAACAAATATTAGGCCTATAGTAAAACATGCAGTAATAAAACGATCTAAAGCTTAGCCACAATACATCCGTTACAGACGGATAGACAGTCCGACAGACGGATCGACGACAACCACGACAATCGCTCGACTGTTACTTAAGTAGGTCCTACAGTAGGCTAAAAACTGTTCCGGTTCTGGACAAAATCAGCTCCACACATTAATATTTGACGTCATTATTTTGTATAATAAAACCTCCCCAACTATTCACATACCGGCATCAGCAGAGCGTCGTAACCGATAACTTTGGCCCAGTTTATAAAGATTTCACCACAGTAATTCCAATAACATCGCGACTGATCAAAACGCTTTACGACACACCACCGTCGTATGACACCGTTGTCTAACTGCAGATAAGTTCGCTTTCTATCTGCAGTTAGACAACTCTGGTGGATCGTCATGAGCTTCCCCAGCAGAGTTCGGGGCGAAGCCTTGGCAAAAAAACGAATTTGGTGTATTCTAAGCGTCACAGAACCCTTCTGGTTGCAAGATAACGTAAATATATGAAAAATGCAAAATAATATATCGTATATCGTCGTACAAATTTATGCGGCCATTCGCTGCAAAATAATAATAATATTCAACTCCCCCTAATTTTCCCAAAATAACTTTTCTTGGTTTTTCTTGTAGCGTTTGCTTCAATTAGGTTTATATATGGTTTAAACTCTCCTGGCGTTATTTATTGTTTATTGTTACTTGATCTTACGTAGGCATAGCCAGAAATTGGAGTCACGAAAGGCGAACTAGCCCCCAAGGGCCAAAAATTGAGGCCGATAGCCGAAAACAAAGGTGGACTTCTTGGGGAGAAGCCTGTCGTCGGGGCGCAGCCCCGGAAGCAAACGCTTTTTTGGGCATGAAAACCCCCTAACATGCATACATTTCGTATCAATTTTATTAGTTTTCCTGCAGAAATGCACTGCATATGCTAGGCAAAAAGACGACTTTGGCATCTTGGGGGACATGGCCCCTTCCCCCCTAAATCCGCCTATGCATGAACCTGCTAAGCAGAGAACAAAAAACACCACCGCTACGACGATAGATTGCTTGTGCACGCATGTTCATCCATAATAAACAGCACACCGTATCGTATCTTAGCGTCGATTCGATATTCGATATTAAAGCAATCATACTAAAGGCTAGGTCTAAGCTACAAAAACAGCAGTCTAGTTTTCTTACTGTACGACTAGAAACAAGAAACCCAGCTGTCGCTAAAGTGGATTGATACTACTGCATGTATCTAAAAGCCAGCGTCGGACTTCTGGTAGTGGTTGCGGTAATAAGACGATTTCTCAAGAGTCACTACAGTCCCATAGGCCTACACAGATACACTTTATGGTAACGCTGCATGCCTGCAATATAGAATCGACGTACGTTAGGCCTATAGGCCTATTTCAGCGCACGCCGCACATGGGTATGCCAACACAATAGGCAGCAACTTTCAGGGCCTACTATGTAAGGTAAAGTGGAGGCAAACTGCCTCCACTTTGAGTCAGGGGGGAGGAGATTTGCACGTTCCAGGGGGGGCACAAAGTGGCCTGTGCAACGCATCTTGTACATGATTTTCGTGTTAGTGCAAACTAAAAAAGTGATTTAAGTAAAATGATTTATCCCAGTATGGTACCCCTGCAAGAAGTGGTCACTTTCACTTACCGCGCCCCAGTGTTCGATTTGTCAGGGGGTTGGAGGTTTAACTCCCCTCCCACTGCAGGAGGACGACCTCCCAACTGGAACTTGTCTGGGGGGTCGGCTGTGACTCCCCCAGAAGTGTTCCAAGAGCAACTGGACAAAACGTGGGGTACACGATGCTCCCCAAATGTCCTAATCGTCTAAAGATTGGGATATCCCCTCCTTCTAGAATATCACCTATCTCACTTCATCGGCACTACAGGCGCCTCGACCCTCGGCGCTCATTACCCTGCATGACAGACAGCCT
>Ga0056128_1009226_pt1 | contig 12409 bp, 7 predicted proteins | sample WorMetLIZISLAND2_FD_71113 | JGI IMG/M metagenome (GOLD analysis project Ga0056128, IMG submission 71113) | Marine gutless worms symbiont microbial communities from Max Planck institute for Marine Microbiology, Germany - Olavius geniculatus... ...
CTAAAAAGTGGTTATTTTACCGCAATTTTCTCGCGTAGCGTAAAAATGGTGGCAGATAGGTACATACATGCTGCTTATCATAACAAGCACTGGTGACAGGCTTTTTGGATTTATCAACATTGATGACCTTGAATGACCTTGAATCTTCCCAACAGGGGTTTTTAGTGAATTTTTGCACAATTTTGCGCTGTGACATGCATTTCAAGAGTGAATTGCGCCAAAATGGCTGGAGATAGACCAAGACAACCTGCGTATGAAATTTTCAGCATGGAATGTAGATTTTAGCAATCCAAGTCCGGATTATCTAGATTCAAGCAGGCCTGCGCACGTGGGTGTCAACGAGAGGTACCCGTGTAAAAAGTGGTTATTTATACCCTGTGCTTGTCTAGCGTGTAAATGGTTGCAGATAAGCACAACCATGCTGCTTATCATAACAAGCACTGATGAGGAGCTTTTTACGAATGTCAACATCGATAACTTTGAATGACCTTGAACCCTAAAAATATTGATTTAACGTGATTTTTTTGCGATTTTTGGCTGCAAAAGAGTGAATTACGACGAAATGGATGGTGATAGACTAAGATTACCTGCGAACAGGAACTGCTATAGGCTTTTGCGCATTTCGTGAGCTTTGCTCAAGTTTCTTGTATATTTTTGGCATTTTTAGATTTTTAATTAATACTAAAAATTACTGCTAAACACATACTGTTAATTCGGTCTCTTGACACTGAAATTTTGTGACAGGAAAGTTATTCGGTTTATAAAGGGTTCTGTTTCAACAGAATTCTCTTGCTATAAAAGTTGAAAATGGTGTCATTGATTATGAAGAATATGTTACCTGTATTGTCAAGTGCAGCTAGTGTGAAGGTGTGCAGTAAAGTGCTTGTAAATGATTTACCAAATGGTGTGATTAATTATTTCTCAGTTTGTTATTAGCTGTGAAGTAGCTCTGCTATTAAGGCAACTTTGATCTGCATTTTTGTGGTTTGCGTAGGTTGTAGCAGTTTCAGTCCAGCCACAGATGAACGTGTCATTCGGTATAGAGTTTGACGATGATGTGATGTGTGCTGTTGATAAACTGGAGCGTGATTATGTATTGAAGGAGGCAACAAACTCTTGTCATTCAGTGCTGGAACCTTCACCACACCAGCGAGAACATCAGGACGAGCAGAGTCATAGGAAAGAGAAATTTTCTCGACGGAAAGTTGGTGAAAATCTTCCGGGATCCAGCCGGAGAAAAGTTTACAATTCTGGCATTGAGATCGGGAACGTAAAGTTAGATGCTGGTGATGAAGCGATGAGTTTAACAGTTATCAACGGACATGGCAGTGGTGGTAAAGTTTTTTTGTCCCCACATGATGAAGCAGCTGATCGGGACATAGTGTGTACATGGAATAGCCCATTGCTTGTGTCAACGCCTGCCATGTCAACGCCTGCCATTGCCGGCTCAAGTCGACGACGTGTTGCAAATGAGAATACTGCAAAATCTAATAATGCAGACGGTGCTGTTATGGATACGGGCGGACCGACCGTAACTCCAAGGCGACGGAATTCTGCGCGGAAGCCGAGAACTACAAACGCCGAGAAAACGAAACTTTTTAGAGCTCTTCTGAATGCTAGTATGAATGCCAGTTCTCCTGTTGAAGCAGCAAATCCACCAGGTTCCTCAGGCAAATGCAATAGTACTTCTAATGACAAAGGAAATTTGTCATCTGCTATTTCGGATCCTGACAGTGAGTTTTAGCTTATTTTGTATCAGTTTGCTTTTTTTTGTGAAATGCCTGTAGCTAGATGCCAGGTATTGGTGATGATATTGATCTTATTGTAACGGCTGTAATTTAGCTGATAGCGGAAGATGTCTATCAGCATTCAGCAGTGTAAATGCGATAGAGCCAACAAGAACAGTTTGATATTTCTACTGTTAAGAATTATTTTGAGCTTGTAATTATTTATTTATGCACAGATGTAGTTTTTACAAACCGGTGTAATGCATGATGCCTTTTATGCCGTACAGAATATTTTATGCTCGTTGTGTTTTGAGAAGAATTTATAACTTATTGCTGTGATTCAATTTGTGACACTGTAACTGTCTCAAATAAAATACTGAATCTTTGCCACATGTCAGCTGGATATGTTCTAGGTAAGGTCTGTTTGGTGAAATGGGTAACTTTTTAAAGGGTAAGTTTAGTCTGCAACGTGTGTGACAGACTGTAGGGTGGCCAAGCCGTCCGAGTGCTGTAGCTGGTCAGCTCCTAACAGCCTGCTGTTGTCGTCTTGGGGCTTGCCGTCTCCCGTGCTTGATAGGTACCGGGAGTGTGGTGTCACGAGCATGTTCGAGTGGCAGGCGGAATGCCTCTGCATGGGCAAAGTACTAGGTACGTTTCATGTGAACATCTCAAGCACTGTTGGTGGCGTGGGGTAGTTGGTAACGCGTTTTGGCTGAAATGAAGTTACTCTACACCGGGCCCGGTTAGTACTGCGATGGGTGACTGCCTGTGGGCAGGTAAAGCATCTCGGTGCGAAGCCTGCCAGCTAGGTCGACTAAGCCTTCTACCCTCCGTGGGAGGGGAAAATGAATAGTAACTCATTTACATGAGTTACGGAAGGTGGGGACCTTGGTACAGCTGACTGGGGTTGCCTAGCCGGCCGCTGTGCCAGCCTGTGTCTGCAGGCTGCACGCGGTGGCCGTGCGGCAGGCGGCTCTAGTTAGTGACGAAAAGCACATTAGAGGCATGTTTGCGACGATGCGCTATACAAATTGACGATCTTTACTTTTGCCTTTGTTGCATACATACATACGTAAAAGTTATTTAAAGTGGCCTAATGTTCTGAAAAACAGCTATCTTACACGTGGATATGTGTCAAGTCTTGTTGAGTGTTGACTTTGTTGCATTCTTCTCAGTTGTAGCAAGTCTACATTTTGTATTGGAAGTTTATCTTATAATTGTGTGCATCAGTAGAATCCCGAGTGCAAGTTTTGTTTGTTGAGCTAATAATGATTAGATTGTTTCAATAGTTAACTTTACAAAATTTGATAACTTATTTGTCGTTAATTTGGACTTGAAGCTGACGGTGGTAATCGCCAAAGAAAATGCATTTCCTTGTTTAGCCAATTTTTCAGTAATTGAACTATAAGCAAAATAAATGTACAGAACATAAGTTTATGCACTTGTTAACAGCAACATTCAAGGACTTGCACATTGAAAACAGCAGAAATTACAAAAGGTGATATTGCCCGCATCACACTGACTGTGTGTCAATGTGCTGCTGAATGATATCACCTTTTGTAATTTTTGTTGTTACATTTACATTTACATTTGCTGTTTTATTAGTAAAATAACGTTTTTTTACAGTTGATCAGTTACAGAGACATCTGGCTGTAGATATTTTACAATCGTGATCTTGACCGTTTGGGGTCACGTGACGTTCAAATGGCAACAATAGTCAGTGGTGGTGGAATTAGATTGGCCTCATTCAATAGCCCGTCGCCCAAAACCTTTCATTAGACGCAAAGATCTTGGAGATATTTCTTACAGAATTCGAATTATATTAATTTTGTCTCAAATTTCATTGCCATGGCAACAAGGGTCGGTCGGGGTAAAATTTTGTTGGCAGTATTCGATGGCCCAATCCCGAAAACCATGCTAAAGATGCAAAGATCTTACAGATATCTCTAGCAGAAGCTGCTGAGCTATAGCCCATTTTGTCCCAAATTTCATTGTCATGGCAACCAGGGAGGGTCGCAGCAAAATTTCATTGGCAGCATTCGATGGCCCAACCCCGAAAATCCCCCCTATAGATGCTGATGTCTCTAGCAGAAGTCGAGTTATAGTCCATTTTGTCCCAAATTTCGTTGCCGTGGCAACCAGGGAGAGTCCAAGGTAAATTTGAATGATACTGCTAGATTGGCCATCCCTGAAAACCATACCCTAGAACCAAAAATTACGACTCTGTCTTATACACAGCCAAAGTCATGACCGTTTAAGGAATTGTTTAATTTTCTCCATAGGCGCCATTGTAGTTATTTCCGAATTTTTTGAATAAATATGTTAAATATTAATTTTACATTTTTAACCCAGAAAGGTTTGAACCTTGCCTGAGGCCGCGTCATTTGAGCCATTGCGCGTAAAAAGTCCGCCGAGAGGTCTGACCTGTAGGTGTGTTGAAGAAAAAAGGTATATGGCTACAAAAAATTTTTCGCGTATATTTCACCTATTTACCCAGAAGTCCCCTGTTGATGGATTTGCATAAAATTTTGTTTTGGAGGTCGCCTCACCGACGTCATCAACCGTGCCAAATTTTATCTCAGTCGGGATAGATTAATTGATTCTGTGGGGGTCGAATTTTTGGCTTTCCCATAGGAAAGAGAAGTCGCCATTAGCACACGGCTTGATCTACCATTTAACCTGTGATTAAGCATTCACAGATGCACTGAGGAACTATTATTAAATGATTTCTTAGTTTAGTTTCGTAGACACGATAAAATGCTTGTCTTGATGTCTTTGTTTTCCTGATGTGACGTATAATCAGAGTTTTTATTCATCTTTAACATTTTTAACTGTTAATAGTGTGAATAATCGTTAATTCCTACAACTTTAGTTATTTGCAGTTTATTAGTAGACTATAGTTGGTAATGTTTCATCTTATGATACGCCATATTTGTGACATGCAGTCGGATGATATATAGCGGCTATAGCCTCATCTTTGTTGCAGTAACCAGTCTGATATTGTGCATTGGTTATGTCACAAGCGGGTGGAAACCTGGTCTACTCTGCTCCAACAAGTGCTGGAAAGACGATGGTCGCTGAGTTGTTGATACTGAAATGCATTCTGGAGAGAAAGAAAAAGGCACTGTTCATTCTCCCATTTGTTGCAGTCGCTCGCGAGAAAGTTGTTTATCTTCAGGTAAAGGACACATTGAAACTTGTCTTTAATATCTTGTGTTCTTATCTTTCCCGATAAGGTTTAGCTGGTTAATTAAAAACTGACAGTATTAGTCGTATATCGCAAAAATTAACTTGAGAACAGTTTTGCATAAAGTTTGTTGGAAAAGTTTGTCATACTGTGTTACCAAGCACTAGAGGATTATGGGTTGAGATTGAGACTAACATTAACTTTTTACTGTTGATCACAGGCTGAACGGTAGTTCAAGCCCTGTATTAACGGCGACTTCTTTTTCCTATGGGGAAACCAAAAATTCGACCCACCACAGAATCAAAACCCCTGATCGGATTGAGATAAAATTTGGCACGGTTGACTATGTCGGCGAGGGGACCCATCTTGCAAAATTTTATGCAAATCCCTCCAAGGGGGGCTTCTTGGCAAATGGGTGAAATACACGCAAAAATTTTTATTTATTTATTTATCTTCAGGTAAAGGTCACATTGAAGCTTGTCTTTAATATCTTGTGTTCTTATCTTTCCCGATAAGGTTTAGCCTTTTCTTTTTTTAATGCACCTACAGGTCAGACCTCTTAAGGGATTTTTACGCTTAATACGTCAAACGTCGCGGTTCTGCACAAGGAAGTGCCTTTTGGGGTTAGAAAATTAAAATATAATATTTAACATACTTATTTGCAAAAATCAAAAAAAAATTGCTATGGCACCTATGGGGAAAATTAAACAATTCGTTAAACGGTCCTAACTTTGGCTGTGCATAAAATAGTCGTAATTTTTGGTTCTAGGGTATGGTTTTCGCGGATGGCCAATCTAACAGTGTCATTCAATTTTACCCCAGACTTTCCCTGGTTGCCATGGCAATGAAATTTGGGACAAAATGAGCTATAACTCAGCTTGTGTAAGAGATATCTGCGAGATTTTTGCATCTATAGGGGGTTTAGGGGATGGGCCATTGAATGTTGCCATTCGCATTTCCGACCTCCGTTGCCATGGCAACGAAATTTGGGACAAAATTAGCTATAACTTGGTCTGTGTAAGAGATATCTGCGAGATTTTTGCATCTATAGGAGGGTTTTTGGGGATGGGCCATTGAATGCTGCCAATCAAATTTTACCCCGACTGACTCTCGTTGCAATAAGAACTAAATTTGGGACAAAATGGGCTATAACGTGACATATTTACGAGATATCTACCAGATTCTTGCATCTAACTAGGGGTTTTGAGGATGGAGCAAATGAATAATTTTAGTAAGTCTACCATGGTTGATTCTCGTTGCCATATCAACAAAATTTGCAGTATTTTTTGCTAAAAATTGGCTAGAACTCGGTTAACTAAAGTCTACGAGATGGGCTCAGACTGTAGTTTGACTTGACTTTATAGACGTTTGTGGTCGGACATTTAACGCAACGGTCCAATAACTGCAATAATACGATTAGTTAAATTAGCATTATTGAATTGTTTTGCGGGCCTATATTAAACGGGTGATGCGTGCAATATTAGTTTATTGATATAACCATTTTGTGGATATAAAAGGAATTTTGTTCAATATTGTCAGCGATGCAGGCCAGCAGTGACGTCATGCCTGACACGTGTCGTCTGCTTTGTTCAGTCACGCCATTAGGTAATAAGTAACGGTTATAAGTGGCTTGGCTACAGTAACTGTAAAAAATATCTAAAGCACAATGTTTTTGTAAGTGATCGCCAGTAGGAAAACAGTATTTTAGTAATAAAACAGCAAATATAAGTGTACGAAACATCAGTTTATACACTTGTTAACGGCAACATTTAAGGACTTGCACATCGAAAACAGCAAAAATTACAAAAGGTGATATTATTCGGCAGCACATTGACACACAGTCAGTGTGATGCGGGCATTATCACGTTTTGTAATTTTTGCTGTTTTCGATGTGCAAGTCCTTAAATGTTACCGTTAACAAGTGTGTAAACTTATGTTTTGTACATTCATATTTTTAAACGATGGTTTGTTTTATATTTTTTTGCAAATCGCGCATATATTGTATTTTTGCATTATGGTGCGTGCGATAGAGGCTGTTCCAGGATGTCGGGGTTCGTGTCGATGGTTACTTTGGATCGTCAAGTCCTGCTGGTGGATTCAGCTCCATTGATATTGCTGTTTGTACGATCGAAAAGGCCAACAACCTCGTGAATCGATTGCTCGAAGATGACAAGATCACTCAGCTTGGTAGGGAGCCGTTTCTGAGCTTTTGGTGGTCAGAGAAAACTGGAAACATTAGGGAATTTTTTCCTGTTTATGAAAAGTCTGTAAAATGTTAAGAGAACGAATTGCAATTATCCAGTGTCTTGTTAATGCCATTGTCTGTTATTGTTATTATTATTTGGTGCCTTAGATTTAGCTCTGCTGACATTGTGTCCTTTATAAATGCTGATATTTTTAATGTTGTTATTTTAATATTTTTGGCAGTAAAGATATCTAGGTTGAAAATAAAAAAACTTATTATGATCATTATAATTATCATGACACTTATATCAGATTTATGTGGAAATGTTTTCGATGTTATGATGAGCATTTTTGGCTGGCCACTGAACATCGTAATTTTAAAAAAAGGTTAGTTGTGTAAAGAGAGTACGTGAGTTTATGTTTTGCCAAGAACTTTGTCTTAGAATAAATACAAAGATAACTGAGCTGAAAACTGACTTGGGCATTATTTTTCTCAAGAACCAACAACATTTGCCATAACCTACCGAATATGATGGAAGATGATTGGAAATGGCAGATAGCACCAAAGTTAATCGAGCAGTACCGATAACACCAGACACCTGCGTGCAAGTGTATGTGCGTTTTTCTTAATTCTTCGGGATTAGAAATCTCGTAATTGGTTTTCAGTTTAGTTTTTTATCTGTAGATAAGAAAAAAGTTAATCTGACTTTCTTCTTTACGTGAGACGGGTTAAGAGAAATGGATTAGAATGAATGAATATGAATATGAATGAATGAATAGTTCAATTTGTATAGCGCCCAATTAGAGAAGACCTCAAGGGCGCTCGCAGCCAAATAAATGAGTTTTGAGTTTTTTTGCAAATGTATCTCTGGACAGTGATGAAGTCCACAGGTCGATGGGGAGGCTGTTCCAAGTGGCCAGGCCAGCCACGGCAAAGTCCCTCCGATCGATCGTGGTCCTTGTGCACGGCACGACGAATAAAGATACCTTTTTCTCGATGAAACTTGAACTTGTGTAATGTTGCGATGGAATGGATAAAGTGCATGTTGAATTGTTGTGTCCAGGTGCGGTGGTTATTGACGAGTTACACCTGGTCGGTGACTCTCATCGTGGTTACCTGCTTGAGCTGCTCTTGACAAAGTTACGTTACGTCATCAAGCGAGCTGAGGCCACTGATAGGTATATCTGTTTTTTTTGCTATTATTATTTATTATTGTTATTTATCATCTACCTCCCATAGACTCATGAGAGCTTCCCCCGCATGATGAAAACCATTCAGCAGGATCTGAAATCCAGCGACCTCAATATGGACGACGCAGTTGACTTGGCTCAGAACCGTCCACTCTGGAGATCGATGTCTACATAGACTCAGCCTGGCCATCCCTGCATGCGTACTGGTTATAGCTGGGTCATAAACAGGCATTCCGCATGATGAGGGTGACTACCAACAGGGAAATGTCAGAGAATTTTACAGCTATCATCGGAATGCCCGCCAGGGAAAATTAACCAACAACTTTCCTAAAAACTTTGTCAGGTTTTTTGGCATCACTTACTTAGTACTTTGTGCCAATTATTTTATGTCGTTTGTTATTGAATTTTGCTCACTTGTGTTTTTGTTTTTAATGTCTATATCTAAAGAACTTTATATTTTAGACAGTACTAGGATTAGGTTATTCTAGTTAAGTAGTAGTTAAAATGGTCAGGAGTGTTGCCAATCGTCGGGGAATTTTCGGGGTATTTCGTAGTGTCTGGAACAGTGATTTTCAACTGGGGTCCGCGGAACCCAAGGGTTCCGCGAGCATCTGTCAAGGGTTCTGCGGCTTGTCAAAAGAAAATGAAAAAAATAGCCTAACGTGCAAAATTACGTCAGAACAAGCCATAGAAGTACTAAGCACCAAAAGTTTAGTTCCAAATTAACGTTTTAGCTGTCTATCTTTGCATACAGTGTTGAATATTTTTTCTTGTTATTAACAATGTTAGAATAATTGCATTGAACACCGAACACTGACTCATTCGTGTCAGTGTTAAAAATCGTGTGTCCATTTATTGGAAGATTTTCATTTCCTGAAACATTCTGCTTAAAAAAATATAAAAGCTTCACCCATTAGCGCAGCTGGTGGGGGGTCCAGATCCCTGAGCTGTCCGTGGGCGTAAAAGCGTAAAAAATCTAATGATAATTTTTGGGCCGTTGGCAACCGTCTCATAAAGTATTTTTTGTTATGGATAAAATAAAAATGCTAAATAATATTTAATGTATAACACGTCTTTTGCCTGCTGCTTTATCGACAGCGTTTGGGGGTTTTGCCCCAGACTCCCACAGGTTTTTTGCCTCTCGAATCCTCCAGAGACATCGGTGCCCACGCAGACACCCTGAAAATTCCACTTTTCCCACACCATTGGACTCATGGATCATTGCATGCCATGGGGTTTCGTGGGTGATCATCTCACTTATGTAGGGTTCCGCTGCAGCAAAAAGGTTGAAAAACACTGGTCTGGAAAGTGGATGCCCTGCTTGATGGACTGGCCCTGTAACTGTAGTCTTGCAGTGTAAGCTGGTGTCTAGTTCTTGGTCATTTGGCTTTGTGATGGTGGTTGATCATGTAGACCGTGTTCCAAAATTAGCGACACCCCTACAGATAAGTTAGTGTAAAATTGTTAATACCTGACAGATTATTACAAAATTTTAATCAGTCATTGAGACAATCATTCTGAACTTGTCTTCAAAATTTTAGCTTAAAATGACCACCTCTGGCCTCGACGCAAGCTTTTAGTCTAAGGCACGTACAATGCTGCTTGATCCCTCTGTCAATAACAATCCATGGAACATATCGTAATGCAAACAAACTCTGACGACGTAATGACGTTACACTGAGCACACACGGTAAGGTGCGTATGTCATAATGGGTGTGACCATAACTAATGTCAAGATAGTGCAGTGTACGATATTTCGTTCAAATCTATGAAGTACAAACTGAGCTAGGCATGTTTGAAACAGGGGGTTACTAATTTTGGGACACTGTGTAGTCAGGTTTTTCTGTCGGTTTTTCTCTGACTTTGATTATACTTTACTGAGTAAAATATTTTTAGAAGTACCGGTGCATCACTTTTTCTACCAAGTTAGAGCTGAAAGTTTTAATCATGGATGGTAGATCTCAAGATTAGTAGATTTTCGTTGCAGTTTGATGAATAATAGAGAACTATTTATAAGAGGATGCAAAGATGTGAAAGACAACTGTGTAGTTACCTCCGCCAAGGAGGTAATGTTTTTGCCGGTTTTTGTTTGTTTGTTTGTCTGTCTGTCTGTCTGTAAGTCAGCAAGATAAATCAAAAAGTTATGGACGGATCTTTCTGAAGTTATGAGGGTATGCCGGGCATGGCACAAACTACCAGTGATTCAATTTTGGGGGTGATCTGGCAGGAATCCTGGATTCTGAATCACTTTGAAATTTTTGTTAGCGTGGGCCTTAAGGGAAACCGCCGTTGTCGCTATGGTGCTGGCACCTGGCGAACGACATGGCGTTGAATCAAGGTTTTTTAGGTCACATAGAACTAGGTCAATGTAGAAAATGCAACTATTGCTTGAAACGCACTCAAAACTTCCGCTTGTTTAATTTCATCGGACAAGCTGTGTTGAAACAACATGGCCTTGGTGGAGGTCTGCAGGCTATGACTGCTTTCTAGTTTGCAGATGTTTTCCGTTGTTAGAACTACAGTATGTTGTAACTGCTGGATATCTGCATTCTGCGGTCGTTTTTTGACTGTGTGTTTGGCATAATATATGTGCAGCACTGGCAGTGCAGCGAACATGATCCAGATCATTGGCATGTCGGCCACCTTACCAAACCTCGACGTTATTGCCACGTGGATCGATGCCGATCTCTACCGCACAGACTTCCGACCGGTACCGCTGCAGGAGATGGTGAAACTCGGACTTGACATTTACAACAGCACACTCACGCACCGGCTGAGAACCATCTCAACCATGGGAAAACCCGGCGATGACGGTGACTTGATTCCGCTGTGTCTGGAGACAATCTTGGCTGGTTGTTCGGTGCTTATCTTCTGTCCGACCAAGAACTGGTGTGAGAAGCTTTCCGACAGCATTGCCCGAGAGTTCTACCAGCTACTGCATGAGGTCCAACCGCCATGCGACGCGAAAGGTTTTTATCGACTGAATTTTATTATCTGATTATTTCTGTTTTGGTTGTTAGTCTGTGTTTATACTGCCTTTACAACCACCAGTATGCTGGCAAAACTTTCTAGGATTTTTTGGGGGAATTTATGTCTAAGATTTTAAAAAGTTGTTTCCATTTTCCTAAGTTGGCAAATATTTCGTCACTGTTTTGAAAGTTTTTAAAATGATTTTTTGCTTAGGAATTTTATTTTTTTCCTAGAACTTTGTCAGTTTTATTTTTCTGAGGTTTAACTTAGAAACTCATAAATTATTATGCTTTCGGCTAACTTTGAGTAACTACGGAAATTTAACAATTTTAACCAAAATCAAAAGCATCGGTGTCATCTAGTGATGCAATCAGTTGTTGATGTTGTGCGTGAGCGTAGGGTTTGTGAAGGCCTCCGAGTTGACGACGTCGCTAAGATTGAATCACGAGTCGCTGAGAGATGTGACGGAGCAACTCAAGAGAACTCCAGCTGGTCTGGATGTTCTGCTGGCTAAGATGATTCCATGCGGAGTGGCTTTCCACCACGCCGGCAAGTCTCCGCTACTGTATTATGCTCACTGATAGAAGTATTAGCTAAAATACGATAAAAAATAAGATAATTGTTGAAATATAATGACACAACACAAATAATGCGGTTTTCCAGGGCAGGAGTATACCAGTTTTAGTCTAAAAGGTTTTTTGACATCTAGCACTTGCTGAAAATGGCATTTACCTTGCATCCGTGTTTTGTAACATTTACTTACACTTAGGAGCACTGTCTGGCTGGCTAATAGGCGTTTTGCTGCATTACCCACTGTTTTCGTCTCTTTACTGTGGCATTGGGGCAGGGGACGATTCTCCATCGCAATCTTTGCCTGTTGGAAAAATTTCTTTTTGTCCAAAATTTTTTTTTCCAAAAGAAAAAAATTGGGGCTAGAAATCTCTTATTCTTTTGGCAGGGGGAGGGGTTTAGGGCATTATTAAAATAAATGTAAAAAACTTACCAGTTTAAAACTCAGTGTAAGGACGATGTGACGATATATCAGTCCACTAAAACAGCAAAAATCTTTTGATTAACTACATGGTGCTATACATGCGGCGTCCTTACAAGCTGACTCTAGTTGATAATAACTAACAGAAATAAAGAAACA
>Ga0056128_1009227_pt1 | contig 12409 bp, 5 predicted proteins | sample WorMetLIZISLAND2_FD_71113 | JGI IMG/M metagenome (GOLD analysis project Ga0056128, IMG submission 71113) | Marine gutless worms symbiont microbial communities from Max Planck institute for Marine Microbiology, Germany - Olavius geniculatus... ...
TCACTGCATTACCAGGACTGTGGTTGGGACTGAAATATCAGTCACTTTGTTATCAATTACCAAATTTATTCAAAAACAATATATTTTTAAGTCTGCGTTACAAAGAAACAGATATGGCTTGAGATGGACTCTGATATAATACTGAATAAGCCTGATTTAAATACGTGACAGTGTCGTGGCATGGTCTTATGACTACGAGGAACATAAGTTCTACCATGTACCTAATAATGTGCCTACCCGATCTACCTCTAGCAATTTTCCAGTGCTAACAGCAAGATCGCCGATCTACCGCTAAAATTATTATTAATTTATTAATGTGTTGATGCATTAAGTTAACGCTTTAATTTGACAGCTCTACTCTGAAGTATCTTGACAGTAGATATGTGACATAGTACACACTTCATGAACTTTGTTTGTGTCACCACAGTCAGTGTTAGTTCAGAAACAATACTCTGACCGGTACACAGTAAGAATTAGGGATTACTGTTAGTTACTGCGGCCGCAGTGAACTGAAAATAGAGTTTCAATCACTGTGCGGATGCACTGACAGCAAAATTTCGACCAGTGAATACGCACTGATAACAGCAACTGCCGATGCGATCCAGGCATCACTCATTTACTGCCTGGAGAACTCACCGTGATCTTTGAAGAACCGATACAGCTGGCCAACTAGAACAGGGTCGTCAGTCCACACTCGTTCCACAGACATCATAAACAACAGCAGACCAAAAACTTCAACTTAATAAATAAATAACTACACAATTTTACAATGAATCTCGATTCATGAAACTCTCATTATGTGTAAAATGATAATGTACAGAACTCATAATAATCATGTGAAAACAAGGTAAACATGACCCACTAATAATTTGACCTAGTTGCCTAGTTAAACATAAACATCATCAATAATAAATAAGTAAGAAAACTACCCACTCAGCTGTTATTTCATTTTATTTTTTACTGACTGCAGGTACACTGTGACAAAATTATGATTAAAAGGTTAAATTAAATGCAACTACAATGCACAAAAAATAAAATTTTAATTAATGTGTTGACAATATAATTTTGATTAGTGGGAATGGCAATCCAGACACATTTTTTACTTTATCAGTATTGACATTCGGTGACGAAACCGGAAGTCGTGACGTCATGAATTTAAAATGTAATCATCGTAGGTTGACAGAAATAAACATCTTTGCTGTATTGTGCTGGCATAACTTAGAGTGAACGCCTTCTCCGTTGGTAACTGGACGCAAGAGATAGCGATCTGGTTTGTGAACGAGTTTATTGCGGTATTGTTCTTCGGCTGCGACTGTCATCGAATAAATGTCTACTTCGTGACTCTGGTGGCCGTGTACGGGCTTGTCTGGTATCCCTCGGAATTGACATGATCGCAGTTTTGTTGCAAGGCTGATAGGCAACACTGGTCGCAGCGATGGCTAGCGTACGAGCTGATTCTTTGGACGACTTTTTGCCGTACATTCAGACGAGTGACACGAAGAAGCGTATGCACACATATGAACAGCTGATCTCGTACTTAAAATGCGAGTACACGTCGTTGGAATGTCGAAACATGGAGAAAGTGATCGATGGGCTCATTGCGTGGATTTCATCCAGTAATTATAAGGTAAATCACACATTTTTCTCATAAAAATAGCTTTTTTATTGGCATTAGTCTTCAGTGTTCAACTAAATGCTTTATTAAATCAGCTGACAAAACTACCGCATTTTGGACGATGGCAGAAAGCGGAGTGGCAGATGTGTGGATGTGCGAATGTCGCAACAGAGTTAGGGCCAGGGTTATGGATACAGTTAAGGTTAAGGTTGGGATTAGGGTTAGGGTTAAGAATAGCATTAGGAGACTGTTAAACTAATAAATTACGCCTTAATTACAGCGTTACAAGTTGTGACAGGCACAGATCCGCACATATGCAATCCACTTTTTATCCATAGTTTTGCATTGCGAACAGTATAAACAGAAGTAAAAATTTTTGCAAGAGCTGTGCACATATTGAGGTTGCTGTAGCAGTTTTATCAATTGTTCCATTGTGTTTTGTTGTAGTCCATTGTGGTATTTAGTCTTGCTGAGAAATTTATTGCATTTCTATTATGCTATCTCAACGTCCGAAAGTCGGTAGTGTATTTCCTGAGACTCCACGTTTGACAGTCGCAACGGGTACGACTTTTGAACGTTCAGACACTGCACAGTGCAGTGTTTCAAAGTCCGAAAGTCGTGGGCTACCCATGCAAATATGATTGGCCTTTCTCGGCTGCACTCAATTCATGCACCAATGTTACACCTTTATTCGGGTTTCCGTCTATCGCCACATAATTTTCTGAAATACGCTAAATTCGAACTCTAACCCTAAACCTAATCAAATCGTACACCTTACTGAAACCTAAACCATGATAATACTAAACCAAAAACAATAACGCTAAGTCTTGCGTGCAACGCTAGCGCCACCTGTAGAATTTCTGACTGTCGGACATGGAGCCCCTTTGAATAGCCATCCAACTTTCAGACGTCCAGACACTTCGTTTCCATTATTAATGTCATCTTGTTATCATGAAAATGCACTGGCTGTGTCAGCCACACCAGAGCACTTAATATTATAGGAGCAAATACAGAGGATTAAGCTTGGGGTTAAGGTTGGGGGTTAGGATCAGGGTCCCAGGGTCAGCGTTAGATTTAGTAATCTAATTTGGTCATTTGTTACCAGTATGGCAGTGTGGTGTTTTGTGACACCCAGGTCATCTGATCAAAATTGCTTATCAACTAAAGGAAAATCGCCATGTCACAGATGAGCTGTGGCATACCTAATCTGTTCAGTGGACTAGTTGGTGATTGTTGATTATTGCATGCCATTATTATTAGTTTATTAACAAAATCTTTATTTTGAAGATTATTTGTGTGTTTGCGTATTTTAGGTGTCATTATGTGGTCTTGAAATCGTGGAGAGTTTAATTGAACGACTTGGACGAGACTTTACACCGCATATAGGCAACGGTGAGTTGTTGTAAGAAGTTTGTTTGTGTTCATTTTTGCTCAAAACATTGCTTTCTTTCTTTCTTTGGTCGTACTTCAGCAACTTCTGACTAGTGGCTGTAGACATGTCAGCAGTGCATAGTGCATAGTGCAAAAATATCCAGGTGCATAACTGTAGTGCTGATGAAGTGTTGATAAAAATGTCAGTCAGTGGCTGCCGATGAAAAAAATTGCACCTGTCAGTAGAGTATCTTTGTTAATAAAAGTTAAAATAGGTTGACTTTTAAAGTCCATCTAAATTGATAATTTTTTAGCTTTAACATTTATCATTAGCACATATGCTACGTTGCATTTGTCATTTTGTGTTTGTTTGTGTGTGATCTCTTGTGCGTGCTGTATAATATGAATTTTAGACAAAGTTTATTGCTTATATTTCTTGGTGGAATATTTACTGTTTTTACAGTATGCTTTGCTATGTTGCTTTATCACTTTGACACTAGCTCCCTGTTGGGCATCAGGGAGGGTTTCTGGCCGGTAGAGCAGTTTGCTGCAGTGAACCTCAAAAATTCTCCCTTATGAGCATTGCCTGAACTGGACTAACTTCCATGTGGTATGCCACATAAAAAAAGAAAACAGCGAAGTGCTTAGAATACTCTTCGATTTGCTAAAAGTTGTTGTAAAATTGTTGTTAATTGTGGTTTCAGTCTTGCCTGCAGTTATTGACCGGCTTGGAGATGGCAAGGAACAGGTATACTACTGTCTTCATATTGCCATGATTGCCTGGATGGGAAATGTTGTAGTGTGGTTGCAGATCTAATATTGTCTATTAAATACCTGGTAGATTATTTTGTAGCTGTCTTGCAAAAGAAGTGGCAGTATGCTCTTTAGTTGGCCAGGGAAAAATGCATACCAGCTCGCTTAAAGCTTTGGATGTAAAGACATTCTGGCATTGTTTTTATTTTCTGTTGAAAAAAAATTGCATGCCATCTGTATTCATTTGTTAGCGGTGATTGAATGGTGGATGCATTTACTTTCGTAGACTGGATCTTGGGTGATTACTGAAGATGTGGCAGCTGGTGAATGTTTTGTGTTAATCGAAGCGATGAGGCATTGATGGAGAAAGAACTCCTGGTGTTGTTCACATTGTGTATAATCAAAGAGTAGGCATAGGAATAAATTTAACCCCATCTCCAATCAGCATTACATTTTTTTCTATTTACACCCCATCCACGCATCATAATTATGTCCCCATTAAAACACCATTTGTCCTAATCTCTACCCCATCTACATACCAGTAATTTTTCTGTTATTTTCATTCGCTGACTGATCGTAAGTTATGTAAACCATGTCAGTTCAGTTCAGTCCCCTGTCCTCCAATAGACAGCATTATCACATTGATATCTGTCTGGAGGATAACAGGGAAGGTTATTAGAACTACCATTATGTTAATTACATATGCACACGTATAATGAGTTCTTACAATTTTAGGTTTAGCTCTTTTTCTGCATTTTGTGTTTTGTGTTTGTGTAAAGGTTAAACTTACTGTTCCGTTATTGTGTTTGTGTGCATTCCGCCTGGGAAGGCCGTCCCCGAAATGACCTATACTGAGTCAGGTGGGACGTTAAACCCTACTCACTCAGTTCAGTTCAGTTACAAATGTCACTTTATGTGCATTTTACTGATACAGTAACTCTTTTGTCATGAACGGTGTTCCCTTTCCTCCAGTATAACAACACACATGCTGTCGATTATCATCGATGGTAATTACCGTGGAAAAGCTACAGTAGTTGTCACTGTGGCACTTCCTGGATACTGTAGAGTGCGTGTGATCATTATGTAGGTGAGAGATCTGGCTCATGTGCTGATATTGCGGCTAATGGTGCCAGCATCAAGTCCGCAGGTAAGGAATGTACAGATTGTTGCACGTGGTGTTCTCGTTAGAGGCAAGGGTGACTTTGTGCTTTTGTGGACCTTATGCGGAAAATGCATTTTCAGCAGAATTTTTGCGCTTTTAATGCAAATTTTGCCATTTTGATCATAGATCATACATATGTGATCTGTTTTGGCTGTGGCAAAGATGTTGGTTTATCCACCCATGGCTTTTGTGATGATGTTTTCTATTTTAAGAACACAACCACTATGTGTCATTTTTCCAGCTTTGTCCAAGTTGGCCAGTCGAAGGGATTGCCGACATTTGTTTTGTAACAGTTAGAACGTTGGACTTATGATTAAAAGGTTGTGGGTTCAACTTCTCGTCAGGTTGCTATCAAGTGGTTACTACTTGTATGAGTGACAGGTAAACCATCTTGGTATGTAACCAAACCAAGATCAACTCAGCCTTCCATCCCTCTAGGGTAGGTAAATTGAGTACCAGTCAGTCGGGCTTGGGTTAACACAGGGCACATTCACCTGTGTCGGGTGGTAGGTAACACTGTGTGATCCCATATGGCAGGTGACTTTCCATTGCTTTGTGATGCATTTCTCATAAATAACTATATATGCACCCTATAATTTGTCATTTTTTCAGTTTTAAGTTTTAAACATTTAGCTGTTTCTGTTGTTTGCAGTATATCATCGATCGTATGATTTGTGGATTCACGCACAAAGTCTGGAAGGTGAGAGAAGAGATTCTGAAATGTCTGCAAAGAGCCCTCAGCGAGTACGCCACTTTTCTTTGTACATTTTTCACTGTTTCGGTTTCAGTCAGCGGTTTGATGAGTTAAGTCCAACTTTCATCATGCTGATTTTGCGATAAAGTCCGTGGACATTTGTGATTTGTGTCTGCAGAAAAGTTTGCGCACTTTTCCTGTGCACTGTCGTTGACTAAGTTCCGTTAGAGCAACACAGATGGGTTTGTCACGGACTTGTCCCGGACTTTGTCGCAACCATCTCCAAATGTCAAGATGTTTCGATATTCCAAAAATTCTTCGTGACAATCCCATTTTGTCATTTAAGTGACTTTCACTGAAACTTTTTTGCTGGAGGTTTTGGTGAAAGTTGGTGTAATGGAATTTGGGCTTTAATTGCTAATTAATCAGGCTAAATTAATTGCCATGACTTGCTTGACTTGACTTATGCTTTGTCACTGTCAGTGGAACATAGACTGCACAGACTAATTATCTTTATCCAGCTCTGTTTAATGTTGCTGCCTCCATCTACCTCCAGCTGTATTTAGAACTTGCTGTTCACACACTTTTTACTAGCGATTTTTTCTGGTGTTTTTTTTTGTTTTCCACTGTTTCTGTGACCTTTTGGTGTCCACTGTAGTGCTTGCTTGGCAACGCTCTTATTGTTTTTCTTCTCAGTATTTGTTCAAGCCAGTTCCATTTTCTTCATTTTTATTTCTTTTCCGATAATGCGCAAATCCTCTAGAGTTGAGTAATGTCGTCGGTCGCTGGTCAACTGGTCAGAAGTGATTGGTGTAACTGTGGTTTATGGTCTATGTGTTACCAAAATTGTGACTACAAATAAGTGCACTATGTCTCGTAAAAATTGTCCACATTGTCTTTGCTTATTTGCTTATAACTTGGCAGAAAATTACATTGTGAAATGCATTTTTTTAACATACATTCAGTTATAGTCAGTTAATTTTTATTCACTGTACCTAGCAGTTATTTTTTTAACGGAAATTACTGTCATTACACCATTGGAGTGGAAATTTGTATTATTATTTATTGTGTTCTAAAAGTGATGAAGTATAGTTGGTGCAATTTTGACTAAAAACATTTACGTGTTGAAAGCTGTTGACTGTTGATGTCTAATGCATTTTTGCAAATTCAGTTTTTGCTTTTTTGTACTTGTTAGACATTGGCTTCTAATGCTAATATTTTATAATAAGTTGTACATCCAATATGCTGATATTGTTGTGATTTTAGATTTGGGGCCAAAAGCCTGACATTGAGCAAAGTTGTGCCATATATTGTAAAGATGCTTGATGACCAAAACCCTGCGGTAAGTTTCTTTTGTGGAGTTTCAGTTACATATTAAACAAATATGGCTTAACGTCTTTAACTCTACTTTACCTATTATCACATCTGTGGTGCATTTAATGCTGCTGTGAGTGAATTAACTTTTGGCCGACAGCCACTAAACCTGGTCTCAAAAACTCTGCAGACCGAATCAGTGCGATGACAGACTGCAATTTTATCAGTTTAATGATATATTTGCTCACCAGGCTTTGACATTTTTATAGGACAAGTAGAGACCTCAGGAAGTAACGTTTGCTTTGCCGATGTGCTAAACTGAAGCACCAGTGTAACACGAGTGACATTGTGACAATGTAAGTAGCACCAAGTTCTGATTTTAGATATTAATATTAAATATTATGTGCATTATTAATCTGTCGGGTAATTCTTTGACGTAGATTACCATTAGGGGCTAGAGGCAATTGTTAACCTCTATCGTAAGCTTTGGGATTTGCATCAGCATAATTTTTTTTTATATACTTGAAGTTCATAGCAGTTGAAATAATCGTGCGAATGCCACCGATGTTCAGGTGAAGGAGCAAGCAGGAAACACGTTAGTGATCATTTATCAGCACATTGGAGAACGATTGCGGTCAGATCTGTCCAAGAAGGATATAAGCCCTGCAAAGTTAGTATATTGCACCTTAGTTGTAATTAAAATTACTTGTCTTTGATGGAAGTTACTTTAGTCTTTAAAAACTAAACAACATACGTGGTTCATTTCTAGGTGATTTTTGAAATTTTCTTAAATTTATAACCAAAAAAAATTATCGGCTGTTAATTGTGCAAGTTCACTTTTACATGTCAGCTGAAACATTCTGCTAACTCAGCAGGTTTCTTTAAGGTTATATCTATTCGAAGTTAATGCTTGTTATAGATTACTTATACTTACATACTTACTTACTGTTAAATACTTGCTATCCTATTAAAATCTTTTATGCCAAGTTTTGTATTTGATGTTTAGAATCTGTGTTCCCATTTTTGCAGGACGTCAGCATAGCTTGTTATGCAGATGCTTTGTCTTAAGCTGTGGCAGATGTGTATATCTGTTCGTCTGTCCATCAGACCCTGCAACCCTATCAAAAGTCAAAACGATGCCAACTAGGATCACAAAATCTTCACTATCAGCTCTGTTATAATAATAGTGATAATAATACGAGGGGCGTTCAATAAGTTCTAGGACTACATCCTTAACACAATGACAGTAAATCGCACATTTCTGACAGTTACGTTACTTTTCAACATATTCTGCCTGCAGTTTTCCCATTATTTTACAAGTCGACTGGAACCCGTAGCGTTAAATCTTTGTTAGCACCTGTAGAAATTTCCGTAGAAATTTCCGGACGCAGTGTTGAAGAACATCTTTATAGTTCTTGAAATGAATGTCTTCAAGTGATTCGCTCTGTGGTCCAAACAAATGATGATTACTTGGTGCTAATTCTGGGCTGTATGGCAAATGCTGTAGCAGTTCCCAGCCTTTCTCTTCAATTTTCTTAACTCTCTGATGGGCCTATTGCACTGTGGGGCACTGCCATTTTAATGAATGACACCTTTCTGTAGCATACGTGGTCGATCGCTGTGAATTGCTGGTCGTAATCAATCGGACTATAATGAACAGTAATATCCTGCATTCACAGTATGTCTTTCAAGCAAAAAGTCTGCGAGAACAACTCTCCAAGTAAACCAAAAGATGCTTTGCAGCTGATCGTTTTTGCAGTATGCATTGCTCCAACACTGACATCATCACTAACTGACTGATGATCGCTGCAAAAGTTGGCGAACTATTCAAATACTTTCAAATGTGATAAAGTGTCACTGCTGATTACCTATGCCTTCCGTGACTAAAAATTTTTTTGACTATTTTCTGCGTATGCCAAACGTCAATGCCCATCATTTATATCTTAATAATAATGACGTCACAGTGTGACATCATAAATGAAACCACAGTAAGTGATGTACAGTAGTTGCCCTACAACTTCATAATAGTGTTGGTTTTCAACTGTCACTGTGTGCTTACTGAGAAGAACAGTCCTTGAATTTATTGAACGACCTTTGTGTAGTCATTTCTGAGGTGCACAGTTTTAGCAAGCTGAGAGTTTGATCTAAATAATTCTGCAGGAAGTATTTAACTGTAATGCATATTTTGTCATGTTCTGCACATAGTTAGTGCTAATTTATTGTGCGTGCTTGAACATGTAAAGGCTGGAAGCTTTGTTTGCAAGAATGGATGAAGTTAAGGACACATGCTGGCTGACGGGTAATTTCTGCTTGCATTCATCTCGGAAAGTTCTATATGATAAATGAACTATATGAAAATCATTCAGTTTAACTTCCACTTGTAGATTCAGTTTTTAAAATATTTGTTCTTTCAGTTTCATTACATTTTTCGCTATTTTGTTTTCATGTTAGTTTTTTTACTGAATTTCTGTTCTTTGTTTAGTTTTAGTTTCAAACTTAGTTTATTGTAGTTTTTGTGAACAAATGCGTTGCCTTTCATTATTGGCAATTTTCGTGTTCATTTGTGAAAAAAATACACTTATTACTAAGGTGAAGTGTGGTGAATTTTATTTTTTAGCATTTAAAGTTTTTTTTTGAAATTCACAACACCGTAGATTGAAATGTGGTTGCTTGCATTTCCCAAACGTCATGCAAGTCTCCGGACCAAAAACCGCGTGCCCCATTAGAACCCTACTTCTGTCTCTGTTGGTACTGTATTGACAGTGAACTAAGTGTATTGATTGATGTATCGTTCAGCATATCACACCAGTGGCACTGTAGCGCAGTATTCTTAGATTATCTCAGGTTATCATGTAATGGCGGCAGTGGCGGCAACTGACCTGCGATTGTAATTATGGTCACGGTGGCGTCTTCTGGCGGACGTTGGACGCACTATTATGAAAATGTTAGCTTTGTATGCTCTGATATACGCTGATAAGGACTTTGTTCAGTTGGCTTGTCTGGCTGGTATTAAGACGGGGCACGTTCACCTGTATGGGGTGTCAGGTAACACTGTGTGTGACTACCGTTGTCGTGCCAACCAGTCATTTCCCAAAGTGGATCGTAGATCCACTGTTCACCGGTGCTTAATGGTTCTTGCATCTAGGAACAAACTCTGTCTTTAGTTAATAGATTTTTATAGCACCTACGGCTGATTTAGTGCTTGCTAAGTTCCTTGGCTGGTCCTGATAGGAGACTGCATAGTCCTGTGAAATTAGCTGTTGAAATACAAACACCTGCCGCTTGCTGGCGTTTCTGCGTTGTCTACCTGACCTGGAATTTCTAGTTGCTATGCTAGACGTCGATGTAATACACATGTTTTTACGTTTTTTTTATTATTTCTGCCTCGTTTTTTAACGCTTTCTTAATCTTTTCTGGCACGATTTTACATTTACTAACAAAGTCCACTCCAATACTTGGCAACTTACCGCCCCCCTTTTTTGGGTCGTGTGTGGGGGGCGTGTACACAAGGCCCAGTGACTCAAATGCCATGGTCGGGGTCTGAGACAATGTAACACAGAATGTAACAGAGGTTTGTAACAGACAAAAGATGGTACAAGACGGTCAAAAACAATTTAAGAAGTAGGCGCCTTGTGTCGACATTTCTGCGGCCGTCCGTTCCACTGCCCACGGTCTCACACTTAACTGTTGGATAAAAGTGGCGTTTGGACATTTTTGAAATATATCTCCAACATGTACACATGTCCTCACTGACATTTCTAAGTGTGCCCCTGTTCAATCAGTGGCATGCGTCAGGGCAAGGGCACAGTTCCTTTTCCTCTTAAATTGTAACCTGTTGGAAAACTTTTTCTTGTGTGAAATTTTTTTTCAAAAAATGCAAAATTTGTGACTGAAGCTTTCGCCTTTTAGGAAGCTTAGGGACAAAATATAAATTTTGAGCACCCAACCTATAATGTCGTCTGTCGGTAATTTGCAGCTGTCTGTCTGATAATTGCAATTTTCTGCTACCCCCCTCCCCACCCACTTTTCAACCCATGAAGCCACTGCCAGTTCTGCCGTCAGATATAAGAAAGATTTCACACAGACAGCTACGGTGGTAGGTCCATTGCGTGGGAGCTCATCTCCTTTTGGCCGTTTGAGCCGGCGAGAGTTAAACCCAATCAAGCTGGTATACAACCCAAGTCGGCCGGATGGCCGGCTCTAATCAACAGCTAGCACCTTTAACCGACTTGGCCACTAGGTCTGTTACAAACTGACCGTTACTTTCCTAGTGATGACTGTTGCTTATAGTTGTATTAACAGCGCATTCTGCGCTCTGTGTGTTCTGAACGTAATTTAATGTGGCGTTTTCCAGCCATCAGCCAGGGCTCCTTAATGATTCATTACTAATGACATTAACGGTATAATTTATAGTCCAGCAGCTTGGTTGGTTTCTATTGTTTCTTGGATGGGTGCGGACATTTTTGGTCTCGTTTCCTGCCCAGAAGTGATTAGGTAGCCCTTGAGCGACGCGTGAAAAAAAACTAATTAGAAAAATGTTGTGCATATTGCTTTTTCCCCATAAGTCTGTAGGTATGTGCGTTGCGTTGGGGGATATTAGGAGGAAAACCAGACTTCAATCACAAAAAACGGCATCACTCCAGAAGCTACCAGGACCAGTGCACATTACGTGCTTCCCATAGCTGGGGGGAGGCTCGGGGAGCGATGGGTTTGAACGACCCCCCCATCATCTGGCCGGAACCGGGAAACATTACATAAAAATTGCCAAAAACGTGACTGTCGGATGCAATTTTTGAGCTTGAAATTCACGAAAATGCGTTTGTGGCCCAGGGTTTTTCCCCCTTACTCAACTAGGGAGCTTCCCCCGACTTCCTTGACTGGATTGAATCCCTGTAGGTGGAGTCAAGCCCCTCCCCCTGTATAAATCCGGCTGCGAGTACGGGCTTATATGGTCTGTATTTTGTTTATAACTTAGACTGCTGTTTGATGTGAAAAACGGATCTGATATTGGCGCTGCGTAGCTGCCACGTAGAAAAACGCTTCATCAACTACTTCTGTCCGATGCTCATGGTGTCTGTCTGTCACTGGGCTGTTTGCTCTATTAGAGCATTTAGCGGAGCGGAATTATCGCATTCCACACCTCCTCCATGTTTTCTCTCTTTCCTTGCTTTCGTTCTGGAGATGTGCGAGGTCGCAAATCGTTGGTAAATATAGTAACTGCTATCGGTTTTGTTTTATGAATACCTTACGCTGCTCGGGCCCGTTTAAGAATTTATTCCATTATTTTTATGCCAGATACCCTGCCTGGCGTTCGACGAACGGCGTGGGTGCAACATACAAAATCCGCAGTACGTCCACCCCGTCATACCTCAGTCGCCACATCAGACTTAGGGGATCTGCTCGTCATCTCCGCTCGTCCGCTGTACCACTACTATACAAGCCGACCACAAGAACTCGCTTTGCTGATCGTGCTTTCCGTTGCACAGCACCCACCGTTTGG
>Ga0056128_1009228_pt1 | contig 12409 bp, 9 predicted proteins | sample WorMetLIZISLAND2_FD_71113 | JGI IMG/M metagenome (GOLD analysis project Ga0056128, IMG submission 71113) | Marine gutless worms symbiont microbial communities from Max Planck institute for Marine Microbiology, Germany - Olavius geniculatus... ...
AGCGTACGTTATGGGTACACTGCTCAGCAGACAATTTATAACCATGGCCACGAGTATTGCAAGAGGGTGCAAAACGAAAAAACGCACAGAAGTCCACATTAATTAATCTAAAGACTACTTTATAGCACATTATGAGATCAACACGAAGTCGTCTTAGTTCGAGAGAATCGAGCTTAGTTACAACAAGTCGTTCACGATAAGTTAAATTATTTAGGCCAGGAAGGCGCTTGGTAAATGACCTCTGGACTTTTTCAATACATGAGACATCACCAATTTTATAGGGAGACCAGACTACTGAACTATATTGTATTGTATGTTAAAATATATTTGTGAATTTGACAGATCTTACTTTTTTGAATACAGCAATTATTGCAGTCGGTTCAAATGTGCTTGCATGCGGTGGTCTACATAATGTGCAGTGCTCACGCAACGTATGTTCGAAAATGACCGAAAACACGGCGAAGACTGCGAACATTAGTGACGAGACGATTAAAAACGTCACTAGATATAGCAACCCGTGACGCACCAAGTTCTGAGATGCGCAAGATTGTTCTTCTTCAGCCAGTTCTGAACATCTGTAGTTTTCCATTTGCTGACGTTTAGCACCGGGTGATCACGTGATGATGTTGACGCAAAAGTCGTCGTTGCCATGGTTACTGCTGCTGCAGCTATTTCATACTGGGTAGTGCATGCGTCGGCTCAGAAATGCTTAACTGAATAGCGACAAACACCAGTAACAGTTATTATCTGCTACATTACATTATTTTTATTACAGCATGTGCTCAAGATGTCCTCCAGCACGAACGCAAGCGGTGAACTTTGACGCCACTCGCCAAAAGCACGTTCAATAACGCGCCACCCAGAGCAGCTCACTAGCTGTTGATGCGTCATTTCAGTTTGTCGACGTACAATATCAAAATGAATACCATTAGTGTTAAATACGTAACAAATTTTCAATAATTTTGTGGTCTCAGTAATATTTTTGTGCCGACGCATGCGCTACACAGTAGGACCTATCAATTTGTTGTTGTAAATGGCCAAACTACGAGGTAGTGTAGCAACAATATCAAAGTGAAGTAAGCTAAACTACAGCCATTTATGTCAAGTTTCTTCGCGATGTTGCTTGCCAAAAATTATCAATATCGATCAATGTTTAACGGAGTCATTCAAAAAATAAAAGTGGCCCCGGTTTTTTGAGACAAGGTGTACATTACATACATTGGTTTAACCGGAACATATTCCACACTGGCCGACAGTCGGTCGTGTTGCCTACAAGGTCATTTGATCACGCTTGACTGCGCCGGTGGGTTAACGACACGATGTAGCAAAAGACAGTGCCGAATTAAACACGGCTTCTAAGCTCGGGCCGCATATTTTCACAGAAATAATTTTTATACAATATTAAGAAATGAAGACAGTTCACACACGTTTAATTTAAAAATTTTATTACATTTTTTGAAATTCTAAAAAAGCATATCTTGACTTATTTACGTCTGAGACTGAGGTATTTGTTACAAATCATATTGCATAATTCGTAAATAATAAATATTGTACATTTCTGCACTTTTTCGGTTATCTTTGTAATTTACTAACCGTCTTTGTAATATTATCGTAAAATAATATTTTAACGTAAAAGTCGATTTTTTAGATTTCAAAATTTGAAAAAAACCTCATATTTCTCCGTGCACCAAAGCCTTTAATATCTTAATCTGGCGCTGGTTCCTGCCATTTTTGTAATTTTTCAGTTTTACTCATTTTTCTATGTAAAGCGATTTTATCACTTTTTATTCTAAAAAAATTAACCGATGGCGCGGAAACAATATCAAAAGACAAATTATTTCGAACGTTAATGCACGATTGTACTGCAAGAAAAATATACTACCGGGTGAGCTAAAAAGTGGCACGTCTTTCACCGACGTCAATATGCCATAATATAAACATAAACTCCAAAATACTATACATTTATACTTTTTGAACAATTTTAACATTTGCTATTAATTATTCACAATTTCATTTAACTTCTCCATTTAAAAATATTTTCATATAGGCCTATAATTTTTTCCCAAACTCCGTGTTTCTTCACACGCAGATTGTGAATCAAACGGCGTTTATCGTTAGTTAATCCAGCCATCGTCACGAAATTATAATTTATTCGCATGAAACAGAACTGGTTTAGATCAGCTGACCAAAAACGACGTCATTTTAAATTTAAAATAATAAACGAGCGAACAAAAAAATGCACACTTCATGCATCTAACAAAGGAAGAACTCGAATACCAAAACGGTGTCACTTTTTCGGCCCACCCTCTATCAAGAAATTTTAACGGCGGTGACAATCAATTATTAACTATAATAATTAGTATTAGTTAATAGTACTTCAACAGTGTTCTTATAGTGTTTGGCCCCGGGTGAAACACAAACATTATTACTAGGTGGATAAAAAAAGAGTCGCCATGCACGAACGCAACAGTTAAATTAATTAGCGATAAAACACTCTCATTGCAACATTAAACCGAAGAATGTCTTCCAGTGATAAATGCAAGTCTTCGGATAACGCCTTGTAAAAAATTTCCGGCACTTCTTGGCGCATCTTGAACAATTCTTCCAACATCGGACCATCGAATGATGTAAACCTGTCACAGAAAATAACACGTTAAGCCATACCGATCTGTGCTTAAGTTGACTATTTTATCTTTCATACGAGCAACGTTATTACACGATTTTTAACAGATTGCGATTACAGTAATTAAGTAAGTAAGTAAAACGTAAATGTACATAGCGAATCAACGCCAACAAGCCCCTAATGGGCTGCATAAATGTACATTAGTATTATTCTGAAATAAAAAAATATCTTCATTAATTATCCGAAGACGGAGATGGTGTGAACGCGGATGTCTCGGCAGTGAGTTCCACGTCATCGAACCAGCGACAGGGCTTATGGTGACAGATTAGACGATGATATTAACGTGTCTGAAAAAATCATTAGTGAGCCAATGAACCACAATACATTTTCCATTATACGCCACGGCTGCGGAATTGGATTTGAAACATGGTTTTCATTTTCAGAAACGTGTAGGACCGTAAAAGTTTTTTTATTCATGCACTGGACATGGCGCTAGACATCATCCGCCGTACAAGAAGCAAAGATTGTGTGGTTTTATCGGACTCTTTGTCCAGATTACAAGCAACTGAGAGCTGCAAAGTCGAAAATCCACTGATCTTAAAGATCCTGAAGGATAGCAACCAACTAATTAACAGTGGTAAATCTATAACTTTTTGCTGGATTCCCAGCCACATAGGTATCCAAAAAAACGAAGATGCTGACATCGCTGCTAAGACAGAACTGGATGTCGTCATCACCAACATGAGATTTCCAGTTAGCGATTTGTTAACTTGTGTCAACCAGTTGTGTGTTTAAGAATGGCAATGAGTGAGTAAGTAGGGTTTAACGTCCTACCCGACACAGTATAGGTCATTTCGGGGACGGATTAAAGAATGGCAACAACTGTGGAACCAGTGTACATCAAATAAACTCTACAGTGTGCAGCCGGTCATTGGTCGCAGTGTCAGTTCGTCACTAAGCCACTACGACTCAGTCCTTATCAACCGTCTTCGTATATCAAAATGTTTTCTTTCGAAAAACGTTAATAGCTTAGTAAAAGCTTTTATAACATATGTTCGCCCACGTTTAGAGTATTGTTCCGTCGCTTGGAATCCGTCATTAAAAAAAAGATATCGAAAGTTTAGAAAAAGTTCAACGGCGCTTCACAAAGCGCCTTCCAGGTCTACAGCATCTTACTTATTGTCAGCGATTGAGTCCAGTTAGTAAGTTTGGAACTTCGCCGACTTCGATTAGACTTGATATTTGCTTACAAACTAGTATTTGGATTGACTGATCTTAACCTAAACGAATCTTTAAACTACGTACTGACTATAGACGTCGTAGACATAAATATAAATTATTCCTACCAGGCTGCAGATCCAACACCAGACATAACTTTTTCACTTACCGTGCAGGAAGAATACATTCAGTAAGCCTACCGTTCTTGACGATGTTCCAGTCTGTTCTTCCGTAGCCAGGTTTGAACGTCGCTAGTTGTCCAATTGCGGACGTTCAACAGTGAATCGTGTGGCGTTGGTCTTACAATAGGCACCTCCTCACTAGCCGCTATATAGCACATCACATTACGAGTAATGTATATCAGCAGCAGCAGAACACGAAGCATCAATTACTGGAGCTGTTACCCCTTGCGTAATAATTGACAAAAGCCCAGCGTCGACGGTTAAGAAAGTAGGGTAAAGAGGGCCGTTTTGGGTATTGGCTTATATTGCTTTTACATAATATTGTAAACTGTGAATGTTTTTGCTACAATAGCAGTAAGCGACTAAGGCTCTATGTTGCAATGGTAAAGTATTCTAAAATCCGGTCCTGTGACCTTGACCTTTGGCTTATAACCTTGAAATTCAATAGATTTCTTGCAGTTGTGAAAGTACATATTCGCGCAAAATTTCATCGAACTAAGTTTATTGGTTCATGAGTTATTGTGTTAACAGAGAAAAAAACAAACGAATGAACAAAAAATATTGAAAACAATACTGTCGTCGCTACCACGGACAGTAAAAAAATAGGAACCTGAAGTTGCAAGGTCTTTCAGCTGGGCGTACAGTTTGGGCCATTCGCTGTCAAACTTGTCGGGCGAGCTGAAGTCATAGAAGAGGTTGTTGATGCACAGCGGACCCAGCCAGTCTTCAGGCTCATAGTCGGCTTCTAGACGCAGCGCTACGATCTGCTTGTGCTTGTTGTAGGCGTACTGCGCTTCTGTACGTTAACATCAGTTATTGCTGGCATTAATACAGCCTGGTCACACGATATAGCTGCAAGCCAGCTTGACAAGCGCTTAACGAGCGAGCTTAATAAATGATTGCAATAATTATCAAACATCAACGGCGTCGTGAGTTGAAAAAGTAGGCGAAGCGAAAAGTTGCAATTTTCCGACAGAGAAGATTATGGGTGCTCAAAATTTCGACTTTGTCCTTAAATTTTTCCAAATCGAGTTTTAGTCTCAAATTTTGCTTTTCTGAACGACAATTGTCTGACAAGAATAACATTTTCTGACAATTTTCTGACAGCCCAGCTATGCCGTTGCAATTTACACAGCACACTTAATGTGTCGTGCGCTTGTCGAGCACTCGTCAGTCGTCAGCTTGATCAGCTGGCTTGGCGAGCCAGTTTTATCGTGTAAGCTAAATGTATTTTTGTTTGTTGACAATTTAGGATTTTGTGGCACTTAAATTAAATCTGTAAATTTAGGCCAAAATACATGTGCACACGCTAAGCAAATGATCCGCGACAGTTACAATTGAAGTAAAAAAGTACTACATAATATCGCTGACGAAATAAATAAATAACCTGTAACCTGTTCTACAATTTGGACTGTCTTTGTATTTCTCCGTGAAACATATAAGAACAACGGATGCTTGTTGAACAGCACGCGCCATTGCATCCAACAGCGATCCCGCTGTAACACAACAAACGCATCTTTCTTTTCCTTAAACATTTCATAAATTATCCGAACGAACATTCAACTTTACTGTGTACTGCAAACACGCCAGTGGTAAAAAGCGTAAGACGCGGATTGCTGAGAAAGTTAAAAAACTACTGTTAAGTCAAGATAATGCAGCGGACTCTCACAAAACGCTTCATCAAATTCAAGAGGCAGGAATTCCTAAAACGTCAGTGTATAGGATCGAAGCTGCTGTCTTGTAAACTCCATATTTTCAGTGACGTTGACGTGTTTTTTCTAAACTCATACGTTATTCTTCTTAATGTAATTTATGGTTATTATGTCTAAAATTTTGCATCACAAAACTTGATATGTTTTTGTTAAATTATAATAGTTATTTGCTTTAGAAAACACTTTATATTAGGACACATATATACGCACACATATCTTCGACGTCAATCCATATTCTGAATCCTGCTTCCTTAAGCCGGTCTCGTATTTGAAGTACAGTAGGCTGAGAGTCCCACTGATAACTGATCATTATATGACTGACGTCTTTTGCAGCATCTGCAAGCAACACGTAACACAGCAATACATTTTATTGATAAATGTGACATCCAAGGGAATGCAAACAAAATGACCGAGAAGACTTAACCACAAAAACAATAATTTTGGGGGCAACTATGTGAAGTCAAAAAAACACCTAACTAAAAAATTGCTTTATAGAGATTAGTGTCAACAATAAGATTAACGTGGCGAGATATGCACGTTTTGCCATCGGTCTGTCGGTCTGTGAATTGTCAATACGTAGTAATTTAGTTACGTAAGCTTATTTATCATCCAGTGTAATGCGACAAAAACACCGAAACGAAACAGAAAATTAAACAATGTTCTAACAGACACCTAAAAACTTCCAACAAAGGATATTATGGGTGCTCAGAGGTTTGATTTTGCCCCCAAATACCCAAAAAATGAAATATTTTTAGCCGCGAATTGTAGAAATGTCATAAACACAAAGAACATTGCGCGATGAACGTGCGACAGTATACTGTGCTGCTGTTCGTTGTTATTAATTCACGTCTTGTAAATGATAATCATGAATTAAGTAACTAAATATGCTTCTGTCATTCGTATAGCTAGACTGTGATGAAAATCGACCGAGCATTCGACTAAGCTAAGTACGGAACTTTATTATACAATGTACCTACAACAATGTCAATATCGTTAATAAACAACTTAGGAGTAATATTACAACGCCGAAATCTTTGCAAAAATTATTATAATTCGCAAAATAGTACAAATAAATAAAAAAAAATGACAACGTTTATGGCCAAGCCATTGCGGTAGCTTACCAGGCAATTAATTTTGAGTACATGTATTATAATAATTATTATTTGGGTCCATACAAACCAGTCTTGTCTTCGTCTTGCTGTAGTTCGTTCTGCTGATCTCTATTCTCAAGAACCCACAACGCGCCAGCCGTTGTTTTACGAACTTCGTCACTCGAAGTTGTCCTCTCCAAATCTTTTAAAGCTGCAGCACAATAATAAACAAAATATTTGTGATATATACAATGTGTTCAAAGAAATGCTTTTTGTCCCTAAACATGACAGGATAATTTCATGCACAAAGCTAATATTTTTTGTATCATTAGCAGCCAGTTATTATCACAATGCAAACTAGAAAGCAGGCAGAGCCTGCACACCTCTGCCAAGGCAATGTTGTTCACTAGGTGGCACCACCATCTTCGGTTTTGCAGCGGTTTCCCTTATGCCCCATTGAAAGCAATGGTAACGAAAATTTTAAAGTGATCTAGAATCCAGGATTCCTTTCGGATCACCCCCAAAATTGAATTATTCGTAGTTTGTGCCATTCCTGACACACTCTCAAAATTTCAGAAAGATCCGTCCATAACTTTTTGAGTTATCTTGCTAACACACAGACAGACAGACAGACAAACAAACAAACAAAGTCTGGCAAAAACATAACCTCCTTGGCGGAGGTAAAAATGCAGTTAAATGAAATTTCGCACTAATAACTATATTTGATAAGTGCTGAATAATGTTGGATGCGTATTATATAGTATAGGTAAAGGGTCGTTACTTACTATAGCGCTGCTTACACGAGTCAGACTCGTGACCAGAAGCGCTTTACAATCTCGGAAGCGGCAGCTGATTGGCAAGAGCTAATATGATACCGCAGCGCACTAAACGGATACCCGTTGGCGGCGGTACAGCCAGCAGACGTGCTAAACGTCGCAATCAGCCACGCTGGCCAACGAGCTATAATTCATTTCCATCCCGTTAAGGGTAGGAGGCTGATTTGACTTGCGCACGCAGTAAGTTAGCAAATTCTTTTAGTTGCTAAGCATTTTTATTTTAAATTTTAATGTGATGGTGTAATCTAACAAAAAATAACAAACAACCATCGACCTGCTAGGCATCCGGGTTCTTTGACGATGCTGTCTTTGCATTTAAACGCCAGACTCCAGAGACCGTGGGCAGCCTCTCTCTGCACGGACTCATCTCGCTCAGGACTCAGTAGTTTGACATAGTGCTTCAATGCTCCGGCCTCTACGATCTTTACCTTGTTTTCATCGGTCACCGCCAGATTGTTCAGCGCCTGTACATATCAACTGGTCAACTCATAGCATCACAGTTGTTACTAGAAGGTGGATATCTCCGCAAAGTAATGTTTTTCACAATATAGTAATTCAAACCTGTTGTTGTAAATTTGTTACTTAAAATAATTAACTGAAATCCTTCCTTACCTAATGTTAATATACTATAGTATATCCAGTAGCGTAACTTCAAATTTTGGACCTTCCTGCAAAAAAATCATTCAGGGCCCCCCTTTTTTCCTTCTCCTCCCTTCACGTTCCCTTCTCTCCTGCACTTCCTTTGTGTACCCTCATTTTCCTTCTGCCTTTTTTCTCTCCGCTTCTTTTCTTTGCAGGTAGGCCTTTTAAACGCAGCTAGGAGGTCTGGAAGAGCACTGTGAGCTCCACTAACGGGGTCCGGAGCATTCTGGCGCCCAGAAACCTCATCTGATGACATCAGATTTCGTGTTTTTGTTCTGCGAAAAAAAAATTAAACACCACAATTTTGAACCCCCTAGATCTGCGGCGCTCTGCGCCCCCCCCCTTTTGGGGTCTGCGGGGTCAGTAGTTACGTCACTGAGTATATCTATAACTATACTCCGACTTCTGCCTCTGCCAGCGTTGCTGCTGGTGACGTCACAGACATTACACAATCTGCTGGTGACGTAATGACGTCATTGTTATTATGTCGTCACGCCGCGCGAACAGACAGAAAAAACGACACATAGATTGAACGCATTATCTCCTGCGTTCACTAAGTTCATTTGGCGGAGATAACTAGATAAATATGTCGGCTAAAATTACAGTATAGGTTCCGTTTGAAAGCCAACAGTTCGGTTTTTCAAATTATCAGTAGAAATGCAAGTTTAACTGTAAATGCCGACAATAAAATCAGTTTAAACCACGTCACACCTTGACGACTTCGATGACAGCAAAGTTAAAGTTGTTCCAAAATGTTCTGGCGATGGAGCAGTCGAGAATTGCGACCAAACATCTGAAGATGTCTGTATCTAAGTTGAGTCGTTTGTTGTCACGGTTTGTAACCAGGTACGATTGAAGCATCAATGATACCACCGCAATGTCCTGTCACACAGTAGGCCTACGCTTTGATTGATTATGTCAAAACAGTGCACAATAACAAAAACAAGTAAAGCCCTCGCTAAATACTGCCCGCGAATATCATGCAGACAAAAAAACGGACAATAAACCACGTCATTTTGACCTTTTATCTTCATATTTAATAAGCTTCTAGAGCGTACATGTTCACAGAAAATGTCATTAAGCCAAGAGCAGAGATTTATGAGTTATCATGTTGGCAAAGCGCGGTGCTTAAAACCTTCCTGCCGTCGCTTCCGTGCCACCCGTGGGCAGTAAAAACCACAGGATAGCCTCAGGGCCCAAAAACTATGTATAAGGTGTAACTCGTCCTGACGTTGGAAAGAACGTAGTCCCTCCCGATTATATCAGCAGCGTGGTGGATTAAGAAGTAAACGAAGCAAAAATTAGCAATCTTTTATTTCCGACAGACAGCTGCAAATTTGCGACAGAGGAGATTGTGAGTGTTCAACATTTTAATTTTGTGCCTTGACTTCTGCAAGATACTTTTTGCATTTTTAGACAAAAATTTTTCAACGAAAAGAAAAAAATTTTGGCAATATTCCGATACCCCAAAATTAAAAATAAGCCAATAATACTGTTTCTCTGCGGCGACGCCACTGCAGTGTTGAAGTTTTGGGCCCCGAAAAACTAGTAAAAAATCAATGTTGAAATTGTACATTTTCGTGCATTTTTGTAAGCTCAAATGATTTCATCTGCAGTGTCGGCAAAGCAAGACTAGGCTAGTGCATCGCGCGGTGTGCCTATTTAGGTCCAGCTTTCGCTGATACTCACTGCGCCTACTCACGGAGGGATGCTAAACTTAGTTGACCTAGTTGGTTGGTTATATACTGAGACGGTGTCTCTGTCTGCTGACCATCACACATCCGTGTACTAACCGGGCGAAGCGTTGATTAACTTCTTTTATGCGACCAACGACGTTACCAGCTAAGCCAGACCGTCAGATTAAAAAAACACATCATCTAACAGATAACCAGTTCTTTGGTGACGTCGCGAAACTTCTGCAGTACGTCGACAGCGCCAAGTTTTCTAAAAGCTGCGCGAGCGGTCTTTGTCGTCCTGGCAACGTTGTGCAGTACGGCATCATGCGCTCTTACAAACTGCCTCTTGACGCTGGAGTCTTTCAGCGTAGTCGCAGACAGCGACTCCCAGCTGAGATGTTTCAACATGTCGGCGTGGAGACCGGCCTTTATGATGCGCTCACAGACCTCGTCACTTTTCTCGCTCATGTTCCACATCATCTGCGACCAAATTAACATACGCACGTAATTACAGACTCCGTGTTTCTACCACCCGCAAATGCACAACACTATTTAGTCTGCAGATGTAATAAGCGTTAGGAGCAATACTGCGCATAATGTAAACACGGGCTGAAGGCAATACTCACCGGCGTTAGAGAGTTGGAGGGCCCCAAATACAAGTGTGAGGCTCCTATAATAGGGGGTCTGGGGTCGGAGCCCCCAGCGAGGTCCAGGGTCAGAGCTCCTGGTCAGGAGGTCACGGGCCCCCTGAAGATAAAACACTTTTGGCTTTTGGACGTTCACTGAAAATCGCAAATTTGCCCACTTTAAAAAAAAATTTGAAACGCAAAAAATCAGATACAATTTGTGTTGTCTTTTCAAAAAAATGACGTCTATAGGCCGCAATATGTCACAGATTACTGTACAGTAATGAAATTAATAAACTTGTCCACTTTCGGCAAACTTTGCACATGTTTATTCATTTTATATTTTGAATATATTTTTTAAAGTTAGAAAATTTTTTACCCCTAGCATGAGGCCCCTGAGCATACGTGAGGCCCCCGGCCGGGGAGTACGGGGGACCCTCTCGCCAGCTCTGATTACTGCGAGTCCCATGATGTCAGTATTCAACGCAAAATGTCACCGGGTGTTCCGACACCCAGCCAGGTCTTTGCTTCCGGGAGGCTACCTCTGATGCCGCCCAAACATCTACAAAGTATTACCTTAGTGTCTAATGCAGAAATAATATACACGGTATTTCATAAAAGGACACCCTTTTTCTTTCTTGCACAATCATAGGCTGAACGGTAGTTCAAGCCCTGTGTTAACGGCGACTTCTCTTTCTTATGGGAATCCAAAAATTCGACCCCCACAGAATCAAAACCCCTGACCCGATTGAGATAAAATCTGGCACGGTTGATTGCGTCGGGGAGGGGACCCGTCATGCAAAATTTTATGCAAATTCCTCCAAGGGGGGCTTCTCGGCAAATGGGTGAAATATACGCAAAAAATTTTATTTATATATGCCTTTTTTTCTTCCGCTCACCCACAGGTCAGACCTTTTAAGGGATTTTTACGCCTAATGCGTCAAACGACGCGGTTCTGCACAAGGAAGTGCCTTTTTGAGATTAGAAAATTACAATTTAATATTTAACGTATTTATTCGCAAAAATCAAAAAAATTACAATGGCGCCTATGGGGAAAATTAAACAATTATTTAAACGGTCATAACTTTGGCTGTGTATAAGATAGGATCGTAATTTTTGGTTCTAGGATGGTTTTTGGGGATGGCCAATCTAATGGTGTCATTTAATTTTACCCCGGACCCTCCCTGGTTGCCCTGGCAACCAAATTTGGGACAAAATTGGCTATAACTTGGCTTGCGTAAGAGATTTTTGCGAGATTTTTGCGCCTATAGGGGGGTTTTCAAGGATGGGCCATCAAATGCTGCCAATTGCATTTTCCCCGACCGACCCCCGTTGCCACGGCAACGAAATTTGGGACAAAACTGATTATAACTTGGCTCGTGTTAAAGATATCTGCGAGATTTTTGCGTCTATAGGGGGATTTTCGGGGATGGGCCATTGAATGCTGCCAATCGCATTTTCGCCCATCGACCCCCGTTGTCATGGCAACAAAATTTGGGACAAAATTGGCTATAACTCGGTCTGTGTAAGAGATATCTGCGAGATTTTTGCGTCTAAAGGGCGGTTTTGGGAGCGATGACGTCATGCCTCACGTGTGTCGTCTGGTTTGTTCAGTCACGCCATTAGTTAGTAAGTAACAGTTGTAAGCGGCTTGGCTACTGTAAGAAATAATCTGAAGCGAAATATCTATATGTAACTGATCACCAGTAGGAAAACAGTATTTTAGTAATAAAACAGCAAATATAAATGTACAAAACATTAGTTTATACACTTGTTAACGGCAACATTCAAAGACTTGCACTG
>Ga0056128_1009233_pt1 | contig 12406 bp, 6 predicted proteins | sample WorMetLIZISLAND2_FD_71113 | JGI IMG/M metagenome (GOLD analysis project Ga0056128, IMG submission 71113) | Marine gutless worms symbiont microbial communities from Max Planck institute for Marine Microbiology, Germany - Olavius geniculatus... ...
TTCTGTAGTTGCTGCATTCCATAGCACTGCCTTTCTTATGTAGCAGAACTAGAACTGACTTTTTCCATTCTGTAGGCGCGATACCCGTCTTCCACGCTTTGTTACACAGCTGATGTATTTTTTCAATCAAGTGTGGTCCGCCGTGTTTGATCATTTCGTCTGTTATCCCGTCATTTCCTTATGTCTACATGAAGCCTGCAGTTATCTGAGATAATTAGCATTGTGTAATATGTAAAACAACACTATATATAAACTACTTTACTGTTGATTTTTTATCAGTGTTTATAAATTATTTGCATTTATGGCCCGAAACTTTATTTTCGCAAAATTTTTCAATATTGCATGCTGTTGAGGGCAGAACAAGCTCCACACCCCTCAATATACCTCTGTATTAGTCATACAGTTTGCTTGTGCTAGTGCTAGACAACAGCTGGTATTAAACTTACTGAATTTTTTTTTGCTCAGCTTAGTCTTAGGTCCCATTTTTCCATGCACATTTGATGGCCGATCATATTGATCTCGGATCACTTTTGGGATTTGATTGGAGATCATCTCAATAACCATTTTTTTATCACCAATTAGCGACGAATCGTCCATCAAATCTCCCATTAAGTTGATGGCCGAACATTGGCTGATCAAGTCGGATAATTGACGGTTAAATGTGGCGATTGCAGGTCGTTGCTTATTCGCACCAGAAACATTGCTTTACTTCGCTGGTCAGAATGGCAATTCATGCATTAAAATATAGTTCCAGGCATGGCAATCAATCACTACTGATCAATTTATACTGTGTATAGTGTTTTTGTGAAAATGGATAGATGCTCTCGTATTGATTTGCGATAGAACGTATTTTCAATACCAGATGATATAGACGATATCATTGATATCATTGCTATGATGACGTTTACTGGCTATGGCATCCACTTGCAGGCATGCTGGATAATTTAGCAGAACACCGCAAATTGAGGTCAGCTGTTAGCCAATCAGATTGGCATAAAGTGAGCTTAGTTGACAGCTGATCAGTTAATCGCTGATCACATAATTGGAGATCGAAAATGCATGGAAAAATGAAACACAGTTGATCGACAATCAGTTCTGAAGATCAAGTTAATCGGAGATCAGCAAATCAGAGATCAAATTTGATTTGATTGGTGATCGAAAAACCGGACCTTAGATCCCGTTTTTTCATGCACATTTGATGTTCGATCAAATTGATCTTCGATCAACTTTGGGACTTGATTAGAGATCATCTCAATGACCTATTAGTGACTAATGGTCCATTAAATCTCCCATCAAGTTGATGGCCGAATATTGGCCAATCAAGTCAGATAAAACATGGCAATCTGCAGTTTGTTGCTTATTTGCACCAGAAACATCGCTTTACTTCGCCGGTCAGAACGACAAATTATGCATTAAAATAAAGTTCCAGGCATGGTGATCATTCACTTCTGATGAATTTATACCGTGTATAGTGTTTTGTCCAGAAATAAATGGATAGATGCTTTCATATTGATTTGCGATAGAACGTATATTTGACAGCAGATGATATGGACGATATCGTTGATATCATTACTATGATGACGTTTACTGGCTATGGCGTCCACTCGCAGCGCATGCTGGATAATTTAGCACAACACCGCAAATTGAGGTCACTGTTAGCCAATCAGATTGGCATAAAGTCGGCGCAGTTGACGGCCGATCAGCTAATTGCCGATCACGTAATTGGAGATCGAAAATGCATGGAAAAATGAAACACAGTTGATCAACGATCAGTTCTGAACATCAAGTTAATCGGAGATTGGTAAATCAGAGATCAAATTTGATTTGATTGGTGATGGAAAAACCGGACCTTAGTGCTTTAGTCCAAGCAGTCATGGTAAGCAGTCATGGCAATGAAATGTCAGTACCTGAAATGGTACATTACTGCATTACGTTGTGCGTCATTTTTCATTGTCAAGTTTCCAGCAAGAATTATAGTTATTTCTCGAACTGTAATCAAGAAAGGTTTTTTTTTAGGTGAGGACAGATGAAAATGAGAAGGGATGGAATGAGCAGTTGTAGTGGTGGTTGTTGTCAAAATATCTGTTGTGTGAAACAGTTGTCTCTTCTACTATCGTTTCGTTGATATTATTTTGATTTCATATTATCTGGTTGTGAAGTTGTGAATGATAATGAGTATTGTATTTATATTTTTTACCAAGGTGCTTGATGTTGCGTGAGACAGGTGATGAATGAAGATGGTTTGACATCAAGTGTTCGTGACAAGATTCTCACAATCAATGTGAAGAAAGGCTGGAAGCCGGGAACTCGCATCACTTTTCCTCAGGAGGGTGACCAGGGTCCTAATAACATACCTGGTATATACATGTACCTATATTAGCTTTTCCTATGTGCATTATATTGTCAACAAAGAACTTGTAAGCTTTTACGGATATGTTAATGATGATGCTAGAAGTTAATGTTTTATGTACCTTGGAAACTAGATCACTTTGGATGATTGGGACGAAATGTTGCTGATAGCTAGCAACAGGGAACTTGTGGAATTCTTGGTCCTACTACTAGAGTCAGAAAGGGTTTTTAAATTTCCTGTCTTTGATGCATTGTTTTTGCTTGCTTTATTACATTCAACAGTGGGAACTGCTATAGCACATCTTTGCCATCACAATTCTGTCTCTCTGTCCGTCTGTCCATCACACGGGTGGATCAGTCAAAAAAGTGCAGACTAGGATCACTACATCTTTACCGTTGGTTCCATGGAAGACTTTAGTCTGTAAAGCTTTTCCATAAATTTGAAAGGGGTCACTCGAGCTAGGGCGCTAAATGAGAGAGGGTAGGGCAAAATTTGCGATTTTTAGCCAATAAGTCGCTGTATCTCGGAAATGGTGCAAGATGGGGTTTAAGTTACTATTAATCACTAATAGGGCTTACGATTGGCACTGAGAGTAATGACCTTGGATGACTTTGAACACTAAAATAGGGGTTTTATGGATTTTTTGGTGGTTTGGGCTGCGAGACACATTTCAAAAGCGAATTGCACCGAAATTTTATGTTCCAGGAGGCCTGCGCACAAGGGCATCAAAGAAGGGTGCCTCTTCAAAATGCACATTTTTGGCCTGTCAGTGTTGTGGGTCGTGAGATACCGGTAACGCATTCTAGCAAATGTCAATGCAAAAGTATAAATACTAGTTTTCTTTATCATCATTGTGTCGATTGTCAATTGCTACGATTGTTCAGCTTAGATTGGTTCACAGTGCACCTTCATACATGCACTGCTGTCACGCGTTCCCTTTGCGTTAGCTGAGCTTTCTTGTTTTAGCATCTGAAAACACACTGTGAGACTACCTGAGAGCTTAGACTCTGTTGATACTGTTAGGCAGTATGTAAAAAAGTCTTGTTTTCGCTGTGCTAACCATGATGCTACAGCACGTTAAAAAATTGTGCCTTTGCATAATTTATTACATAATATGGCTATTAATGGACTGCAGTGGTGATGAGTGATGACATATTAAGTTTTTTATAGCACATTTCATAGTGTAGGTGCTGAAAGACCAGAGCGTTTTCTTCTTTTGTAGGATCTGTGCTGTCTCGAAAAATAGACAGACAATTGCCAGTTTTATAAAACGTTGTTGTGGCTGTGATGATCAGATGTGAATAATTCGGTTGGTTTGTAGCAGTTTACTGGATTTGCCTGTTTGGTGAGTGATTTATTAGTGACTTACTGGTAAATCTTTGGCAACTGCATAACTTATCATCAGAATTTAAAAATGGTTAAAAGATTAATTATGTGTTTACATGTAGATTTTCATGGAAACCCATTTCAGAGCTATCGAGCATCATTTGCCATGTGAGATCACAAAATGTCATCCGCCACCAGGCACAGATGCACACCCCCATCTTAATCCTAGCCATTGCCAGACAGGCTGGTACTCAATTTACCTACACTAGAGGGATAGAAGGCTAAGTTGATGGAAAGTCTTACAGTGTGCCATGATGTCAGTTGTGTGTGTTCAGTAGGCATCATATTCAATGTGAAGGACAAACCACACGCTGTTTATTTACTTCCAGGGGATAGAAGGCTGAGTTGATGTCATGCTGCATGTGTGCGTGTTTAGCGGACATCGTGTTCATCGTGAAGGACAAGCCGCATGCTTGGTTCCGTCGTGAAGGTATTGACCTCATTCACACGACAACAATCTCACTCTGCCGCGCTCTGATTGGCTGTACTGTCGAGATACAAACGCTCGATGACCGAGTTCTACACATCCCCATTACCGACGTTGTTCAGTGAGTTACCTCTAACCCAGTGTTTTTCAACCGGGGTTCCGCGGAACCCAAGGGTTCCGCGAGCGTCTGCCAAGGGTTCTGCAGCTGGCCAGTAACGAATAACCTAGCGTGCAAAATTACGCCAGACAATGTCGTTGAAATACTCAGCGTTGATTTTTTGTTTGAAATTGCGTTTCTATGCGTCTTTTTGCATAGACTTACTGTGTTGGACCATTTTTGTTGTCAGTAAAATTTTGACATATTTGCATTTTAGGCTTAAGCCTATATCATAACATAAGCTTCCTACGCACAACATTATTCAACTCCGAGGCAGTATCGGAAATAAAAAAGGAAAACAAGAACGTATTGATTAGGGTTATGGTTACGAAATCTTTTGGCCATTTAGTTGGTTAATTCAATTCTTTAAAAACTCAGCTAAGAAAAATTAGAAAGACACAAAGGCCTGTCTTTTCCAAGGGCGTCCACGTGATAAATTTTCTGGGTCGGTGGCGGGGCTAAGCGGTCGTCGGCGACCGCCTCGTCCGTCGTGTTTGGTTACATACAGTAACATACTGCTGCCTACTAATGCGGTCAAATTTTATATTGGTCATCTTTGTCTGTTTTGTCGTCTTCATGATGGTTCTGCCCTCAGTGCCCTGCTAGGGAAATGAGTCCATAGATACCCCGTAGCTTCATCTTCGCATACGTCGCTGGACTCACGGATCAATGCATGGGGTTCTGTGAGTGATCTTCATGCTTGTGTAGGGTTCCACGGCAACAAAAAGGTTGAAAAACACTGCTCTAACCAGTCCATGTCTTAATGTGTTTCGGTGTGATGTGTGACACAGACGTCGATGGAGTTTAAAGGCATGTACAGATCGACTGAACTTAACTGAACAGAACTGAAATTTTTACTTCTGTTGCATTGCATGGACTGTACAAAGTGAACAAACTGGCAGTTCAGTAACTTTGGTTCAATTCAGTTCACCAAGAACTACGTAGCTAATGCTTGATAAAAAACGGATGAATCAAGATTCGAACGGCGTATCAAGTGATAGGAGTGTGAGACCAAAAAATTTGAAAAACGGAAAAAAATAACGACAACTAAAATGGGAAAAAATTGAATCGAAAAAAATAAGTTAGCAACTTAGCAAGAAAAAATACCTCAGAGGTATAGAAGTCTGTGAAGTCGTTTGGTTAGATGGCACTCAGAGAAATGGCGTCAGTCTTTTAAACCAGCTACAGCAGTACAAGAAGTTCTTAAAAGTTCTGTTTTTCTGAAAGGTGTTTTAATCTAGAGTAATTATAGAAAAGTAGATTCTAGTTAAACACCGTCATTTTCCTTGTTCGCTGTTTACTGAAAATTAAAACAAACGTTGGAAAAAATGTTGAATTGCATTTTTGTGAAAAAAAATGTAAAAAAAACATTAATAAACTTACAACTATGCATGTATTGTGACTGTTGCTGACAGCCCTGGTTACAGGAAGATGGTCCCGGGAGAGGGAATGCCGCATGCCAATGAGCCTTCCAGGAAGGGTGACCTCATCATTGAGTTTAATCTGGATTTCCCGCACTTGTTGACTCCAGACAAGAAAGCTCTCATACGCAAGGCTCTCCCCTGCTGAACTAAACTGATGACGATCTGCCTGATGTAGTCTTATGTTTATGGATACGTGAAACAAACTTTTGTAATAATACCACAAAATTATTTGACAAAGTCTGTGTATTTTACTTTCAAATTTAAAACACACATGCCTGTCAAGAGCCACAGTGGGGCCCGAGGAAACATTCTCGCATGGCCCCTCTGGGGAGAAAATTTTTGAATTTTTATTTTTTAAAATGGCACGTTCTGGTGTACTTAATTTTTTCAGTGATGGCGGGGCCCCCAAACGTCGCAGTGCTCGGAGTAACTTACTCCCTTACCCTTTTTCGACGGGCTTGAAAACAGCATTGTTGTAGCATATGTTGATACAATTATTTCGTTTTTTGTTTTACTGCTTTTTTTATGGTATCATTATTATGAATTTATTCTGAATACTGTTATACTGGAAATGTTATTTTCATTTTAGTGAAATACAGGGTGCGGCAAAATAAAGTAGCCCTCTAAAGTTTTTATGCTGTTTTCTCAACAACTATTTAGAATTTTAACTTGAAATTTTACAGCTTTATTTTCTGACATGTTCTACATATAACTGCTAAGTAAAATGTGATTTTGTTGAAGAAACGATGAAGTAATAGACTTTTTTAACATCACCACCTACCAATTTTCAGAATTAAAATGCTCAAGCTACAATACCAGTTGAATAACATCGTTGAAATAACACAGTTAACTAATAATCAGATGCCTCAATTCAGTTGTCACTTTTTGTACCTTCAGTCACTTTCAGAAATCTTTCACAGCCTTGTCAATCGGTTCTTGTGTCAGGTTGCTCCAGATATCCTGAAGCACTTCCTTGAGTTTGGCGATTGTTTTTGGCTTTGTTGTAAGCTTGCAGTAAGCCTGCAACATTGCACCCCACATATGATAGTCCGTTGGATTTAAGTCTGGCAAATTTGGAGGCCAGTGGTCTTTTGTGGTGAAATCTGGACAGTTGGCTTGCAGCCAGTTCTGTGCTCTGCAGGCTGTGTGTGCTGGTGCGCCATCCTGCTAGAAGATGAACCCGGTAGGAAGCCGGCAGTTGCTTTAAAAGTACAATAATTCAGTGATAACTTATAAACAAAATAAATTACTGTTTATCAAGACGTTACTGTGACGTCATTGGCAGTATCTGGTAACCGGTTTTTGAAAATTAAATAGCATTTTTAGCTTAAACATTTTTGATGCTGAAAAATTGGTAGGCAGACGTGTTGAAAAATTTACATGTATAACTTTGTCGTTTTTAAACAGAGTCACATTTCACTTGGTACTTAGATGTAGAACATTTTAGAAAATAAACGTGTAAAATTTTGAATTAAAATTCCAAACAGTTGCTGAGAAAACAGCAACAAACTTTGGGGGGGCTACTTTATTTTGCCGCACCTTGTACTGCAGTTCAACTAATCTACTGCTGCATTTGAAGCTATAATTTGTACAGACATTTTAAATTATTTTGTAAGCAGAACGTTTTGTTTTGTATTTTGCAACGCATTATTTTTATTGTCGTAACGTTATGTTAATATTTCTAGTAGTCAGTGGCATTGTGGGTTAAAATGGTTGGAAGTCGGGAAGTTGCGATTTTCCGACTGAGGACTGTCAGCTGCAAATTTCCAACAGAGGAGGTATGGTGCTCACAGTTTCAATTCAGTCTTTAAGTTCCACTCAAATGAGTGAATTTTTAGCACCAAATTTTGTATTTGTTGGAAGAAAATTTTTTGGCAAAAAGACACTTTTTGACGTGCTATGGTTTGGGGCATTATCCCCTTAATCTTGCCCTACCCTTCCCATGATGCCACCTTAATTGTATTATTTTGTGCTGTTTTCTCTGCATTTAGATATTTAGTATTACCCACTTGCCTGAAGTTTTTGGTGTATGCGCAGTAGATTTACTTCAGTTTATGAATGTCTCACTGACTCTCTCTGGCATATGAGATTGTTCTGAATTTCTATCGAATGATATACTTTACATGTAGTGCTGGTTAGGCTTAGAAATTAAAATGTCCCTTGAGGCAGATGATAAGCTTTTTGTGAAGCTTGCATTACATTTGATGTTTATCACAATATCATGGCATTTTGTGTATTATTTTACATGTCGTATTCAGACCTGCAAGTCACTGCACTACAGATACGTGACCCGACTCGAGGCTAAAATGACCCCAAGCTGACAGTGGTACATTGACTTGGTCATATTCGACTTGACTTGACTTCACTTGACAGCAGCATGTTGACTTTAGTCGACTTCAAACAACTTTGGAAGAGTTTAAAAGTTGTGATAAACTGTGTTATGTATAGCATAATGACATTTTTTTGTCGTCTGCAGGCTTTGCAACGTCAGCACTGTTTCTGGATTTTCTGCACTTGTTCTATTTATGGGTCATTATTAATAAGTGCTAGTCATACAGTTTTTTACTAGTGGAATATTTTACAAATTGTCATATTTGCTTAAACTTGCCGATAGCTGCGTATGAGAGATTGCTAGTTGCAAGGTTATTGGTCAAGTCAACTTGAAGTGACTTGTAATGAGACCGACGCCGCCAGAAAATTTCACTAGTGATGCTATAGTGCATACCGCCTTGATCAGACTTGGAAGGAGACTTACTCGACCTGACTCACAGGTCTAGACATATTGCATTACCGGTAGGCCTGCATGTACATAGTAGTCATAAACATAAAGCAGCTCATTGTCAAGACCCAAGAATAACAGTCAGATTAATTAATCGACTTCATACCCTTAGCAGAGATGACTAAACCCCAATTGAAAATTATTTTTTCCAGAACAGTCAAAATTGCTTTTTTACTGAGCTATAATTACCTCATACGTCAGAAAATGAAGTTTCTTCTTGTTCAGTCTTGTTCGTGGAAGGAAAATCGCCGCAGAGAAATCTTCATGTTTAAACATTTGAAAAAAAATGTGTGATGTATCTAAAACTGTTTCCAAAAGTTATTAGGCAGTGGGTTTAAACAGACTTCAACTTTCAACTTAACAAATTGACACAAAACGACTCGAGCGAAGTTCACTTCGCTCCAGCTTTTTATATTAGGCCTACGTTACGTCAGGTTATTTTCCGCGAGGTATGATTTCGCACCGCTCTCAGTCAGCTGTTTGTCTTGTTTACGGACGAGTTTTTAGTATAATGGCTCTTCTTAAAGCGAAACGATTGTTACGTAGAGATGTCAAGCTGCGAATTTCGAACCTAAGTGAAGAGGAGAAGCTGCGGCAATCAAACATTGTAACTGACAAAGTGAGAATGAATGTATTAATTGCGGTAAAATGTGCGTTTGTTGTTAAGTCAAAAACCAGCCTGGTGCCCCGATTCCAATACTGAACGGTCAGTGCTAGGGGTAGATCGGCGATCTCGCACTAGTGAGCAGAAAATTACTAGTGGTAGATCGCCATTTTATCTAATTACGTTTATCACATTATTAATGTAAGAATGAAGCCGTATTTTTTCACTGCATTACCAGGACTGTGGTTGGGACTGAAATATCAGTCACTTTGTTATCAATTACCAAATTTATTCAAAAACAATATATTTTTAAGTTTGTGTTACAAAAAAAAACAGATATGGCTTGAGATGGACTCTGATATAATACTGAATAAGCCTGATTTAAATATGTGACAGTGTCGTGGCATGGTCCTATGATAAGTTCTACCATATATCTAATAATGTGCCTACCCAATCTACCTCTAGCAGTTTTTCAGTGCTAACAGCAAAATCGCCGATCTACCGCTAGAATTATTAATACTGAACTCTGGTCTGCCGCAGCCACATCTTATTTACATTTTTTTATTTCCAGTTTTTGACAGTTGAAAGTTAGTACATTTTCAAAGAATTTAGATTTAATGTCTAAATTATATCAGGCTTTATATAAGGTTGTTTAAAGCAACAGAAATGATATGAATTTTGTAACTGATTAAATTAATCAAAATTAATCAAATAATTTTTATTAATTTTGTAGTCAAGAAAGGCAACAAAATGTACCGAATTTAATTACAGGTTGTTGTTACCTTTCACAAATCAAAAGTGAAACAGTGATGAACTGTGTACAGTGGATTGAAGCTCGCAAAGTGCAGGCCGTTAAACTAACACTATAGGCCTATACAAGTACGATTCTTAATGACATATCATAAATGAAATGAAGTTAGATTACAAATATTCATCATCGGTCATTTTAGGCTGCTAAGTAGAAGTCTAAATTTTTAATTTTATTACAGGTTTTCTCGATGCAGGTCAGTGTATTTTCAGTGAGTATTCACTGAACAAAATTCTTTTTTTTGGTTCAGCTGCAATGTACAGGCTACCTAATACTTAACCCTGTCACTAACCCTAACCCATTATCTTAATCCCAATCCCTAAACGTAACCCTACTGGTCCATCAACGCTAATGCTAACCTGTTTTGATACCTCGCTTGGCCAGCTGATTCAGCATTCCCCACTTCCACCGACATGTTGAAAATATGGTTTATTTCATTTCTGCTATAAGTGGACTTTTGTGTTCATACTAATTCAGTTTTGTTTTTATTCTGTTGTTTCAGTTGCTTTCTTCAGAAAAGTGGAAGTCCTGCCAGCGGCTGTCTCTCTTTCTAAACATGGCAGATGAGATTTGTTCTGAGGATATTTTGCATGCAGCACTAACAGCTAATAAAGATTGTTTTATTCCTCGATATGTCGGCCCAGTAATGGATATGGTAAAGCTACATTCATGGGAAGACTTTGTGAGTTTACCAGAAACATCGTGGAAAATCAAACAACCTGCAGTTGATGACAGCTCTCGAGAGTCTGCAACTGATGCTGGTATTTTATGTTATCTATGATTATAATACACTATTTGCAGTGTTCGGTCACATTTTTGAAGATTTGCATTAGGACATACTAGTCTATTTACTGAGAACACTCTCTCAAACTCTGTTGAAAGCAGCAAATTCTCTACTTTCAGATGCCAGCTTAAACATTTTTATTTTTTATTATAGTTAGTGCACTTACAAATTAACAAATACATTGACTAATGCCTAGCCTGCACCATTATGACAGTTGAATAATTTGATGAAAGTTGCATTATCTTTAGTTTATTGTGTTTTGTGCTGCATTTGTTACTTAATTACCTTATTCTGTTTGCTTTATTCATTGTGCTGAGTGTGTTGTTTGTTCACTCAGGAGGGTTGGATCTAATGCTTGTTCCAGGCTTGGCGTTTAGTCGTTCGGGCCAGCGCTTGGGACGTGGAAAAGGTTACTATGATAGCTACTTGCAACGCTACAGACAGCTGCCTGGCATGCGTCCAGTCTTCACTATTGCTCTGGCATTCAAACAGCAGATTGTTGACAGTATTCCAACTTCTGAAGATGATGCCAGTATTGACATGGTGTTATTTGATGAAAGCTAGATGGTTTGTACACTGACAGAGGCATAAAAAGATGGCACATTTATTTTTTTTACTTACTGGCAAATAGGAATCTATTTTGATCGTTGTTTTTTTTACTTTTGCAACAGTGACTGTAACAGTGATATGTATGGTTAAAATTAGTGCACCTTAGACAAAGGTTTCTTGTGCCGACATAAGGAGACATTGTATGCGGCCGTCCACTTAGCTATATGATAAATTGCCACACTAGTTACCCCTGTCTTGGATAACGTTAAACGTAAAGGTAAAAGGGTAAAGGTTTCAATTTGTGTAGCGCATCGTCGCATACGTGCTTCTAATGCGCTTTTCATCACTGACCAGAGCCGCCAGTCGCACAGCCACTGCGTGCTGATTTAACCGACCCTGGAGGGATGGTAGGCTGAGTTGGTCTTGTTGGTTGACTGATAGCGGACGCTTTACCCACAAAGTGGTCAAACAGCAATCCATCAGTCCAGCACAGAATACGGAAAGTTCGCCGGCCAGCACCGACGTTCTAACGACTATGCACACCACTAACACTAACACCAGTTTAGGTTTTCCTGTGCCTTTTGGTTTATAAGCTAGGAGCTCATGTGGGACAGACGGATGGGCAAGACCTGTAATGCAGCCTATTAGGTTGACCTCATATAACAAGAAGCCCAGCTATCGCTAGGAAAAGCCAACCATACCGCCGACGTCCGAAGCCCAAGCGTACGAATTCCTGTCGTGAAGAGAAAGCAATTTGTCAGAAGTAAGACAGTTCCATGCACGCTATGTTAACGAAACGCAGTCTCGAAAACTGCAATGAACGCTAGTATAACAGACGTTGCATATGGTCATTTTGCCTGGCAATATAAATAGCAACAGTTCCATGCATGTGGTCATCTCGCCAGGTGTCATAAATAGCTACAATACAATACAGTACAACAATACAATGGAAAATTTGCACTCAAAAACTGACAAACACACTGTCAGTTTAATCTAGCACATAAACTAAAAAGAACTTAAATGTTTAAAAGAAAAATGAAATGAGAGATACTGAGAATAGAAATAGTCTTAAATGTAAAACTGACAAAATTCGAAAAATGAATGAAGTAAAGACAACTAAAATAAGAAAAAAAACTGA
>Ga0056128_1009237_pt1 | contig 12404 bp, 4 predicted proteins | sample WorMetLIZISLAND2_FD_71113 | JGI IMG/M metagenome (GOLD analysis project Ga0056128, IMG submission 71113) | Marine gutless worms symbiont microbial communities from Max Planck institute for Marine Microbiology, Germany - Olavius geniculatus... ...
CCCTGCAGGAGTTAAGCCACGCTGCCCTAGATAGGCAGCGGTGGGCAGCGATAGTAAGAATGGCGTCAGACACCAACGGGCATTGAGCCCACGGTTGTCAATGATGATGATGATGATGATGAAATGTGTACAGTGAACATGGAGTCATTCCCGAATCCCGAGCCGTATCGGGCCATAGGCGGGCGTTGATATCTGTTTCCTGGGGGATGGTCAGGCTGAGTTGTCAGTTGACGTGGGGTAGAAAATATGGAACAGTTTTAATAGTAGGCCTACATTCGTTGTCGCCTTGCAAAGGCATTAATCTGTCACCTCATCTCAAATGTGTTGCCACCTTACCTTGCAAAATTTTATGTTTAATTAACTGACAACTTTAGAGGATAAGCGTTTAGTACATTAGTCTATTGCATTATCCATGTTGTATGACCATTATTAGTTACTTCAATAGAAGCAATGCAAGAATGCGCATAGTATTAATCCAAATCAAACTAATTCCAAACAAACACTTTGAAATTCAGTTCTAGAATATCACAGCAAAAACAAACCGGCGTTCTTGTGACATCTATACGAGGGACTTTCAGCAAGTTTCGCACCAACTTCAAGATTGTAACATTGTAACAGCGTGCAGCCTATTTGTCAACATTCTCATTGCTGAGTTCAATGCATTTGTGCCTGTGGCACTTCTCTGCCGAGTTGTTTACGTACGCCGGTAATTAAAAAGTGTACGTTTCGTTTTACTGATATTACAGATAGGCCTAGTGAATAATCTTATCAGGCGTATATAGGCTCCTACCATCGAGTTGCGAAACTTACTGAACGTCCCTCGCACAAGTATGCACGCCTAGTTCTTGTATGCTCTGTGGAGAAGCGTGAAGTGAAGCGTGTATAGCCTAGTCCCTGACACCCTGTAGTGTACGAAAGCAAAGCAGACAAGCCATTGTGCAATGCAAACTGCATTCTAAGCGCTCCTAGTACTACAGTGTCATTTCTTCCCCGTGTTGTTAAAATATATAGCAATAGTTTTAGTTCAGTTGTCAATTTTCAACGCTAGATGCAACTAACCAGTCGCAGGTAAGTCTCGCTATAGCCAGTGGCATCTTGGCAGGGGGGGGGGAAGGGGCGCTATTGCCCCCTCCCAAAAATAGCCTATCGGAAAATTTTCTTCTTATCAGAAAAATCAATGCAGAATTTAGGGCTGGAAATGTATGGGAAATTTAGGGGCAAATATAAAATTTTGAGCATCCACAGGTCTATCTCCTATGTCGGTAAAGTGCAACTTCCTGTCCCAATCTTTTTAACTGACGATGCCGCTGACTATGGACTGAAGTATGCGTAATAGTCGCGACTCCGTACTAATTACAGCATGTCCACTAAAAATGAAATTCACAGGACAGACAGCACAGAAACCGGGAGGAAATCTGTAGGCCCATACCAAAAATTCGTGAACAAAAACTACGGTAAATACACAATGCGCGTATGTTCAGTGTTGGTGGTACTTCGGTAAAAGTTTGTCAAGTTACACAAGGCATCGATGGCAAGATGGGAATGCTATAAAAGTTAAAAACTTATTGGCCTAACACCAACAATTTCCACACTATTGTGTTAATTTTTGCTGCAATACTTTACTCTCAGTCCCTGCTTAAACTATTATAGAACAATCAGATATTATACGAGAGCTAAAAATTTATCGAAGTAAATAATGCCCATCCATATTAGACACAGTTCACCTAATATGGGCACCCCCAATTCTTCTTATTGTCAATATTATAGAAATTAATTTTAACTGCGTTACATGTAAAACAACCTGTATTGTGATAGTAAACCAAGGCAGCTAAGTCTCCTAAAATAACGCTAAATATAACAACTTCTAACACAGACAGCAAATAAAACAGTACGCCTTGCTTAGCTAAAAATGATACAAACGTAAGACAGATGCGAGTGTAATGTGTCCTAATATGGGCACCTCATTTTTACTTTTCTGTCTTTTAAGCAGGATTCCTATTATGGGCACTGTGCCCATGATAGGAACATGGTCCCACTCCGTGCCCATATAGACGGGCAGGACGGGTTTTCAGCGAGTGCACAAAAATAGCATGGGCAAATGGACTATGATTGTTCGATCCTGAAAGGAGGAGGAGGAAGAGAAAATTTATGTATAAAACACAACACATGGTTATATAATGATGCATTAGAAGCCGAAATAAACGCATTCAATCTTATCTGTAACTTCTGGCATTTAGGGCATTTCAGAAAACTGTGAACATGAAAATACTACGAACTCTAACAACAAATTTTTCCATAAATATGACCCCTCGATATGTTTCTCTGTTGTATTCGCCAGGTGACGGCTTGATTCAGTACTTAGTAAAAAATTTTTTTACAGCCGGTGCCCATATTAGGAGCATGCCCATATTAGGGCACTTTCCCCTACTGTAAATTAAATTGATTATACACTGTGTCTCAAAAAAACATTCCCGACATTTTTGACTGTAACTTAAAAACCAATTACCGGATTTTGATAATTTTTGGTACGAATATTCCTGACACAACTTGCCATCAAACGACCGTTCAGTTTTCCACCTCACCCAATGTATGGTTCTGCACTACCAAGGGAAAGCAGATCAAGCGAAATATGTATTAAAATAAACAGAAAACCTGAAAAAAACACCCCCGACATTATCGATCGTAACTTAAATAAAAATTAACAGATTTTAATAATTTTTGGTAGACATATTTCCGACACAACTGGCTATTAAATAAGTGTTTTAGTTTCCATCAATGTCTGCTTTTGCACTACCTGGGGAAAGCAGACCAAGCATAATACGTGTTAGAAATAAATGAAAAAACATCGATAAATTTCACCTATTCTAATCTGTGGGCCCCAACAGCCGGTCTCTTACAAGGTTTGACTGTCATGCAGCAATGTGTCTACCAGATGAAGTTTAGGACTGTTTGTGAAGTCAAGAAGCGACTGGTACAGCCTGGATTGGTCCGGAGTAGAACTATATCGATACTGCTGCCAATGAATGGAGAAAGCGTCTCCTTGCCTGTGTTCGCATAGTGAGCCAACACTTCAAGCAGTTTTACTGCAGGCAGTTAAAAATGGACGTCTGGATGAAATGTCAGCCAAAGTGTCAGCAATGTGAACAAAATGTGTTTTTACGCGTTAAAGTAATTAAGCAATCATGTCGCATTGGATAAAAAGTGATATTTCACTAGTTGTTTTCACAGGTAGTGCAGAAACAAACGTTGGGTGAGGTAAAAAACTAAATGATCATTTGATGGCAAGTTGTGTCAGGAATATTCGTACCAAACATTACCAAAATCTGATAATTGGTTTTTAAGTTACAGTCAAAAATGTCGGGGATGTTTTTTGGGACACAGTGTAGTCATACATTACAGCTGATATAATACATAATAGTCACACGAATTGAACGTAAATTCAGCTTGCGTTCAATATCTATATCAGATACAGCTCATCCATACAGGACAAAAACAGCGGAAAGCAAAACAATATACTTAGTAAAAAAATTACAAATAATAAAAGTTCATTATCAACACACAAGATGCGATAACGAGAAATAATGATTGAACCCGTTTTGATAGAAGACATTTGCTAAAAGCAAGCAATGAAATGATGCAACTTTTATCACAGCCGTATAGTACATGATAACAAACGATCACATTGCACTTAACCACTCGTTGTTGTAAGGCGCACTAAACATAATACAAGTCACTGTAATAATAGAATAGCACTATTATGCATTTACAGATATGTGCGTAAAAACGCGTCGTTTGTTGTGTAAATAAGTCAAAGTAGTAGTCCTACACCGTGTCTCAGAAAAAAACAGTCAAAAAATTTTTGTGTCGTAACTTTGTCAAATTTCTACTAAATCTAATAATTTTTGGCACGAAGATGGCCAAGACGATGAAATTATGCAAGGTGCACTCACTTTCTACCTCTCCTAATTTATGTCAACGCACTACCGTGTGAAACATAGATGTTCCAAACTGTTGCATAACGTTAAGTTATTTTTCAAGAAAACGCTGTAACGACTTAATAAAGCACAAAATAATATTTAGTGTAAACTATTTAACAGAATTATAATAAGTTTTTTATAACGACTTGCTTGCAAATTATCGAAATTTATGTCCAAAGTGGGCACCGCATACAAAGACAATGATTTAGATGCAACGAAATTGACTGATAACGGAATCATCGACTGAATGATCAAACGGCATTCGCTCATTGATTAGACGTTTTTAAGCTTATCAGTCAGCTATTTTGTTGTTTGCTATTTTTAGCATAAAATATTTAATACCACAACATTATTAAATCGCGTAGCACCTTCTGTCGAATTGATGATGCAAAAGTGTACAATCTGATATAAATAATTACCACATAATGTAACAATTTGAAGCATCTGTGTTTCACACGGTAGTGCGTTGACGTAAACTAGGCGAGGCGGAAAAAAGTATACCTTACATAATTCTATCGTCTTGGCCATGTCTGTGCCAAAAATTATCAAAGTTGGTTGAAATTTGACAAAGTTATGATAAAACAATTTTGCCTGTTTTCTGAGATGCGATGTAGTGGGAGTTTCAGCTCTGGCTAAATAAACCGGTTTTTGCGGTTGCAAGGCTTGTAACACTAAATAAACTATTATTAAAATTGGTATAAAACTTAGACACAACGTATCTGTCACAATACTACTTACTACCGCCAACTTTCTAACCGGAGAGCAACAATCATGCGTCAGAAATACTACACGCCAAAAATAATCATACTACAAGGTTTCATGTGCCGCCAGCCAATCCATACAATACAATGTAAAACAAAAATATGTGTACATCATGATTTAGTGCAAACTGCGCCTATCAGCTAAAAAATTGTTAAGCTACAAAAAACGACATGATCAACAATAAGCTAACAGTAGTCATTCATAATATGCATCATCAGCCAATTGGATTAGAATAAAATGTTTGTCTTTCATAATAGTTCGCATCAATCAACACTCGGTGTAACTGTATATACATATATGCACTGGAAAAAATCACAGCAGAAAACAATGAATATAATTATCACATACAAAATTATCACATATTTTGCTATATGACACATGCACATACCTAGACTGCATTGTACAATATATCACAGCGATTGCAGCATGACGTATGAAGTTATACATCGATGAAGTGAGGAAGATGATAACGTCACCAACGAAGAAGCCTAAACAATATGACACACTGCCACACCCTTGAATCGGTCACAGTTAATCATTTCATGGGTAGCGTTCACCTGCATCGAGTGGCAAATAACACTTAACAATGGGTGATCGCATATGGCAGGTGACGCTCCGTAGCTCAATGAGGAGTTACCACTAAGAGCTATAGACGACCGTTGGCTTTTATATTCATTATCTCTGCCGAGGAATAAAACGTGGTAGGGTTTGTCCGTCTGGTTACTAAATTTTGTCTATTGTCTGGACAACTAAAAGTTACCGACATATATTGGTAAAATTTTGCGGAGGGGTTGCCATTGCCAAACAACCAGCTTTTACTGGCAATCCGGTTTAGAATCTGGATCAGTCCCCGGAACCGCCGCCGTTAAGGCCTCGGACTGCAACCAACCGTTAACTTAGCAGTCCCGGACCGCTAATACCCCGTTTACACAATGAAGCAAACATCAAGCAAACATCAAGCAACATGAAGCAAACTTAGAGCACACGTTGTGTACATGACTGTATATTGAATACGTTTGCTTCATGTTTGCTTCACGTTTGCTTCATCTTGTAAACGGGGTATAAGATTCCACGCCGCCGCGGTTTAGCGAAAAAAAGTCAAACGATGTGTTGTGCTCACACTGCTGCAAACAGAGCCGCCAGCGTCAGTGCGCGTGTCCTCGTCAGTCGTCACGGTGCCAGTGGTGACAATCACAAAATAAACGTATAGGCCCACTATAGGAATTACTAATGTGACTCGATGGGAAAACGTCAGTTTGCCGTTTGTCGTTACGAGTCACGTAAAAGTTGCTGCTTTTAGGTCTCAAAAATTACTACTGGCGAGAGACGTCTTAGCGCTTCGGACCGCTAAGCCATCCGCGAAAACTTTAGACCAGCCGTTGAAGCTCTAGCAAACGGTTCCAAGGACTAATCCGGATCCAGGATTTCTGAATCCAGATCCGGTTCATGCACATACAGCTGCGGTATTGAGTCCGTTGTGCTAATTGGCTATCAACGTATCATCACCGTTTCGGCGGAGGTTTGTGCTGTCCTATCCCTGATTTTCTAGTTCCAGCTCATTTCGAGCCAAAGCCGTACGGCATACAACTTACAAGTTCTGTGTGAGATAAGACGCTTTGCAACAATACAAAGCAACAGCCAGTGCGATACGCATTATGGTCTGAAGAAAATTAATACGTACGACATAACGCTTGGACGCACAAGCACTACGCCTATACGTGTAGGCTACGTGTCTCGGTGAATTGCTCAAATGCGACATTTACGCACTGGACATAAAACATTCCGACATAGCCTTGCTTTAAACACGTCTGCATTCGTTTCTTCTATTATGCGGCCAGCAAACCGCATTACGAGTCTTGCCCGTCCGTGTGTTTGTCCGTCTGTCCCGTACGAGCTTCTAACTCGAAAATAAAAAAGCACAAGAAACCAAAATTGGCATAAACGTTCCCCAGGATGGGAGTAACCGATGTGCCAATTTTCAGTTTCCAGGTTAGGATTAGGGCTGTGCAACTCTAGGCGGACAGCCGCATCATATGTCGGCACTGGGCAGACATATTCTTCTAGTTTCGTTTCATTCGTGAAGCGTGTTTCGGTTAGTGTGGCGTCGTTAGTGACAGCAACTGGGAATCACAGCAACTCAAATATCGTACTTAAGTTCGACAACGTGGTCGACATGACAAGAAAAATATATGCTGTTAGTTTCAATGTCTATTACACTTTGTCCTGATATCTTAACAGCAATAACATGTAAAAAGATTTAATACGAAAATAATCTCCGTCTTAATCAATATTTGTGAACAGATTCATTAACCCCATTTTTAACGTTCCCAACCGTATGTCAAACGTAACATCCTGTAAAAATTTCTGCTCCAACAGTATCGCCAAGTTGACTTTTGGCAATCTGGCATGAAGTAGAAAAACAGGAAAAATAATATGCCGGGAATTTATTTGCCAAGCTGTTCAAACATTCAACGCATAGGCCTACTGAAGGCCAGCGACCAGAAAAGCAAACGCTAATCAATGTGCGTGCACTGTTCATGTAACTTAACTAAAACATAGTGATAAGACCCAAAAATTTATGTGCTTCCATTGCTGTCCGTCCCTAAAAAGCTTACCGTCTCTAATTTTTTATGGATCCTAAAAATATGTTTGCAGTTTCAGTTTGTTTTTGAAGTTTTACCCGAAAAAAACTGTTCACATCTAATCTGTTATGCTGCAGTATCTGCACTTCAGTTCTCATGCGTACTATTTACTGTGTCAACTTGTTTTATGAGTTGTTTTGTTTTACATAACACGTTATAATATAAACACCAAAAAATTTTTTTTTAACTTTTTCGCTCCCCGGTCCCTACCTTTTTTCCGGTTGCAACCGGAAACACAAGAATTTTTAGGCCTAACACTGTGAATAATCAAATTATGATATTACAAAAAAACGAAAGTAGGGTAAGTCCAAAAAACTTTGCCAGTAAACAATAATCAAAAACAGTACTAGTTGGTCTGTAACTATGACAAAACGTTTAGATATTTTTGTTAATACTCTATAAAACGTCGCAGTCTGTTTGAAAGCCCGCATTCATTAACACACAATCACACAAAAACAGACTACATATTAGGCAGAATTATACACAAACACAGAAAGAGTTCATTGCTCAGTGACGTAAACTAATGAAAGCGCGTTAGTACAGCATAATAGTAGAACAGTAACCACGACATCACTTAAAACGATCGTTGTTGACCTAACCATAGTTTTAAGTTGTATTGCTCGTAGCAGTTTGCTATTGAGAACTTCACTACTACAGATGATGACGGTGCTTTTGCAATAAAATTTATAGTTTCACTCGAAAAAAACAGTACGAAAAATAGAATAGATATCACGAAATAATGCTTACCACCTCTGCCTTACAAAACGTACCATCACGTAACGGTAATTGTCAATGAAAGACGAAATGACGTGTGTGACGTCACTGCTGATCAAGCTGATGACGTCAGAGACTGGACATCGGTCACCGCTCAGCGGTCAAGTGAGATGTTGCGGACATCAGTCGGAGTGACTACGGTAGACAAGACACGAGGTCTCTTCTTGCTGTCATCACTTCCAGACGTTGCATCATCATCATCATCAGCAGCAGCAGCAGCATTGTGACGCGAATCGATGCATCGTTCTATCTGCTCCTGACACGTAGCTACCAGCTCCTGCGGTTAGAACCAAATCATTTGTCATGCAAGTTTGCTGCTGACTTGAAAAGACAACAATTTTACTTTTTGTCGTTAACGCTGCCGAAGTACAGTTCTATTATTCTGTAATGCATTTTAGGCTCCAAACCAATTGATTATTACCGGACTACTGATTTTTCGGCGCAAAAAGCGCTCTTGCATCGCAGCGCTCCCCAGACCCCATAACTGAAACATAGGTAATCCTACTTTTAAGTCAAGAAAAATGAGGGGAAAAGGGGAGGACAAGGGAAGAGAGAAGAAAAGTAAAAAGGAAAGGAAAAAAGAAAGGAGGGAAAAGAGGAAAAAAGGGGAGAGGAAAAGGACGACGAGACCCCTCCCAATTGAAATTTCTGGCTACGCCACTGTTTACAAAGGAGATAATTTATTATTCACCAGGTAACAACACTAATCAACGCTTCGGCCTTTTACCAAATTACTTTGGTTTTGTTTGCATTTCACTCGTTCGCAATTCATGGATATCAAGGCAAACTTAGTTTACAATTACAACATTTACAATTGCCATTTATTAGTTACTACTCAGCCCAAAAGCTGATACTCATTTTATCATCCCATGACTCTACGACACGGTTTATCTGCCCGCAGACAGTCGCCCATCCAGGTAGTTACCGGGCCCGGTGTAGAACAACTTTGTAGATCGAAACCAAAGTGCTAGCACTACATCACACAGTTGAAGACGGTTTCAAGGACCTTAGAAGCTATAACTTATATGAGACAAACAAGTTTGTCAACGTCGATACTGCTATCTGTCTGATAACATTCACAGCTTCTAAGGTCGTGGCACTAGGCCTATAGAGTAGACACTTTACAACCTTCATACGTACACTCTCGACGAGAATGTGTGTGCCGGCTTCGCACACTTTGCTTCGTTGCGTGCGTCATAAGATGCATAGCACGTATATTATCATTATGACCCCCAACGTTGACGGAGGGAGTCATTTAACACACACCCACGCTCAGTCACGTACGCACTGCTTTAGTTTCAATATGGCAGTTTTGTTGTCCTTGTCTTTGGCCTTGGCCTAGAAGGTAAGTTCTAGGTTTTGGCCGAGAAGTCTTTCGTTTTGCAGGCCTTAACTTGTCAAACTTATACTTGTACAGCCTTATATCACTTTCTCTGCAATAAAATGGCCTGGCAAACAAACTGTAAATTTCTCCTGCAGCTCAACTTATCTGTTAATTTTCCAAGACACCTAAGAACCGCAAAAATTCTGACATTTAACTCCATCGCATCCAGCGTGCATAGCTGTTATACATGTAGCTTTGTGGTGACAAAGCTATAAGAGCCAAATAAACTAAAACTAACAACCTAAAAACTTTGTTAAACCTACAGCTTTTTTTTGATCCCAGTCTGTAGGCTACTATGCACAATGACACTGGCAAAACTTTACAGCTACAGTAGCGTCGCCAGGATTTAGTGCAAGAAAACACAGAAACTAAAAAAATATTGGTGACACATGAATGAATGATGATTTTAAAGTAGAGACTGTAGTTAAAGCCTAAAGTTTAAATTGCACTAAAATTCGTTTAAGTAATATTTTGCAAAGAAAAGGTCAAGTAATGCAAACATTTCGAAAGCTGTCCTTGAACTAGTCCTTAAAGTCAAGTCCTTAGTCCTAAACTTAGTCTGGTCTAAAAAGCCAAGTCTTTGGCTTTGGCCTTCAAAATTAAGTTCTAATTAACAACAGTAAAATATGGTAAAAAAACAGCATTTCTATATGGAAGCAGTATAAACTCAGCAGCCATGGCTTAAACTACTTTTCGTTGCTTTGACTTTTTCGATTGGGAAAAGTATCCGGCATGCAAAAAGTTCTACTCCGGCAAATTGAAAAAGAGTTTAATTTGAGAGATCCACACGCCCGGCCTATCCTGAAGTAAATCCACAAAAATTGATCGCTAATAACCGCTGAATAAAACAAGAAATTTGAGTTAATGCTCACGAGACGCGCGAAAGCCTATAGCAGTTTCTGTTCGCAAATTGCCTTAGTCTATCTCTAGCCTTTTCGTCGCAATTCACTCACTTTTGAAGTGCGCGACGCAGCCGAAAATCACCAAAAAAACAATAAGACCCCTTTTTTGGGAGTTCAGGGTCTTTCAAAGTCATCGATGTTGATACGACTAAAAAGCTCGTCACTAGTGCTTGTTGCGATAGGCAGCATATACATGCCATATACATGCCTATCTGCAACCGTTTTTACAACGGTAAAATAACGACTTTTAGGAAGTACCGCTCTTTGATGCCCTCGTGCGCAGGTTTCCTTGAACCCAGAAGGCTTAAACTGTTGAAATCTACGTTACGTTCAATGCTAAAAATTTCATGTGCAGCTTGTCGTGGTCTATATGTAGTAAATTCGGCGCAATTTGTTCTTGAAATGTGTCTCGCAGCCCAAAATCGCCAAAAAATTCATGAAACCTCTATTTTAGTATTCAAAATCATCCAAGGTCATTGCTGTCAATGTCAATCGAAAGCCCGTGTGCGACTTTTTATTAGTGATTAATAGTAACCTATGCCCTATCTCGCACCATTTTTGAGATACAGCGACTTATTGGCCAAAAATCGCAAATTTTCTTCACCCTCTCTCATTTAGCGCCCTGTAGAATTTACGGAAAAGCTTTACGGATCCTGAAAACTAGAGTCTTTCAGGCAGCCGAGGGTGAAAATTTGGTGATCCTAGCTTGCACCGTTTTTGACTGATCCATCAGTGTAACGAACAGACAGACAGACAGACAAACGGACGAACAGAATTGCGATGGCTAAGATGCGCTATAACAGTTCTTGCTTTCGCATGTAAAAACAAAAGCTGCGCAGTGCATGTACTGATAACGATATCGTCACTGTTCCGTGTTATCCTGTTTTATTCACTTAGACGGTTTGATCTAGCAAAAAAATTTCAACGCTATCATACAAACAAACACTAAAAATACCTAGGTCATAACGTCAAGATTAAGGCTAAGTTAAAAATTGTGTGCAACATTGAGTCAAATCGTTTTGCCGTTCTCGGTCGTTGCTACGCCATCATCGGTAGCGTTCGTGACCTTCTGCAGACATTCCTTTGAGCCGTTGACTTTCTCTGTCCCACATTACGTTTTTTGTCTTGCGCTTTCAGTTTTTCACATCACATTCTAGAAGCTTTTTCTATAGCTTATGTCAAGTTAAGTTCAAAAAATTCGAAGCATATTTAAAAATACGAAGAAACGGCGGATGTACCTACTAGAGCAGAAATATTTTTAGTCAAGCCTGGCTATACTGCGTTTTCGTTATTTTTTAGTTAAATTTTTAATGGGGAAAGTCACTAAGCGCAAGGGCCCACTAATTATGCAGGGGGTTAAATTTGACATGAAAGAATAAATGTGCTGCCGACTGACCTGGTCGGAGTGTGTGATGCGAAGCAGGCGTCGGTCCAGTGAGTGTCTGGAACACCATGAATCACCAAACACTCCCGCCACAGCCAGCCGTACGCAGGCCGCAGCCACCGTCGACGCCGCGTACATCGAAAACTTGAATTCTGCTCCCAACAGAATCAACAAACCAAACAAACCAAAATGCGTTGCAGTCCTGGAAAGATTACTAACTCTCTTACTGGTTCGTTCTTTATGGCTGTCTATAGGACAACCCGCCTTTCAGAGTGGACCAATAAAAAGTACGTCTTTAATTAATCGTCGCAGCTGCATCAAAGTCATCGAACGCTAACAGTCACAATTCTTTTATCAATACAAGATAATGTTCATACGAACACGGAGTCTGTCCAATGCATTTCGATAGATTACAGTATGGCCGTATAAATATAATAAGTGACCGTTTAGACCGGTAGAAAAAAATCAAACAGTTTAATTTCAAATTGTACAGCAGCAAAGATCCTTTCATCCTTCTGTATTATTTTAACTAAACAACAGACATTGTCAGTCACGAGACCATTCGATTCGTCACTAGCG
>Ga0056128_1009240_pt1 | contig 12402 bp, 6 predicted proteins | sample WorMetLIZISLAND2_FD_71113 | JGI IMG/M metagenome (GOLD analysis project Ga0056128, IMG submission 71113) | Marine gutless worms symbiont microbial communities from Max Planck institute for Marine Microbiology, Germany - Olavius geniculatus... ...
GTGGAACCTGCCTATAATATTATATATGTACAAAACATTAGTTTATACACTTGTTAACGGCAACATTTAAGGTCTTGCACATTGAAAACAGCAAAAATTACAAAAGGTGATATTATTTATTCAGCAGCACATTGACACACAGTCAGTGTGATGCGGGCAATATCACCTTTTGTAAGGTGATATTGCCCGCCCGATGGCAAGCGCGGCAGCGCGAGCCTATTAGGGGAATCTGGGGGCAGAGCCCCCAGCGGGGTCCAGGGGCAGAGCTCCTGGTCAGGGGGTCAGGGGGCGAAGCCCCCTCAAGCTGAAGCACTTTTGGATTTTGGACGTTCAATGAAAGCCGCAAAGTTGTCCGCTTTTCTAAAATTTGGAAAGGCAATGACATCAAAAATTTGTATTATTTCTGCAAAAAATCATGGGTGGCCACGAAACTGGGGGGCCTGGAGCAAAACTGGGGGGCTGTGTTCCTCCCCCGGCTTGGGCCTAAAACCGCCACTGCACCAAGTACAAATGAACAGCAAAGTTTTTGAAAAACAAGTATCAAATCAGTAGTAGCTCAAACAGGACCAGTAATGCTAGCTGTTAGAACAGACGCATAATAGTAATAATAATGCTCTCAAGTCTCAATGCATCAATAACATTAAACACTGTTTATCAGTAGTAACAGCAAGAAATAAACATAAATCTGGACATCTGTGGTCCAAGTCTACATTACATCGAAATACATAAATAGAAATACTTAATAACAATCACTGCAGCAAAAAACGCACATATGTCAATAAATGAACGTCAACTATGATAAGAAAATAGTTATCTGTTAGCCATATTGAAACAGAGCACCAGATCAGTCTGTAAAGTATACAATAGATGTTAAAATTACAAAATAAATTCCAATTTATAATGTTTTCAATAGCAGCAGCTAATTTTTTTTTCAAATGTGAACTCTACTAAATGTTCAAACTGTAATGATAACTCAAACTTAAAGCATTCAATGCAATGCAGAAAGTCAGCCGATCAAAATGGCATAAACGTCTGCTCTAAGCACATAAAGCCTACTGTTTATGCTTCTTACTGCATGAAATCCAGATAAGTCAGGTTTATGAAGATGTGTTTGTTTATAACTAGCAAACACCTAGACTTGGTACACAACTATCTTTCTGCTTGCTTCATGTGTTAATACAAATTAAATGAATTAACGATATAGTAAGACATGATATAACAATGCATTCTATTCACAAGTTCAAAAACTGACGTGCAGCCAATCTAGTCTAGCGACACATTGTCAAAATGCAAAATCAACAAACAACATAGAACCCAAAAACAAACTGCAAAAAAACGGAATACTCCAAACAAACATGCTGCTTAAATATCAGATAAGCTAAACCACAACATGAAAACACCTCAGAGAATGACTTCTACTTGCCTTTTTTATCCTCATCAATAACAGGCTAGGTCAAGTCCAAAAAGACCTATGACAAAAAGCCCAGCTGTCGCTAGAGTGGGCCGACCGTACCACATATGGAAGAAAGCTTGTTGGTAGCTTGGCTAGAGACATTTATCTTACGCTGCAGAGCAGGAAGCAGTGTTAGGAAGCGAGCTAGGTTTAGAATAGAACTGGCTCGTGTTGGCTGAAAGCGTAGCTAGAAAAAACTAGGCACATTTGGCTGTAGGCTGCGTCTGCGACGTACTAGGGACGTAGCTAGAATATTTTTGTCTGCCACGAAAGCGTTAGCAGCAGCGCAGGTCCTCTATCTAGTCAGACGAGCTCTAGACATCGGTCTGTGCGGAGCTCTTCTAGCTGTCGCAATGTAGCGCGTACGATAGCGGCGTCATCGCTGTGGTGACGTCGTAGTTATGTGTCCCTGACCTGTAGAACTTCGCCAATAAATGTTATATATGTTATATAAGAAAGAGAAGTCGCCGTTAACACAGGGCTTGAACTACCGTTCAGCCTATTATAGCCATCCGACCCGGCCCTCCGCTCTTTTCTTCAGCTCTCGTAACTGATCTTCGTGTTCTCTTGCTCCATGAGTAGTAAGTAAGTAAGTAAAGTAAATAAGATGTAAATTTATATAGCGCATATCGCAATGGCAGATCACGCAGTACACAATACGGTAATTCGTGCATAAACTGCATAAAACCTATAGCCTTCTCATCTCACACATAACATTCTGAATGTAGGCCTACGAGTCTAAATCAAATATAAGATAACGGAATCACTTTTACATAGACCTATCAACGCTGTGCAAAAATTTGTTGACGTATATACCGTTTGGAAATCGTGGGCATAATAGATTGTTTTGTAGCGACGCTGGACAGAGTGATGAAATGATCCCTCTCCAGCATTGAAGAGATGAAAACAATCTCCGGTACCGATGAACCGGACAGTTCATTGCCGGTGACGGTCACCAAAGTGCCGCCGGCCTTTGGACCGTACAGTGGCCACACAGTGCTCGGTTCAACCGGATCTATACTCAGGTTCAACAGCAAAAAAGTAAAAGAATAATAATATAGTGTAAAAATCGGCCAGCTAATTTGAATAAAAGCTTTTGTAACAGAATGCTGAATGTCAGTATACTGATCATCGGAACACTGCAACGTGCATGTATGATGGTTTGTATCCGTTTAGAGCAATTTTTACATAGGAATATGGTGACGAAAACAGAGTCTGTCACTGTAATAAAGTGCGATGTTAGTCGCGTGGTAAAAGATTGTACAGCAAAGACGCGACAAAAAATCATAAAGAAAAGTGTGTATCCGTATACTGGTAATCAGTAATCAGTACCGTAGATAAACGGATGCAGGCACAAAGTCCCTCTATATCCGAATCACGATATAGGCCTACGTAACTAATTCTACTAATAACCTAATAATCTTTTTCGATAAACTTCGATCTGTCTCCGGTTCCAGTTAATTCGGCGGTCCAATTATACATAACTTCTTGTTATGCTCAAAATCTATCTAGCCGTATTTTAAATATATCAATAGACTGTACATCACTACCCAATTAGATGAACTATTCCAGATATTAACACTTCGTGCCGAGAAAAAATATTTTCTGAAATTGTGAGTAAATGTTTGGTTGTGCAATTTGAATTTGTTACCTCTAGTTACTAAAGTATTATTGTAATGTAGTGTAGGTGCAACTTTTCCATCATAAATGTCAGTTACAATTATAAAAAAACCTCAATCATGTCACCATGCAATCTTTTCTATCTGGTGTATGTAAATTTTAAAAAAATCAAGCGTTTTTTGTATGGTCATTTACGTAAGGTAATAACGAGTTTAATAGCTCTTTTTTAAATTTTCTCTACCTGTTCTATATCACATTTTTATATGGGGACCAGACAAAATTTGCATATTCAAGATAAGGGCGAACTAAGGCTTTGTATAAGAAAATAAAAGTATTACAATCCATGTAGATAAAATGTTACTTACAGTTTTGATAATACAGACCTGGGGGTGCGATATTTTTGCAGATGTCCGTTGGCTGATCTTCATTTTGGCTGAAAGCCTGAGGAACAAGACAGTCATCGATGTTGTAGCACAAAACATGCTCGCCGGTTGTTGTGGATGGAGTCCAGCAGGTGGCGTTGTCGACTTCGACGTTCAGCTCTCGCAGCCAGGCCAGCTGACAATCACACATCCATGGATTGCCTGCCAGCAGTAACCGGCGACGACGTTTATGAGAGGCTATATCTGAGTCGAGAGTGGACAAGAAATTGCCTCGAACGTCGAGATGCTCCAGAGATCCGCCCACTGATGTGACGACCGTCGACGGCAACGTAGTCAGCTGGTTCCCACTCAAAGTCAGCTCCACGAGACGAGTCGTCGCTGATTGATTAACCACCCAGTCGTAGAGTGACGTCACAGAGCACCTGTCCGCGTACAGCCGAGCGATGCGGTTGACAGCGAGCGTCACTCCGACGGGAAGCATCCCGAGCGCATTGTCCGATATATTCAGCTTTCGTATAAACGTCGCGTCAGACAACACGTCAGAACTAATGTTTTCCAGCTTGTTTCCAACGACATCTACGACGTTTAACGACCCGAGAAAACGTACCTCGTCGATGCTGCGAAACCGGTTGTAGGACAGATCAACCAGTCCAACGCCGAACTCGTTACCGACGTAAAGACGAGGCATACTCTCAATAACGTTGTCGTGCAGATCGAGCACGACGATCGATCGCAAGTTGTACAGTCCACCCGGGCAGTTAGTTAGCCGGTTGTTGCTGAGCCGCAGTTCAGCCAGCTGATGCATGGTCGAAGGTAGAACAAGTTCTTCGATGGCGTTGTTGGCAAGGTTCAGGCGCTTGATGTTTTTGAGCTGATGAAACGAACTGGAATGGACAAATGCAATGTTGTTGGAAGACAGATTGAGCTGGGTGCATTTCTGCTCAAGGCCTGTGAGTGCGAACTCTGCTATTGTCGTCAGTCGATTGCCGCTTAGTGACAAGACCTCAAGCTCGTACAATGGTTGGAAGATCGCGGAAGCTATCGACTCGATTAGATTATTGTCGACGTACAGCTGCGTCAACGACCACAGCTTGTTGATTCCGTCCAGTGATGTCAGACGGTTATTGGACAAAGACAGAACCGACAGACTGTCGGCAAGCAAGCCCCAGTCAGCAGTCGCAAAGTTGCTAATCGAATTTTCATCCAGTCGCAACTGTTGCAGTTGTTTTAACTGAACAATAGTTGCAAGCGAGTTGTCAGTCAACGCATTGTTGGACAGGTCTAGTTCAGTCAATGACTTGTTTAGCTGACCCACTGTCGACACGCTGCTGATATCGTTGCCGTCCAACCGCAGCGTTTCTAAATGCTTCAAGTTTTGTAAACTGCGAAATGTTTCATCGGTTATTTGGTTTTCGCCGAGATCTAAAAATCGTAAATAATAATCATAATTTTGGTTGATCTGCAGTTTCGAAATTCTGTTGTGACGCAAACTAAGCCGTTGAAAAGCTGAGTCGAACTGATAGAAATAATTCAAGTCAAACGAAACGAGATCGTTGTCATCAAGAATGAGTTCTGTTAGAGGACTCAGTTGTCCGATCCCTTCCGGGATGTTTCTAGCTAGTCGATTGGCACTAAGAACCAGGGTGTTAATGCTGTGCAGACCGACAAACATCACCGGCTCAACCCTGGTTAGTTCATTGCCGTGCATGATAAGGTAATTTAGATAATTCAGTGACTGAAAGCTTCCGTTTTCAATCGTCGATATCCGATTGTCGGACAGATCGAGACGCTTGAGCAGTCTCATTCCAGAGAACATCAGCGTTCTGATCCTCGTCAGCCGGTTCTGGCCGAGATACAGCTCAGTCATCTGTGGCGTTCCGTCAAATGCTCCGTCCACGATGTCGGAAATACGATTTCCGGTAAGATTCAGGAGAACGATGCTGTTCGACTGCATAATCTGTACTGCTTCAATATTGTTGTTAGCTAGCGAAAAAGTCTGCAGATTTGTCAGATTGCTCAAGATGTACACCGGCACCTTGTTCAGTTGATTTTCGTCCAAAGCCACCTGCTCAAGTAAAGGGGTGTTGTTAAAAACACTAAATGATATGGAATAAATGTTGTTTTTTGACAGATCTAGTCGCCTTAAAGACGGAAGATCCTTAAAAGAACCACCCGAGCTAACGTGCTTGATGAAGTTGTCGGACAAATCAAGATTTTCCAACGAATAAATTTTTTCAAACACGCCTTGAAAGATGTGAGAAATACCGCTTTTTCGCATATATAGGTCTGTCAAGTTCCGTGCGTTTTCGAAAAAGACGCTCTCTAGGTTCTCCAAATAGTCATTCTGCGACAAATCTAAAATGCGAAGGGAAGTACGAAACGTTCCAGCTGATATACGCTGGATGTTGTTGCTGGACAGATTGAGCGACGTCAGCGACGCCAGGCCTTCGAAACCGGACGCGCTCAATGCGCCGCTTATGTTATTGCGACTGAGATCTAGAACGCTTAAACTGTCGAGCCCAACGAAGTAGCTAGCCGGGATCGCGGTCAGTCTGTTGGCGGCCAGCCTCAGCGTCTCTAATGTACTTATATTCGACACCTGTATTTGTGTGAGTTCGATGATGCGGTTACGGTCAAGGTTCAGCGTCACCAGACTATACTGTTTAGGGAAAACATTCGAATAGACGGCAATGAGACGGTTGCCCTGCAGTGCCAGAGTGCGAAGTGAGATGAGTTGACTAAACACTGACTCAGGCAAATGCGTCAGTTCGTTGCTGTTCAACTCCAGATGGTCAAGGTTTCGAAGAGAGTCAAACAGCGTCGAGCCTATCGACGATAATCGGTTGTTTCCGAGAAATAGGCGCGTCAGATTAGAAAGATCGTCAAACAACGGCGACGTAAGATTGGTAAGAAGATTGCCGCTGAGGTCGAGGTGTTCGAGCCCTGCAAGACCAGCGAATAGTTCATTCGGTAAAATCATAATTCGGTTGCTGGCAAGACGCAAGCTCTGAAGTGATGAGCCTCCCAGCAAAGAGAAGGCATCACTGGAAACTGACTCGATATCGTTGTGGGAAATGTCGAGCTTGTTCAATCCGGTGTCCACGGCAAACGTGTTCAAGTAGACGTTGCTAATGTGGTTGTGACTAACATCTACGTTAATTAGGTGAGAGACGCCGAGAAACGCTTCTGCTTCTACATCACGCACACCCAGTTTGTCCAGTCGTAGCCATCGGACGGGCAATCCAGCGAACGCACGCGTCTGGATAGTCCGGATCTTTGTCCGTCCAGCGAACTGCAAAAACGAGAACGTTGGCGCTTCGCCGGCGACGCCGAAGTCGATGACGCTACTCTGTTCTCCGAGATCCGTGCACGTCAAGCTCGACGTACAGCTACATTTCACCGGACAACTCGACGGTTGTGGTGGATTGGGCGCCGTGATAGGAACGACCGTCAACATCGCCGCCAGTAGAAATCGAAACAAAACGCTAACCAACATGCTTCACGGTGAATATATGTCACAGTGTCCAGTAGTGCGAGCTAAAATTCTTAACTGTGGGTTATGTAACAGTTCAGTTCTCTGTTTTTTTCTTATTCTCTTATCCAAGACGTATAAATGCGTTATGCTATGCGTTAAACAGCTTTACCGAACTGTTAGCAAACACGTGTAGTTTGGACAACAACTGACGGAATTCCTAAAATTCACATTCATCTTTAATAAACGATTGATGATGCACGCTCTCAGTATGTATAGGCATACAGTGACAAACACGCTCTGTATGGTAGTGCGTGCCTACGTACCAGGCACTCACGGGGCTGTTAAGCTGCAGAAGCCAGCCATGCGTCAAGCGTCGTGAATGACAGCGTATAGCTTATGACAGCCCGGCGCCATGGAAGTGCCGTCGTCGCCGTCGTCGTCGTGTTTTGTTCCGGTGCCGAGTGACTAACCGCAAAGTGCACAGCTTCGTCGCTGTTCGACGGTCTACAATCGCCTGCGTGTCAGTCACCGAATTAAACTTTAACTCCACTTTCTTCGATTTCTTGTGCATTTGCTGTACAACATGTTGTACAAAGACGTACGACGTGTCTGCGATAATCGAAGCAGCTGAATCAAAGCACAAACACCATTACTTCGATTTCTTATGGACTATTTCGCTTCACAACGTGCGATGCAGACAGCGACGCAGACTGATTTCTAACAGCAACAGCATCTGAATTTAACTGCAGAACTGTACGCAGCAGCTTATCAGCAGTACGACCAGCCAATAGGATACTGGCAACATTTGTCTATCATAAAGCCTACACTCTATCAGACTCGTTGTACCAAAAGATTGTGCAACAAGCTGCTGGTTGCAACAAATCAAGAAAAAGTCGAAATCAAATCCACAATAACCTGTTCGACCAGCACTGAGTCGTACAACAAGCTGCAGAACTTTTACAAGTCTACAGTAAATCAAAGCAGTGGAGGTTGCGCACGCAGCGTCAGCATTACACTGAGCGGACGTGGAACCAACGAACCGTAGACGTCGACCATGCACCTGATTCATGCCGTAGCAAACCACGGTGATTGTTATAAGATTATTGTTTTTGAACTGCTGCGTGAAAATGTTGCCGTGTAAATGTTGCCACTGTAGCTAATACTGTATTAGCTGCAGTGGCAACATTTAGGCCTACACGGCAGTAATACTCGTGGTCATGACTATAAACTCTATAAACTTTACTGTTCTAATAATCGACGTAAAAATTTCTACAGATCGTGTCATCAGTATGTGGAACTCTCCCCCACCAGTCGTTGATTTTAATTCCCTAACAGCTCGTAGGGTGTATTCTTTATAATGTTAATTTTATTAGGCCTAGTCACATGCATTGAAGACTGGGATAGCTTTTACCTTCCTTTTATTTTTTTCATTTATTCACTGTTTTGAGTTTAAGGGTAGCTGTCAGTGTCCTTGTAGATAAAACCTTTCTGTCCGGCTCAGCCAGCTTGCTATAGGTTCTGTATGTGATGTCAAAGCGAATATTAAATAAATAAATGTCGAGACCATAGTTTTCTACAATGACTTTCTAAGCTTACGACTTTAGATTAGCATCTAATTCGTTGTGGCCTTGTAGGTTCGGTAAAAAGGTCCAAATAAATAAAGTCAAAAAACGGTATTTGCGTCTGCCGATTGCAGTACCTAATAAATAATGGCTACGTTTAATTTTAGAAAAGAAGCATAACACGAACGCTCTTAAAACTCATGTTGCGTACAAAACGACAAATTAAAACACACAAAAGTGCATCCAAACACAAACCCAGAACAACTTATAAATCGTAAATAACAAAATCGTATGTTTCGTGTTTAGCTAAACTGAGCTAAGTCGTTTAGCTTCGCTACAATGAGATTTAGAACCTATGTGAAAAATAATAATCAGAAAAAAAGAAGAATTACAAGCCGGTAGGCGACGTCGCTCTCGACTGCTAGGCCTACATGGATAGACAAACACGTGGAAACGTATACAGACATTAAGATTCGCTATATAGCAGTGCCGTTCCGAGCCAATAATAACAAGAAATTTGAGCTAATGCTCACGAGACGCGCGAAAGCCTATAGCAGTTCCGATTCAGTAGTTTAGCTGAAAATTGGGGTGTTCACGTTTAGTTAATATACAAATACCAAATTCTGTATCTGGATCGCATAACGATAGTTCAGTGGTGCCACCTTGTGAATGATATAGACTTGTGTCGCAGCTCAAAATCGCCAAAAAATACATAAAACCCTTTATTTTGGAGTTTAAGATCATTCAAGGTCATTGAATTCGGCGCCAATCGAGAGCCAGTGTACGACTTCCTATCACACCTTACACAATGTGTGAGTGTTGCAAGGACGACCTTCAAAGTTTATGGGGAAATGCAAACTTTTACCCTCCGCCAACCCAAAACCCCTGAACCGATCGTCACCAAATTTGAATGGCGTGATTGCGTCGTGGACGCCTATCATCAAAAAAAATTTGGGCTCAATCCACCTAGGAGTTTTTGCTCCCCATATAGGTAAAATATACACACCCCTGTTCGAAATTTACTACACTTTTTTGGTTCTTCAACTCGCCTACAGGCGGATCCGTTAGACCGATTTTTACGCTTAATACGTCAAATGACGCGGTTCTGCGCAAGAAAGTGTGTTTTTATTGTTATAAAATAAAAAAATGTATTTTTGATTTATTTATTCGAAAAATTAAAAAAAAATTACAATGGCGCCTATGGGAAAATTTTAAAATTATTTAAACTGTCATAACCTCGGTTGTGTGCAAAATAGAGTCTTAATTTTTGGTTCTGGAATATGGTTTTCGGGGACGGCCTAATTAACGGTGACATTTATATTTACTCCCGATTGACTCCCGTTGCCATGGCAACGAAATTTGGGACAAAATTGACCATAATTTAGCTTTCGTAAAAGATTTTTGCGAGATTCTTGCGCCTATAGGGGGTTTTGGGGGATGGGCCATCGAATGCTGCCAATCGCATTTTCCCCCGACCGACCCCCGTTGCCATGACAACGAAATTTGGGACAAAATGGGCTATAACTCGGCTTGTGTAAAAGATTTTGGCGAAAACTTTGCGACTATAGGGAGGTTTTCGGGGATGGGCTATCGAATGCTGCCAATCGCATTTTCCCCCGACCTACCCCCCGTTACCATGACAACGAAATTCGGGACAAAAATGGCTATAACTCGGCTTGCGTAAGAGATATCTGCGAGATTTTTTGCATCTGTGGGGGAGTTTTCGGAGATGAGCCATTAAATGCTGTTAACTGAATTTACCCCGACCGATCCTTGTTGCCATGGCAACAAAATTTAAAACAAAATGGGCTATATCTCGGCTTGTACAACAAACATCACCAAAATCCTTGCATCTGACAAAGGTGCGGGTTGAGGATTTGGCAATTAGATGACGTCAGTCGAAGTCTACCACAGCCAACCTTGATTTCCAGGTATAACTAGCAGCAGCGTAGTAGGAGCAGCAGCAGTAGACACATTCAAAGTTCTGTACCCGATCGGAGGTATACTGCTCTGCCTTAGAAAAGTAAAAGGTAAAGATACGAATCCTGCTATAGCGCTTTTTACATGCGTCAGCCTTCAGGCTCATTCCCCGACTTTTAACAATAAAACAGCAGTAGCTGCTTTCGCGCGTAAAAATCGGCCTAATTCCAGCAATACAATCTAGTCTTATGGCCCAGAGAAAATCCAATGGCATGAGACGTAACATCATTAACTGACACCTTCCTTAGCAGACTCAGTGCTTACACACAGAGGCCACTTGCGTCCAGCAGCGTCAACCGCCAACAATGCGGAAAACTCAGACTGCCAATTGCGTGGACCTCTCGGCGACACGTCTTCTTGCTAATAAAATGGCCATTAAAACAGCAAGGTTTTTGGAACCAACAGCTAGGCTACTGATGGCAGTAAAGACACCGGCAGACACATCTCCGCCATTACAGACTACAGAAGTACCTTTTAAAACCCTATGCCTTTTCCACGGGAGAATTTCAGTCGCAATACAGTGTGGTGACGCGGTCTTCGTGCACAAGTTTGACAATGAGTAGCTGCCTTTCGTGAATATTTTGGCCTGCAGATTTTGTGTTTTTTGGCGCCAAAAAAACAATACTAATACTTTGCATTCACTTGAAATAACTAGAAAATTAAACTATGCTACAGCAAAACGCAAATAATTGTGCTCAGTGTACGTCTATAATTGCACTGAACATGTTTCTTGCTCGTGTTAACAGTTTAATGGCAACATTTCTTCTTCGTACTTTAAAATAAAACAATCCACAACGGAAACTATTTAATTCCATTAATGTGTCTCCAACTAATGACAATTGTAGCATTTTTGGCAGTTTTTTTGTAGTAAACCCAAAGGCATTCTTATAACATACTGGCCCTGGTTTACCGCGAACTTGTAAAAGACGGAATAATCTGCACTATAGCAGATCATGCACTATGTGTGCATTTTACTATTGGTATTTTACTATTACTATTGGTCAAGTCATCCACAGTTAATTAGGCGAACAGACATTCGAATGTAAGATAAGCAAGCCTATAAGATTAGATATGTAAGATTAGTTTTCTTAAAAATAACATTATTAATTCGTAACACTCAATTACGTCGGCCCTAAGAACTTCTATTACATAGCACAATTAAACGCCAGTTAATTATCAAAGCCCGACTTATGTGTGAGTCATATACCGCTGCTACTGTCTCCATCGAACATAGGACAGTACCTACGCCAATGCCCTCATCTTTGTCATTAGCTAAGTTACTTATAGTCATGGCACAACAACGGAGAGTCGGACAGTACGTGCTGATTGCTGATGGATAAAAATCATTTATCAACTGGCGGCCTGAACTGCCTATTTTTATTGCTTTCTGTCTGTAGATGCAACAGCGGACAGCAGCAATGAGTGAGCAGTTTCTCAACACATGAAAGACTCATTCGTAACACAGCGCTGTAAAACTGGTGAAAGTTCATGTGTGCGTGTGTACAGTAGTGTCGTCGCCAGAAACAGGGACAATTGCTCCTTCCCCCAAATTTTGAGATGTCGGAAAATTGTCGAAAAAGCTTGTTGTTGCCGGAAAAGTTTCGTCCAAAAATCCAAAATTTAAAGCTGAATTAAAATTAAGATTTAGAGCACACTGTCGAAAATTAATCAAATCTTCAGCTGGCTGGCGGAAAATTGCAACTTTCAGCCTGGCCACTTTTTTAAAATCCAAAACGTCGCTGCGTGTTTATGTCTGAGGGGGAGAATTTTAACAAACATGCAGCACGAGCTAATATTCGTCGTTTTTGAGCGGTGTGAGATAACGCCACTTCGGCCAGCTGTTATTGCCGCTCGAACTTGTAGCCGGCAGTAGAGAGAATCTGCATGTATAAAGACGTCCACTCGCTGCCGCCGCGCGCTGGTTCTATT
>Ga0056128_1009241_pt1 | contig 12402 bp, 12 predicted proteins | sample WorMetLIZISLAND2_FD_71113 | JGI IMG/M metagenome (GOLD analysis project Ga0056128, IMG submission 71113) | Marine gutless worms symbiont microbial communities from Max Planck institute for Marine Microbiology, Germany - Olavius geniculatus... ...
AGCGAGGGGAGCTCGGAGTAGAAGGCCTAGTCAATCGTGTTTTTCCTGGTCCACCCGCTGGACACGTGACCACGTGACTGTCCTGAGGCCTGGCAATTTTTGAGGGGTCCGTCCACGAATCGAACCCAGGACCTCTCGCTCTGGTGAAGTTGACCTGAGTCCAACACTCTAACCACTCGGCCACCGAGCTCCATAGTGACAGAAGTAGTGAACAAAAATTAGATGTAATACACCAAAAAAACAAAGAGTGCCTTCCCAGTTACCCGTTTACGTTCTTGTTTCAGTTCTTGGATGGCGGTCTGCAGCTCTTTGAGGACAAGTTTTGACATGGACTCGGCGATGTGGTCATGTTGACCTGCAAGGTCATGTAATTCTTTCATCATTGCGATGAAGCCTTGCATACACGTGAACCTTCAATCGTAATAACAGTTCAATATTTAGACTGACTCTTAAAAGCTATAATAGCAACAAAGTTACATAAACATTATGCCTCTCAGCACAAGCCCAAAACGTGAAAAACGGGTAAAAGAATTGCCAGAAAACGAAACTCGTGCAAGCTGCAAACTGGTAATAGTCGCATATAGCAGACTGCACTGCTTCACAATGAAAGACATGGTAACAGAGCAAAAGTCTGACTTTGCTTTCAGACTAAATTGTTGTGCAAGTTAATTTACATGCAACACAACAAAATCTTTTTACCTTTACGATATATCTAACTAGCAAAATGACAATTACTCCTGTGCTAAAAATAAATGATCAAATATAGTAACATACTCTGGTTCCTTTCTCTTGTCCGTTCTGTCGACTTTAGGTATGTAATTCTTTGCCAGCTTCCTACAACAGCAATGTACACTGACAACAGGAATCTCAAACATTTTAGCAGCCATATCATGTAACAACTGCGTTTCATAAAAAAGGCACCCTTTTTGTGTCTTTTATAACTCAGTCAAATGGTGATCCAATTTGCATGAAATTTTTATCAGATGTAGCTGAAGAAATACTAATTCAAAATATTTCAACAAAATGTGACCGTTGGTTAAATATTCTTTGCTAGTCGTGATGTAATGCTGACGTCATAATGTGTCGTGAGTACAAACTGGCTTTTTGCAGCTGGTTCTGTCAGTTGTTACTCTGCTTCAATGGCAAACTTTATCTTGTTCACTGATGGAAAATATTTATTGTATCAGCACTAAGTGACATGGGGACAAAAAATCAGGCTTCTTGCAATCCAAAAACTCAACCGTTTCACAAGCGGTGCGTGCAAGTGCACTGTCTTGCTGGAAGGTGTAAAAGTTAAGCTATATCTGCACAAGTGTGTGAAAGAGATTGTTTTGGGCATTTTTTGTGGCTACAATGGTAAAACTTCAACAGTTTGTCATCAATGAACCAGATAAAGTTCACCATCGATGCTGAGCAGCTATTCAGCAAGTCTGTCAGCACCGGTTGCGACAAGCCAGTTTGTACTCGTGGCACATTATGACGTCAGCATTACGTCACGACTAGCAAGGAATATTTAACTAAAAGCCATATCTTGTCCAAACATTTTGAATTAGTATTTCTTTAGCTACATCTGGTAAAAATTTTGTGTAAATTGATCGTCATTTGACTAAATTATGGAAGAATGAAAAAGGGTGCCTTTTTATGAAACACCACGTATATACCATATCATTGCAACCAACAATTATATATATGGATATAATACATACAAACCTCAACCGGGTGGCATAGTCATTTTCAATAGCACATCGCTCCTTGATGAAGTGAGAAAACTTCTCGCAGAAGTCAATACCTTTCTGAGTGTGATCGGAAATGTTATTATACTGATCCTGCCATATCATACGTACACATACACCATATACAATTATACGGTGATCACTGCCATAAAAAGATTATATTCTTCATGGTCACTGGAAAATATTACTTGTAAATACACAATGCAAAAAATTCCCATTTAATGGGAAAGCCATTACAGTAATCCAATACCATAATTTTTTAAACACAACTTCAGAGACTGGTACAACAAAAACTGTTAGCAATGAATCTGATTAAAAAATTACAAACAACACAGTGTGGTCGATTAATTTTTAAGATCTTACAGAATAAACTGTTAATATTCACTTAAAATGAAGTTTAAAAAGTACTAAACATTACATAACTTGCTAATGCACTTGACCACCCGTAATTTGCGGACCTGCGGACCAACCTACGGGTATTCTGCAGACCAAAAACCAGTAGACTAGCTGCAGACTACAGGGAATTTTGCTGATCGCAAAATTACACACCAATCAGTGACAATTGTCACTGTCGGCTCAAGACAAGAAAGATGGCGAGTATGATAACAATGAATGACGATGATGATGTATAAAGAGATTAACGTGGTCCGCAGAATACTGTACCCGTTGGCTGGTACGCAGATGCACAGATTACGCGTGGCCAACACGCTTGACACGCAGTGACAACAGCAGATGGACAACAGACTGATGTTCACTGCATAACAGGCAAAGTTATTTACGCAGCTAATGAAACCGCTAGCCTGCGATAAACTAAACTGTGATTTGTGTTCATATCCGAAAATGTTTGCCCGTGTGATGTTAAATGATTGTGAATTGGTGCCGTAAATTTGGTGACCTATTTCTAAGGTAAACCGCATTTTTTTCTCTTTTCACCGTAATTTTGCAGAGATCTGTAGTACTTACACAAACACGGACAACAGGAAAGCAGGGGGTGTGTCACACATACAGGGAGAAAAAGTAATGTCTTCCTTTTTCTGCCAATTAAATAATATACAAACAAACATGAAAACCAATATACTTGCCCACAGTTCAATGCCCCAGCTCATATTTAGCTTAACTTTATATATTTGGCAAAGAAAAGCTTCACTTAAAGTACAACAACACCCAAACACTTCACTTCCGGTTACGACAAAAATAAAACCACGAATATTTAAATTTACTTATTTATTTTTTTCGTTGCTAATGTAAACAAAATAATTCCTTGAAAAATTGAAAGTTAAGTTAATATGTTATATACAGTATGGCAGTTTATTATCACCGCGCATAATGTTTTGATAACATTTTGTGGTTGATTTTATATTTAAAGTTAACAGTTATATTTTGTCATTGATTTTTGCTATTCACTTTTTATCAGTCCACATTTCTGCATCTTGCACACAACTGCAATAAGTTAGAATACAAGAAGCCCAGCTGACGCTAAGATAACCGACTATAGTGGTTGTCAGTGACCTTTAAGGTCATTTACGGTCTATGATTTTCAAGTCATTTGAAAGCCAATATGGGACTTCTTATTAGTGAATAGTAACCTTGCCCATATAAGGCCGTATCTCTCATCTTTTCCACGATAAGGCCAGTTTTCCGCTGAAAAATGCACATTTTTTACCCCTTCCCCCGCCATTCAACCCCAGTTTGAAAGTGTTTCCCTTGCACTAGATGGCTGAAATTTTGCATGCCCGAGTACACATGGCTAATTATTCATGTAAAAAGTTACGACTTAAAGCTTAGACACAATACATCCATTGCAGACGGACGGCAGATGGATGACAACTCGTACCAATAGCTCAACCGTTACTGAAGTATGGCTGGCAAAAAATTAGGTTACAGTGAGATATTGTCAAGCATTTGCTTTATGATGTTGTAGTGTGATTCATTTTTATCTCGGTGCGTGTCTATGTGCTTGCTTCTCATTTCCAGCTACCAAATTCTTTGGTTCAAGTCGTCTTTTCTGCTGTTGTGACCTGTCAGCATGTGATTCTTAACTATTTCATAATCTTTGAACTTGTCAGATCTTTTTTTGGATTTTTTTTGTATTATATACAATCTTGTATTTTGTTTACATAGTGAGCCAGTCACATTAAGGGATGTCATTAGCCAGTCGTGTCGGCAGTGCTGGTCGATCGAGACAGGCAGACAGGGAACTGTGGACCCTGAGAGACAAAGTGTTGAAACTCGAGGAAGATCTGGCTGCTAGTCAAGCGCAGCTGAACAATGTCACCATGAAGTTCAACTGTCTCATCGACTTACTGCACAAGTGCGTGGCTATGTACTTTGGGCATCTCTCATCTTTGTTTCTACATTTCATTTTATGGCTGTTATGGTTTGATGTTTTTTAGCTGTTGAATAAATACCACAGAATGTCATTGCAGCAGACTCGGTTGAGTCATTCAAGAAACGTCTGGACGAACATAGGATTGCGAGAGATGAGCAATAAAAGCTCCTGCTTATCGAGCTCATAATCTGAAACTAGGTTTAGAAACTGGTTTTTGCAAAATCATTACTGCTATAGATTGCTAATGTTGGAAGTTGGCCTAAGTAACACTTTTCGACTGCAGCAGTAATGTACCAGTAGTCCAGTACTTGTAATGTAATTAATCCTTAACATTATTGTGTCTTACTGATGTTCAGAGTATTTGCCGGTGATCAGTCTGCTGCGTTTCAAGTTGTCAAACTTGCAGGTACAATGCTGAAATAATTGGTGCAATTAATGAAATATTTAGTTATCAGTACTGATGCATGTTAGCATGGTGTGATGAAACATTGCCCTGCCAGCATTGACCGCACCATCAACAAATTACTGCAAATTAGACGCTAGGGCTGAAGTTAGGGTTAGGGTTATGATCAGGAGTAGGGTTAGAGTCAGGGTCAAGGTTAAAGTTAGCATTAATGCGGTAATTTGCTGCTGGTGCAGTCGGTGCTGCCAGTGTGGGGTTTCGTCTCACCCAATGTTAGCACTCACTAGTTTTTATGAACATCATTATTAGCTTTAGCAGCTGTTGTAAATTTGGTAACTTGAAACTAACTAACTACATGACTAGTGAAATTTCCAACTTGTAACAAAAATCTTTACTTTTCCACAGTGAGTGTTGAAATTTGTCTTTTGCTGCTGATAATGGTTGTATTTTTCTTGCTCTGTAACATTACTGCAAGTTGTGATGTTGGGAGATTAGGATTGGAAACAAAACTTACATTATTTTCTGTGTCAGATGCATTATGATAGTTAACCTTGTTGTATACAGTTTTTCAACTAAAAGCATTTGTTGTTATTAATTATGTGACTAGGTCTTAGTGCAACAAATGGCTGTGAGCAGTCGCTAGTCACAGACACACAGAAGAAGGTAGGATTATTATTATTCTGCTCTATTAATCTGTTGCTTGTCGTGTTTGCCATGCAGTCATTGTAAACAATTACTGCATACAATAAGGCGTAGACTATGATTGTATGATCCTAAATGTTACCGACATTTTACAATGTGAAACGTTTATCATATTTAGTCAGTTAGTTAGTCAGAATTGTCTTAATAACTTTTTCTTGCATGCTCTGCTCTAAGGCAGTTTCCACCGACAATGATGCCATCTGACTCGGATCTCCACTTCTCTCTTTAGCTCCTTGTAACTTATCTTCTTGTCCTTTTGCTCCATGAGTAGATCCCACATCTTCCTTCTTGTTTTTCCTCGTATCCATTTTTCTTCCCTCCCCTCTAGTACTTTTTGCTTAAGGGTTAATAGCAGGTTTAGATGATGGGTTTTTGTGGAGATGGCAGGGAGCCCCATACCACATAGCTATGGGGTCTAGGGAGTACTGTAGGCTCCCCTGCCCCTCTTTCCCTCCCCTTTTTGCAGCATCCAGGGCACAGCCGCAGCTGCAAATGCTTTTTTGGCCATGACAAGGTTCTGAAAATAGTTTTACTACACAAATTTGTATTCACAATTGAAGTTCAGCAGCACCGATCGCCCCCACTGCTTTCCCTGGTTGTCACTTGCCTTCTTTTGTAATTCTGCTAATAATCCAACAGATGAATAAGTAAGTAAGCGCTGTGTGTCACATGACCTTCTTGGTGGAGGTAATAACGACCATGATGCTGTATGCATGCTTGCAGCTGATGACATCTGTAACCGGTGATGCCCAGGTGGACACACACCTGCAGGAGTCATACTTGAACGAGCGCTGTGCATACCTGACTGAGCAGTTAGCTCGACACAAGGCACAGATGATTGTGAGGCCTCGATCGGCGTCCATGTCTGAGAACGAGGGACACGAACAGTCTAAACCGAACAAATCCCTCATCAGTCGTCAGCGCCGTGCTTCGGCACAGGTAACTGCTATCTTTCTTAGCCTACAACTTTTTAAAACCTATTTTGGCTTCATGAAAGCTAAATAATTTACTTCAAACCAATACTGTTTTAGTACTCATTTAGTGAAAGTTGTCGTCCATTGATTGACAAATTCTACACAGAAATTGCTTTAACTGTTAACTTGTTGTGACCGTTGACAGTTGGAAACTTAGCCCATTTAGCTGGCTCAAACAAAACTGTTATTAGCGTTTGTTAAACCACAGTTTACTCTAGAAGGAGACGAACATTTCCCCTCCCTCTGCATCTGTCAACCACGGACGTTTCCTCCCTCAGACATTTCCCTCATCTGGATTTCCCTCCTGCTTTTTGAGTGCCTAGGATGTTTCCGCAATTATGCAGTAACAACACATAATTAAGCCTGAGCAGAAATTCCTTGCAACGCCAAAAGCAACTCCTCATTTGAAGTCTCGTCGCTATTGAGTATTTATCAAACATACAGATTCCTAGCAGGAGCAGCAATTAAGAGCAATTAGTGAGTGGCATACACGTCCACAAGACGATGGAACTCGACTCGATACCGACTGAAACATGAGAGTAGAAGACTTAGGCCTAGTCTTCTTCTCTGCTAGCTCAGTCTGTATTGAGTCAAGAATTAACACACGTCTGTTTCTGACATACATAAAGAAAGTAGAAATGGAATTCGATAAACTGCAGACACTGTCCGATGTCCGTGTCTTTGACATCGCAGTCCATGGCTGTTTCTTGAGAAGTTAATCGATACTTGAGGCTTTTTGAGAGTTGCACTTTGTTTGATGTATTATTTAGATCTGTTGATACTTACAGAATATGTATGATGACACTAACACAAGAGTATTTGATGTTTGCTGCATTCTTCGATTAGGCTAGCATTGAAAATTATGTCAATAAGTAAGTAAGTAAGTAAATAAGTATGTGCATATTTAAAGTGCACAATGTCAGCCAGTGGCCGAATCTGAGGCACTTGGCTGAGCCACTAGGGGAAGCAGTAGGCATGCTGGAAGCAGTGAGTTTTAAGGAGGCGATGGAAAGTGTCTGCAGAGGTAGAACTACGGATGCTAGAGGGTAGTGAGTTCCAAACTGTTGGGGCTGCAATGCTAAAACTGCGGGAGGCAAAGGTTGTGCGGACACATGGAACCGACAAAAGATTGGTGTTGGCAGAACGCAGAGAACGTGTGGGAGTGTGATAATTGAGCAGAGAACGTAGATAAGCAGGTTGAGAAGAGTTGAGAATGTTGTACGTCAATGTGGCAAGTTTGAATTCAATGCGTTGATCAATTGGGAGCCAATGCAGATCCTAGAGAATATCAGATGAGCGAGTACCTCGAGGGAGAGCATGACTGGCAACAACTCTGCCAAGTGTATTTTGGACGTGCTGAAGACGGTTGATATTTTTCTGAGTGGTGCTGAAAAGAAGAGAATTAGCATAGTTTAAGCGAGAGCAGACCAGGGAAGAAGCGACTGATTTGGCTCGATTCTCATGCAACAGTATAGGGAGGGGGAAACGTCTGGGTATCACAAACAGTTGGAGGGGGAATGTTCGGGATGGCACCATCCAGGGGGAAACATTCGAGGGGAACGTGTCTGGGGGGAAATGCAAGTTAGTGTTAAATGAACTCGCGCTCTTGCGACAATGGTTTAACGCACTGATACTATGGTTGTTGACGGATGGTCGAGTAGTTTGCACTGTCATTTGTTCGGTCATGCTTGATTGTGCCCATGCAGTTAACAACTTGTTATACTACTGCAGACATAGTGCTGTCGGCAGTACGAGTGTGATAGTGGAATAAATGCTATATGCTTCGCAGAATATCGATGTGAGTCAGTGGCAAATTCAGCATAGTAGATGGGGCGGTTTGGTGCATATTTTTTCACAGTTTTGTACATTTTTTGGTTATTTTTGAACATTAGCTGGGGCAGTGGCAGATTCAGGAAAGGGGCAGAGGGGGGGGGCAGCCCCCCCTGTTAACTAGATGTATTATATAACCGAGTGAAAATTTCACACAAAATGCATTATTTCTGCATAAAATGTTAAAACATTTTGGGCAGGTCACAACCCCCTCCCCACCACTGCCCTTCCACCCTCTATTCCGAAATTCTGGATACACCACTGGCTGGGGGGCGATCAGCCTTATTGCAAGCCCCTTTCCCTTTTCATGGATCTGCTGTTGACATAAGTTGGCGTCAATAATGATGTTAATACAGGCAGTAGCTGCTGCAAAACCATCAATACATCAACCACCGCCAACAGACACTTGGTCTGCCAAACAGTTGACAACACCACTGAGTGGTGCAAACGATGTGAGAAACTGCTCGCTATATAAGTGAATTTTTAGCTCATACATTATGTGTTGTGTTGACCTTATTTCCTTAGTAGTACAGTTAGTTCGGAATGTGCAAGTCGAAGAAGAATATCGAGAAGATTGGTCAGTACTGTATTTGATAGTTAATAGTTCTGACAACAATTTTGCGGCTTTTTTCGAATCATCCTGTGATTATGCTAAGCAAGATTTGTTTGGTTGTTTTCGTTGCTTTGAATTTCTCTGTTTTATGATTGCGATGCAAATTCTAGTCAAACTGGTGGTTCCCGCATTGGCATCACTAGCGTATGTGTGCGGATTGGATGCAAAGAGTTTTGGAGACATGGAAATCCTCCATTGGGGTCCATGGGCTGCTCCAATAGACAGCTTTATGAGATTGATGACTGTCTGGAGGATAACGGGGAAGATTATTAGAACTGCCATTATCGTTATATATGCACAATTATAATCGGCAGTTCTTACAATTTTAGGTTTAGGTCGTTTTTTGTGTTTCATAACGGTTAAACTTTCTGCAAAGGTTAAACTTTTTGTTTTGTTATTATGTGTATGTGCAATTTTGCCTGCAGAGGTTGTCCCCGAAATGACCTATACTGTGTCGGGGGGGACGTTAAACCCTACTCACTCACTCCATGGGCTGAACTCGCCAGAATTTATGCAGATCTCACACGATGGAGCCTGGGACAGTTGGCAGTTGCCCACCTCCCCCACCCCATGGCAAAGCTATTGGGCTCCAGAATGAGGCATAGTCCTGTAAGTTTGTGTATGTTGCAGGAATGGGGTCCTCAAGGACTGTTCTCAACCTTGAGAACTGTTCAAGGACAAAAAACATGGCCTTGGCCTCGAACACCATTGCCCTTTAGTCACTTGTAATGCATATGCTCTGTGTAATGAAACTGAAACTGTGTTAATGTTTTCTTGTTTTGACTTGAAAACATTGAAACTGTGTGTCTGAGAATTTCTTTGGTTCATTGTGGTTGAATAAGGTTGAACTGGCTTTTGATGCGCAGTATGAAATTGTCTATATGTTTGCATCACCCTCGTATGTATGACATTCCAAAGACAAGAACAGTTCATTTTGCAAAATCGTTTTTACCTTACAGTTTAGTTAATTTTATGTGGGCAGTTTTTCTTGTTATTTTTTACAGATTTTATTGTATTTTATGTCAATCCAGCTGTTGGCTGCAACAGGGAATAAAGATGTTTCATTCATTCATTCAGTCATACTTAGTCTACTTATTTAATTACTTAGTGGCCTTGGCCTTGCTTCGAAGACCAATTGCCTGCCTTGGCCATGAGGACCACTGGCCTCTCTCTCATTCCCGGTTGGGGGAGGAGTCACCGCCCCAGTTCGTTCCATGTAGCGCCAGAGACGTCGCGGATCGGTTGTGAAGATGTCTCCTGGCCTGATCGTGGGCTGGACATTGGAACACCAGATGTTCAACTGTTTCGTCAGCCCCGTGACAGTGTGGGCAGATGGCCGAGTCCCAGTGCCCAATACGGTGAAGGTAAGCTGCCTCAAACTCATCCCTGGTATGTTATGATAATCATATAGTCATCGTCATTGCACTGTTATTGTATTCAATGCTGATCTGTTGCAGCAGCGGGGTGAGGGCGATGATGCCGGTGTACATTACAATGACCTGCTCAGATACACACAGGCAAGTAGCATCGATTGACACATTATACCGCTGAATGTTTAGCATTTTGTCTTCAGTGTTTTGACAGTGATGATTAGACCTCAGAACGTGACAGCAGTTACCAAAGTTTTTAAAGACCTGTGAAAGAGCTAACTGCCTTACATCCAAAGGCTTTCTTCACCTGTAATGGAAAACTGTCTTACTGGTGTTACCTTCAAAGATTTGTTATCTGTAGCAGTTATGGAACTGGACTATCTATGGAAGAATCACCATCGTAGGAACACTATAAAGCAGTCAATGTAACCTGTCACTGATGCATTTTGTGCTCAGGCAGATTGCTTCTTTTTGCATTGATCAAAGCCTGATGTCACCAAAGTGTTCTCTGCTGTAGCATGTAGCATGACTTTGCAGGCAAATATCATGAATGTAGAAGAATGCATTTCGATTTTCTGAATAACGAGTCTTGTCACATCAGTATAACTGTTTGTTGTGTGCTTGTGCAATAACTGAGCGAATTAATAGTTAATCATCTGCAGGATTAATAGCTCAACATGCAATTTATGGAATGTATTATGTAGTTTGGCTTGTTTGACAACGATGTTCCACTATTAAACCATCAGAGAAGAGGTAACAATCCAGCATCCCAGCTGACTGGCAGCACCCCACCTCAACAGAAGGGTAAGTAATAGACTACTCTGAGTACGATTCATTCAGTTCTTGTCATATGCAGCTGAGCTTAAAACTGACGTGCAGTTGTTTCGTCTTTGTTCGTTGGCACAACGTGGCTAGATTGTACTAGACTCCTTATCGACCACATTTCCTGCATAACCGTTTTGTTGCTTTGAAGCCACAGGGCCACAATCCACATTCGGAGTTCATAATTTTAAACTAACAACACTGAAGCCCAGAAGTGTGATGCGTACAGTGCAACTGCTACGACTTACAATTACGATTTTTGTTCCTGAATTTTGCATCAAGTTTCTGCGGGCAAATGCCCGCTATGTTATCCGACAAAAATAAATGGTTAAAACCAGTCTTTGTAAGTGAAATGTCAAAAGCTGATTATCAATGCTATACTGCTGATGACATTGTGGTCAGCGGCACTGTGGGTAAAGGCGGGATATGAAGTCGCAATTTTCCAACAAACAGTGCAAATTTCTTATCATTTTTTTGCTTCTGAGTTTCCTTTCAATGAGGGTTTTCAGCTCCAAATTATGCATTTTTGGATAAAAATTTTCGTACAAGACGAAAGATTGTGGTGCATTAAGTTTAATACTGATGTCATTGATCGTTGTGCATCTGACTGGAAGTGTCGTGGAAGACCGAGCGGCCACTCAAGTATGAGACGATGCGTCCAGGGAAGATGCGTCCACTGAGCGCCGTCATTGCCTCCACAGCGAAGCCGCCACCTCCAGTGCCCCGACGCAACGTGTGGTCAGCCACCACGCGACGTCCGCGACCCCCGGTTGAGTTGCTTACTGGCGACCGACCACCGGATGTGACCACCGACGATCACGTGACCTGCGACACTCACGTGACCGGACGTAAGCTGACGACGACGCCAGACAACTCGGATGCAGAGGACGTTGGAAAGAACAACGGAACACACCGCGCTAACGCGTCACTGTCGAAGATCACCAAGTGCGCTGCGGAGAACCACAAAGACAGGAGGAAGAATCAAACAAGGATGACGGAGGAGAAGTTCAGCCGGAAGATGGAGAACCTAAGAAGTGCACGACCGGAGTGTTTCGTCGGACTGGAGGACACACAGTCGATGGAAGACAACTTCAGGCAGCGAGTGATGCTGCTGCGCCAGCAGAAGCAGCAGGGTCTGTTGCAGTTGCAGCAGCAGCTCGGCTTGACTACGGAGGGATTCGTCATACCATCATCATGATCTGCTTGCCGACGTCACGGTTCATACCTTCTCATCAGTGTTTTTCAACCTTTTTGTTACCGCGGAACCCTACGCAAGCGTGAAGATCACTCACGGAACCCCATGCACTGATCCGTGAGTCCAGCGACGTATGCAAGGATATCTACGGGGTATCTACGGACTCATTTCCCTAGCAGAGCACTGAGGGCAGAACCGTCATGAAGACGACAAAACAGACAAAAAAGACCAATATAAAATTTGACCGCATTAGTACGCAGCAGTATGTTACTGTATGTAACCAAACGCGAGGGGCGAGGCGGTCGTCGACGACCGCTTAGCCACGCCACCAACCCAGAAAATTTATCACGTGGACGCCCTTGGAAAAGACAGGCCTTCGTGTCTTTCTAATTTTTCTTAGCTGAGTTTTTAAAGAATTGAATTAACTAAGT
>Ga0056128_1009243_pt1 | contig 12401 bp, 8 predicted proteins | sample WorMetLIZISLAND2_FD_71113 | JGI IMG/M metagenome (GOLD analysis project Ga0056128, IMG submission 71113) | Marine gutless worms symbiont microbial communities from Max Planck institute for Marine Microbiology, Germany - Olavius geniculatus... ...
GACTGTCCTGAGGCCTGGCAATTTTGAGGGGTCCGACCAGGAATCGAACCCAGGACCTCTCGCTCTGGTGAAGTTGACCTGAGTCCAACACTCTAACCACTCGGCCACCGAGCTCCACAACTACTTTCTACTTAGCCTATATTGTGGCTTATATTGTGTGTAGGGATCGTACGGGTTGGAGTGTAGCGGCGTTTGTGACTGTAAGAACGGAGGAACTTGTGACGTCATCTCTGGACAATGTCACTGTCCACCCGGGGTCAAAGGTCAACTCTGTGAGGATGGATGTCCACCAGGTAACCAGGCTCCTCTTTAGGGAGGGGTTGGCACCTTGGCACTGTGCCAAGGGCCCCGCGTCCTAAAGGCGATGATCGCCGCAACTGGCGATGGATCGATTGACATGTTTAACCATTTTATCACCTTAGGGGATGAATTACTGCCACAACTTGAACTCAACAAAAAGTCTAAAAATGATGGGGAGCTAAAACCTACGGTCCAAATTTTTTTCGCTCGTTCTGCTGGCGAAATTGTAGGCCTAAAAACACAGAAGGTACATATTTAGATTACATGCAGACTTAAAGGGGCCTATCCTACAACTGTGATGTAGTGAACACAGCTCATTGTGTTATCGGGGGCCCGTGGGTAAGCTGGTGCCAAGGGCCCCACGCTGGCAAAAGACAGCCCTGCAGTAGAGGTGGGCGATTCGGATGACAACAAGTTCGATTCGATTCGATTCGATTCACTAGCAGTGGCGTTTGCCAGACTGCAGCAAGGCGGTCCACCCAGAACACTGTAGATCATATGGCAGGTGACACTCTGTAACTCTGGGATGATTTAACCCTAAACTTGCTCTGTTTGTAGGTTATTATTCGTCGGCAGCCAGTGGTTAAGGCGGGGCGCGTTCACCTGTGTCGGGTCGGGTGACACTGTCCAATCCCACGTGGCAGGTTCATATTCATATAGAATATAGGTTCATATTCATGTAGCTTTGAAATGACTTAATGCTAATGTATGTTGTTTGTAGGTTATTACTCTGCCGACTGCAGTAAGCGGTGCCCGGAGCACTGCAGAGAAGCGGGCTATTGCAGTCGCGAGGATGGCTACTGCGTCTGTCCGGCCGGGCTGTTTGGTGCCACGTGTAATCTGCCGTGTCCTGGTGGTACTTGGGGTGTTAACTGCATACACCCCTGTAATTGTACCCTGGCGCACAGCACTGCCTGCGACCCACGGGTATGTCATGTACTCTAGCGGTATATGTAACTACGTTTGTCAGCTCCCTGTCTGACTGCACACCACATTTATTGTGTCGCTGCACTACCTTGTAAAGTATAAATATCCAAGAACGTGCAATATCTGCAGATGGCAATAAGGTCAAGTGGTAAATTCTTAAAGTATTTAAGTAAAATGTTAAATATGGGTCATAGTAAGTGTCAAAAAGTTATAGGTGTAGCTATGGATTAAATTAATTTTCATCTTTCAAAAATATAGTGCACAGCTTGTAGGGCTGCACAATTGAAATACAATGCTCATGCAGTTAACTGAGCAAGATTCCAGCCATCAACCAGCATTAATGTACATTGAAAATTAGTGCACAGTAAAATCGTTCAAATTATTTTTTAAAATGTTAAATATATTCTTCAATGTTTTTGACACTTACTATAACTCATATTTTAACACTTAAGTCAAAAATTTACCATTAGACCTTCTGTACATCTGTATATATTGTATGTTTTCGGTAATTTATATTTTGCTGTTTTACAAGGTAATGTAGCGACATAATAAGTGTGGTGTGCATGCCGCTGAGTAGCAGATTTCTTACAGAGTCCACTAGTAAAAAATAGTAAAAAATTAATCAATATTTAGCGAAGATATGGACAAAGTGCAATAGCTTATTTTTTTGTCCCACCCTGTGGTATAGATATTTGATTAGGGCGGTGGAATGTTGCTGGCTGCAAACAGCGGGTCTAGTTATTAGATGACGCGCGCAACGGATGACCGCATAGTGCGCTGCGGTTTCATTAGCTCATACAGATCAGGTGACATTTCCGAGATTGTAAAGCGCTTTTGAAGCCTAGTTTACAAAAAAACGTTTTTACTGTTCGTTTCTGGGCAAAAAATACGCAAACAGTCTCTCAAGTACGCAGCGCTACAGCAAGTTCCGGACATTTGCCTTTTATCAGTATTTTATTTTTAATAATGTCGTCGTGACTGATAATATTTTATTGTTTACACTGTTTCAGACGGGCGAGTGCGAGTGTAAACCTGGTTACCATGGTGACCAGTGTGCGCGTCGCTGTGACGACGGTTACTATGGCGACGGTTGTCAAGGACGCTGCGACTGTCGTCAGGGTGAAACGTGTGATTACGTCACGGGAACGTGCTACACCAGCTGTCCGCCCGGCTGGATTGGACCCGACTGTGACAGAGGTACGAACACATGCAGTTAAAGGTTAAACCCATGGCAGAGCTACGGAGCGCCACCTGCCATATGGGATCGCACACTGTTACCCGCCACCCGACACAGGCAAACGGTCTTCGTTTCAACCCCAACCGGACAGGTCGGTACTCGATCGTGATTCACCTACTCTGGAGGGATGGAAGGCTGAGTTGACCTTGTGGTTGGTTATAGTTCAAGATGGTTTAACTGTCCGCAGTTTTCGAAGCGTGTTCTCAAATATGAGGACAGCTCGAGGACAATCAATTGTGGCCTTGGCCTTGACCTTGAAAAAGCCTGTTATTGGCCTTGGTCTTAAAGACCACTAGCCTTGGCCTCGAAGATATCTGCCCTTTGCTTTTAAAATGCTGGCCTTAAACCCATCTCTGCTAAGCATCGTATTTGTGACGGTTTGAACTAGGGATAACGTTAGTTATGGTTGGGGTTCTGTTGCATATTCATAATTCTAGCTAATGAGCGTGAAACGTCTTTGGTTCCGGCATTTTGGACCTTGGAAACCGGAAATGCATTTGTTACAGTTATGGGCTCGGATCAAGTTAGGGTTAATTATGGCTGGGGTTGTTTTTTGTATTCAGTTGTTAAAGTATGTGGAAATGCAACGTTTCCTCACCTCTAGTTTTTAGCCCGAAACGTTCCCCGACTTTAAGGTCCCAAAAGATGCGGCAAGGCGTCCGATACCACCAAAGTGGGCCCAATGCCAAACTAGCTTTTCCTCACTTTTGTATTTATACTTCAACCACTAATTGTAATTTGTTCAGTGTTTTTTGTCTGTGTGAAGCTTGTACGTCGGGACACTACGGCAAGAACTGTGCACAAGAGTGCGACTGTTCCGGCAGTCAGTGCAACACGGAGACTGGCGAGTGTATCTGTGAAGCCGGAAAACTCGGTCGCGATTGCAGCCAACGTAATGATCACACACTCTATAAGCTTACTGTATACGTATTTTTTAATTTTTTTTTCTTTATTTGTTTAGTTTGCTCACTGTAGAACAAGACAATACAAAATACAGCGTGAGCCGGAGAGCAAAGCTTGCAACACAAGCACTTACGGCTGCCCTAAGATTGCAACATGATTACAAAAAAAGGTCATAACAATCTAAAATTATTTTCTTTGTCATTTATTTTTGGTTATCTCTGCTAAGTGAACGCAGCGAAAGTAGGAAATCACATGTTTACTTTTTCTATGTGTGTCTGTCTTTCTCTGTCTGTGTATGCACAGCCACGTAACGTCATGCGTTCAAATTACTATTTTTTTTAAAAATTTATATGGCGGAGAATGATAATTGCACGCTCACGAGCGCCCTCTAGTTATTTTACACTGTGTCTCGGAAAAAAAACTTTCCGGACATTTTCGATTGCAACTTGAAAATGAATATCAGACTTCAGTAATTTTTCGGTACCAATATTACTGCAAGCAAATGATTGTTTTACTGACTGGCTTTAACTGACTGATTGACTGAATAATTCATTGATGGGTTGATTTATTAATTAATTAATTTATTGATTAATTGATTTATTGGTTGATTGGCTATTGATTGTAGAGTGTCCGCGCGGTCGTTGGGGGGTCGGGTGTGCGGAGATATGTCGTTGTCAACACAGTTCGGAATGCGACGCGGTGTCGGGCGAATGCATCTGTCTACCGGGCTGGTTCGGACCCACCTGCAGTCTAGGTATGGGCTAATCACATTCAAAGTCGATTCTATACAACGCTGAACACAAAAATGGCACCGTTTTGTTTGTTCGCTTTAGCTTCATCAAAATATTAAACTATGTTCAAAAATTTTTACCGACAAAATCAGGAAACAATTTGTAATATCACTATTACCAAAGATCCTACCATACCTCAAGTGTGTTGCTACACTACCTTGTGAAATATCAGATTACGCACTGAAGCCAGCGACGCCACTGACGGTGATCAACGTTGATTGAGCCTGGCATGTGGCTTTTAAACAGCCCTGACTTTAACAGATGGTCTATCATTATCGACGAATGACGAATGAAGCAGGCGATCGTCACAAAGTAGGGTAAAATGTCGCAGCGTTTTGCTGGTCATTATCAGTGGCGTCGCCGGATGCAGTTGAGTGCGTCATCCAGCAGCGAGGCTGACACATTGAACAATTTGATGTAAAAACTGCAAGGCGTGGCAGTTACTTTGACAGTAACTGAAACAACAAACACGTTTTTCCAGTAGTTAATTTTTTAAAAGGTGCTGTCATAGAAATTATAAGAAGTCATAAAGCGTACAAACAAAGTGGTGCCGCTTTTGGCCTGCCCAACGGTAAATAGGCCCGTATAATATAGGTTTCAACCTGTTACGATGTAGGCTTGTACAATTGCGTAGAATATTTACGTACATTATTAATGGGCACATCAATATAATGATAATAATATAATATAGTGGCTAAACGGTGAGAGATAAAGCCTAAGTTGCTGCTGAGCACTAGTATGAAGTCACACAAGCTCTTTCAGATGATGTACAACTCATCGACATTGAATGACCTAAATGGTCAGTATGCGCTATTGTGACTAAATGGTATGTCGTATCTCAGAAACGGCGAGAGACAGGACCAAGGTCCTATTGAGCACTAATAGTAAGTCACATAGCTCTTTTACATGACACGCAAATCATTTTCTGGCCTTCCGACACACGCGGACGGTCGGCCCTCTCTAGCGACATCTGGGCTTCATACTGTATTTATGTTCGTGTATTTGTGTGTCTGTCTGTTCGTTTTTCTGTGTATCTCAGTGTCTGTCTCTGTGGGGCGACTGAAAATGCGGAAACGAAAAACGCAGGACTGTAAAATGAGGGAACAAATCGCAGGGGGTGAAAAACACAGAACTAGAAAACGTGGGACCAGATGACAGCGGTGGAAAACGCAAGACTGGAAAATTTGCAGGGGTGGAAAACGCAGGATCATCGTCTATGGAACACCAAATGTATACAAGTAGGCCTGCATCTTGTGGGCCTATGCGTACATGTATATGAGCATGCATTTTCCACCCCTGCGATTTGGTCTCCTGTTTTCCAGTCTCGCGTTTTACATTTATGCGACTTGGTCCCTTGTTTTTCAGTCTTAAGTTTTCCATCCTTGCATTTTTGATGGTCTTGGAGTTTCCAGTCCCGCGTTTTCAGCATTTCTGTCTTTGTATCAGTGTCTGTGTGTCTGTATAGCGTGTCCGGAAGGTCGTTACGGCTTGGAATGTATGCACCAGTGTCGCTGTGAAAACTCGGCTCTGTGTAATCCTGTAGACGGATCATGTACATGTGCGGCCGGCTGGACTGGACAACTCTGTCACCTGCGTATGTATTAGGCCTAACTAGCTGACTACACTCATGAGTCCAACAGAGGTGATCGTGACTGCTCAATTTTTTTTCAATTTTGCTGATTTTTACCCTCAACTTTCGCAAAATTGGGGATTTTTAGCCTCAAATTTGGTCTTTTTGAAGATAATTTTTGGACAAGAGTTGTGTGTCAATAATCCAAAGACTCTGAAACTTTACTAGTTAAAGTTGTATACTACAGCATGCATTCTCAGTCACTAATATTAACTTTGACTTTAACCCTAACCCAGATCTAGCTCTAAACCTTTTTCCTAACCATGGAGAGGAAATGGGGAGATAAATTTAAATCGACGTTTGCAAAGAAGTGCATGGACAGAATCATTAAAATTTTAAACTATTGGATTTTCAGACTGTCAAGTCGTTGAATTATCGAGCTGCTTTCAGAAGAAAGTGTTCTGACAAGCTAAAGTATGGCACGGGTCAATTCCTCACCCAGCTACCACGAAGCCACTGTCCGTATTTGTGACAAATGTTCGCCGATTTTCGTTATTTTTTTGCTGTACACTGTAATACCCCGTTTACGCGATCAAGCAATCATCAACCAAACAGCTAGCAAACATCTAGCAAACATCGAGCAATTAGAACACACGTCATGCACGTGTACTTTGAATGCATTTGTTGCTTGTTTCCTCGACGATTGCTCGATGTTTGCTTGATCGTGTAAACGGGGCATAACACAAGAACTGTTATCGTGAGAAGGCGGACCCAGTTCGGGAAGCGCACCATCTTCATCTGCGGTCCAAAGATTTGAAACCGGATTTCTTTCTACATCAGGAACACTGATTCTGCTCCGGCTTTTCGTAAAGCCGTCAAGACTCATCTATTAGGCAACTGACACTGTAATGCATTGTCGGCTATGCTAACTGCTGTAGACAAGCCACTATTATTAGCCGACCGTACTTGCGTAGCGGTCGAGCTAATTGTACGGTGGACATCTATCGTCATCGTCCGTCTGTCTGTCGTCTGTAACGGATGTATTGTGGTTAAACGGTACATCCTAGAAAAAACTTTACACTCTCGTGAGTAACTAGCGCTCTGTCATAAACCTAGGCATGCAAAATTTTAGCGATCTAGGCCTACACTGTGTCCGGAAAAAAGTAACCCCCTAGACATCGTACAATAAAAATGTTAAATCTAAACGAATTTTAATAAAATTTTGTACAATTAATTGCCAATAAATTACTGAAATGATCACCAAATTCTGTTCAGAAATGTTATTTTAGTGCGGACTTATTAATGATTGAATATTGATAACAAAATATCTCTGTTATTAATATGGCGTTACATAAGTAAACCCCACGGTTACTATACAATTTTGTAACTTTAACAAAAAAACACCCAGTTTTAGCAAAATTATGCGTCAATAATGCACCATCTATTGGCAGCGAAAATGCTAAATTTTGGTTAAATCCGCTGAAGTGAACAATAGTTACATTGGTTTATGTGAGGTGACTCCAAAACACTTCAGTTTCAGGTTTTTGTGGATTACGTCAGACACAAAAGACCTGAAACTGAAGTGTTTCGGGGTGACCTCACAAAATTTGCTGTAACTATTGTTTACTTTGGCAGATTTACTTGAAATTTTGTACTTTGATTGCGGATATATAATGCATTGTTGGTACGGAATGTTGGCAGAATCGGTTGATTTTTGTTGCAATTACGAAAATGTACATTAACCGCAGGGTTTACTTATGTAATGCCATATTGGTAACGGTGATATATTGTTATCGATATTCAACAATTAGTAACTCCGCTTAGAAATAATATTTTTAAACGAAATTTAGTGATTTCTTTAGCAATTTATTGGGGGAGTAATCGTACGAAATTTTATTTAAATTCGTTCAGATTTGACAATTTTATTGTATGATGACTTGGGGTTCCTTTTTTCCGGACACAGTGTAGTGCAAGAGAAACATTTTCAAATTTGGGGTTGAATGAAATATGTAGAAAAAAATGTGCATTTTTAACGGAAAACTGACCATATCTTGAGAACGGTGAAATATATTGCCAAGTTTACTATTAATCACTAACAGGAAATGGCATATTGTCTGACATTAAAATCATCGACCTTGGATGACACTGACAACCAGCACGGTCGCCTATCCTAGCGACAGCTGGGCTTTACATGTCTTTGTCTGTCTGTCTGTACGTGTGTCTGTCTGTCCTATTTGTGTTCAGAATGTCCGGCTGGTAGTTACGGCTTGAACTGTGAGTCTCAGTGTGAATGTCGTGAGAGTGCCGACTGTCACCCAGTTACCGGTCAATGCATCTGTGCTCCCGGATGGATCGGACTATCGTGTGAACACAGTACGTCAAACGATATACTACAACACGTTTACTCTACTACTACTAATACGCTACTAATACTATTACTACTACAACGTGGTGCACAACTTTAACTACGGAGCGTCACCTGCCATATGGGATCACACAGTATTACCTTCCACCATACACAGGTGAACGCGTCCCGTCTTAACCTCGGCCAGATTTACTTACCCTGGAGAGATGGAAGGCTGAGTGAGTGAGTGAGTGAGTAGGGTTTAACGTCTCACCCGACACAGTATAGGTCATTTCGGGGATGGCCTTTTCAGGCAGAATGCACACAAACACAATAATGGAATGGTGTGTTTAAACTTTACAATAAACAGAAAGTTTAACCTATACAGAAACACAAAAATACAAAAATGAGGTTAACCTAAAATTGTAAGAACTCCATTATACGCATGCATATGTAATTAACATAATGGTAGTTCTAATAATCTTCCCTGTTATCCTCCAGACAGTCATCAATGATGGAAGGCTGAGTTGACCTTGGTGTTGGTTATATACTGAGATGATTTACCTGTCTGCAGACAGTCACCCGTCCAAGTAGTAAGCACGTAATAAAGACCCGAACCGGAGTCGAACCCAGGACCTAATGATCGTAAGTCTGACACTACCGTTACACTAACAAGCCACTACTATTTTATTAGCACCACCGCCACAATTGGAACCATTTCTACTGCAATAATAACAACAATGGAAGCCAAGTAATTTGACACTGGCGGCGGCATTGCTATGACGATGTTATTTTGGTTGAACGGAAAGTCGTGCTTTGGGTTGGTGATGGTACGGCCTATCACGTTGGATAGGGAGTAATGTTGCTAGGTTCTTATGGACTGTCTATCTGTAGTATCAACCACTCCAGTATCTGTAACGGTTTTTCACAGTTTGTAATGCACATTTTGACTGCAGGTTTTGAAAGTCTGAGCCCTGGATTACATATAAAATTTGCAATGCCGATCTGTTAAAAGTTAGGTCAAGGGTGCATTAGATGTTAATACAACCAATTAGGGGTTTAATTTGAAAAATTCTTAAAGTCTTAAAGTCTGACCGAGGAATAACCTAGGAATATAATACTCTTTATACAAATTCCTAGAAAAACGTAGAAAAAAACTAAGAAGCGTTGTGAAAATTCCTAAAAAGTTTTGTGAATTAGGCTTCAGATATAAAAATAGGCCTAAGCTTATTGTATTACGCTTGCTTAACATTAAAAAATTTTTTTTCCGTTTTAGTTTTTTCCAGTTTTAGTTATGGTTATTTCTTTCCTTTTTCTTTGCTCTGATTTCAGTCAGTTTTTTTATTTTTATTATATTTTACGACATAACAGTTAACTGTGACCCTATTTCAGTTTCTCTCATTTTATTTTTTATTTTATTTTATTTATTTATTGCAGTTAATGTGCTGGGCTAAACTGTTAGCATGTCTGCCAGTTTTTAAATGCAAATTCAAGCTCATAATAATATGTCATGTTGTATTGTCATATGTGTGTTCGATGCAGAATGCTCAAACTTTACCTACGGTCCGGGCTGTCAGCTGCGCTGCCGGTGCTCAGCCAATCACACGTCGTCGTGTGATCACGTGACGGGCACCTGCTTGTGCGTGGCGGGCTACCAAGGCGCGCAATGCAGCCAGGCGTGCGCCGTGGGCCTGTATGGGCCGGGCTGTGGCGAGCAGTGCCAGTGTGGGAACGGCGCGAGATGTGACCACGTGACCGGAAGTTGTTACTGCTCGCCGGGATGGATGGGACCCGAATGTCGACATCCGTGTACTCCAGGCACATGGGGCTCCAATTGTGAACAGGTATGAACCTGGGATTTCGACGACAAAAATCGTGCTCTTGATGGTCTTGACTCATGAATAAGTCGGGCCTTAGCCTTGGCCTCAAACCAAGGATGGGGACCTTGAGGACTATCCACCTCGAGGACAGCTCGAGGACAGAAATTGTGGCCCTGGTCTTAAAAAAGCCTGACTTTGGCCTCGACGCTTTGGCCTCTAGTCACTTGTAATGAATGTGCGTTGTACAAAGCACTGGCGTAGCCCTAAGGGGCACTGGAGGCACGTGCCCCCTAGGAGCCTACTCAGTTACTCAATATAGTGCCAAAAATGCACCAAAACACGTCGTTCTCACACCAAAAATCCGAACATTTTCTGGGGAAGGGGCACAGCCTCTTCTCCAGACCTTTTCCCCGTGGGTAGAGGACACCTTTCCCCATAGGGCTTACCCCATTTCTTAAAGCCCCCACCACAACTACACTGTGTCCCAAAAAAAATCCCCAACATTTTTGACTGTAACTTGAAAACCTATTACCAGACTTTGATAATTTTTGGTACAAGTATTCCTGACACAACTTGCCATCAAGTGACCATTTAGTTTCCCACCTAACCCAAAGTTTATTTCTGCACTACCTGGGGAAAGCACAACCAGCAAAATATCACTTTTTTATCCAATGTGATACGATTGCTTAATTGACATAACACGTAAAAACACATTTTGTTCACATTCCTGATACTGTGGCTGACATTTCATTCAGTTGTCCATTTTTCAACTACCTACAGTAAAATTGCTTGAAGTGTTGGCCCACTATGCAAACACAGGCAAGGAGACGCTTTCTCTGTTCGCTTGACAGCAGTATCGGTAATGTTCTGCTCCAGACCAATACAGGCTCTACCAGTCACTTCTGACTTTACAAACATTCCTAAACTTTATCTGGTGGACACGCTGCTGCAAGACAGTCAAACCTCGTAATAGACCTGATGTAGAGGCCCACAAACTCAGATAGATGGAATTTATTGACGTTTTCCTATTCATTTTAACACATATCATGCCTGGTCTGCTTTCTCCAGGCAGTGCAAAAGAAGACGTTGGGTGAGGTGAAAACTAAAACACTTATTTAATAGCCAGTTGTGTCAGAAATATTTCTGTCAAATATGATTAAAATCTGCGATTCTTTATTCAAGGTACGATCGATAATGTTGGGGATGTTTTTTCAGGTTTTGTGTTTCTTTTAATGCATATTTTGCTTGATCTGCTTTTCCTAGGTAGTGCAGAAGCATACATTGGGTGAGGTAGAAAACTGAATAATCATTTGATGGCAAGTTGTGTCAGGAATATTTGTACCAAAAATTATCAAAATCTGATAATAGGTTTTCAAGTTACAGTCATAAATGTCGGGGATGTTTTTTGGGACACAGTGTAGATCTTGGCTACACCACTGGTACAAAGTGTTCCTCGTACTTGTAGGCCTATGATATAGGCCTATCCACTGAAACATTGAAACTATGTCTGTCAAAGCATTTTTGTGGTTCATTGCAGTTTGAATTAGACCTAGATTAAGCGGGCTTTATGCTGAATATAAAGCTGTCATAGGCCTACTTACTTTACTTACTTATTTTCTGGTTTTAACCGCGATGCTCGAAGCCAGTCTTGTCTGGCCTTGGCTTTGAAAAAGCTGGCTTCAAAACCCTCCCTGTCCCTATATAATCTGCATTTATGATTGTCTGTGTGTGTCTGTGTAGACGTGTGACTGTCACAAGGCCGCCTGTGACGCGGTGTCCGGACGTTGTCTGTGCGCCCCTGGATGGACCGGACCACTCTGTGATCAAAGTACGCATGCATTAACACACTTCTTTCTGTATTACTATCGTTCTGTGCGACTACACGCACCGATTTTCTGGTCCGAAGTGTTGTCCGACGTCGCCGAACCTATAATGCATTGATCCGTGGACAGGTTGATTGATAACCCTTGGCCCGGCATTTTTCTTAGTTTTTGTGTTTATTTGTTGTTTATTTGATTCTCTCAAATGATTATACATTTTAACTTAAAACAGAAGACAAAAACGAGTAATTTTAGCGTTATGCACTATAAAAATTTATGTTTTACTAACTTACTTACTTACTTACTTACGTAAAAGAACTTACAGCAGACAGTTCTGTAGTCTTTTACTTAAACCCTTTTAAGTGATGCATAAAATGCCGCAAAGTATTAAGTAAAATGCGACTATTAGTGGAGGGGGTCGCTTTGACCCCCTCTTAGGCATGCGAGGCTGCCAAAAAAGCTTGGGCATAGCAGGGCTAAATTATTAGGGCAACTGCAAGGCACTGCATACACAAAAGTAAACTAAACTAGAAATTTGTGACAAAGCCCAACTTGAGTCCGCCCGGCGCTCTAAGCCCGATTGAGGGGCGGGGGAAAATTTAGCAGGGGGGGGTGTAATTTCCCCGGCAGCAAAATCTCGTGGCCCGAACTCAAATGCATTGGCATACGCAGAACGCGCATTGTCGACT
>Ga0056128_1009244_pt1 | contig 12400 bp, 7 predicted proteins | sample WorMetLIZISLAND2_FD_71113 | JGI IMG/M metagenome (GOLD analysis project Ga0056128, IMG submission 71113) | Marine gutless worms symbiont microbial communities from Max Planck institute for Marine Microbiology, Germany - Olavius geniculatus... ...
AGAAGTGAGCAACCTGGTACTCTGGGAACCAACCCAAGGAAAGTTCAACAGAGGGAGTCAGAGACTGACGTATGTGGACAGGCTCAGGAAGGATACCGGACTTCAGACTACAGCGGAGTTAAAGACACTAATGAAGGACAAATGCGTGTGGCGTGCCATTGCCCGAGGAGACTCGACCTGATGATGATGATGAGGGGGGGGGGCAAATTCATTCCCTTGCAAGTTACAAGTGCTGTTTCTTGCAACTTTCAATTCTTGATTCCTTGGATGACGAAATTCCTTGTAACTTTACACGGATGTAAATTGTAAGGTGTTTCCTTGAATGTTCCTATCCTTGCAATGTCCGGCTCGGCGGCTTTTCCCTTGCAAATTCAATTTCTGGCAAATTCAACCTCCGCCACTGTGCCTATATCCCCCTTTAAAGACTTACTAGAAATGATCAGGACGGTGGTACGTCTGCTGGCTGCACCGCGGGTACTCTGTTGGCTGTCAGTTACAGACACTGGCGTCGTGTCAAGGGGGCAGAAGAGACAAAAGTCGGCAGGAGCAATGTCATGTACCTCTAATTTTGGTCTGTCGTAAAAAATTGTCGCAAATTTTTTTTGGTTGGAAAATTTTCGTCCTTTTCGTGCTAAAAACCATTTTTGTGAAATTTTAAAGCGCAGTTAAAATTTTAAGCACACAAAATATCGAGCCTAAGCCTAAGAACTGCGCATAACATTAGGCTTAGGCTCGATATTTTGTTATTTTATTTTATTTTATCTCACGCATTTTATTTTCTTGTGTGTTACACAATTTGTACGGTAGCGAGCATCCAAACACTCCATAACAAAGGATTTTTGCAGTATTTCGTAACGTTGCGACATCAATGTTGCTACGGACGCGTTGCAATGGCTTGGTCAAATGATTAGCTTGGTATGGTAAACCAAAATAGCACTACCACGGCCGTAGTAGGCCGTGCGCATACTACGCCTACGGTATTTCATAGAAATGACCCCTTTTGTTTTTTTCTTTATAACTGTAGTAGCCAAGAGGCCGTACGAATGAAATCTACGGATGAAGTCTACGGATCACTAAACGTGCGACGGTGCACTAACATGCTACGGTTCAATAGCATGTCGCAATCGCAGCCTACGTGGCAGCAAGCTACGTGGCGGGCATGCGCAGCATATGCGCACTAAGCCCGTCGGCGCATATAAAAGCGTCGTCTCATAGGTTCACCGGTACTTGTCACTTTAATCCTCGTATCCAACACAAGTCAGAGTCGGACCAAAATAAGCTGATAAAAAGGGAAAGCATTGCCGATTAACCCGGAAGCTACGTACGGATCACGTATCCGGAGAGCACTGCCGGATCATTTGGAAACTACGTACATTTAAACCGGTCGAGCTCTGCTGATCACTGGACCCGAATCTCGCATCCAATAAACACTCACGTACTTACGTGACACGTACGACGGTGACAGATTGACGGATCTCCCTTAGACTGATACAGCCATCCGTAGGGTATTAGCACCCGTAGCACTGTACCGAGTTGGTCGACGGATCGCTGGTAGTTGGTAGCCAGATATAGATACCCGTCAGTATGGGAAGCGCAAAAAGTCATCAGGAAGGCAGTGAGCCGACGGTTAAATATGACGGATCAGTTGCAGCAATAGTGAATGACGGATCAGCCTCGAAACCCTTCGCTTTGCTCGGAGCTCGACAAGCCGTTGACAAATTCTCAAACCCAGCAGTAGTGACAGATAGCAGCCGTCAAGCTACAGATCTCATAGTAGCACTGGCACCGGCAGCGGTATGCCCCGGCGTAGTTACCCGTCAGCATCCGTCGCTATTTGACTAGATCAGAATGCAGTTCCAGTACCTATCGAGAAAGCCGGTTTACGTTACAACGGCGCCGTCAACGTGGAGCAAGAGGCCGGTAAAAAGAATGTGGACTGCCGGACGGATCTGGATAAGACACTGACGCCGGCAACATACCGCACGGGTACGGAAAATAAAGACAGAGGTGACAGCGGTGATGAACCGGACGCGGCGACGGTGACAACGGTGAAGAAAACCCGTCCACCCCGCATCCAGACAAAAACCGTCTTGGTAAGAGAGAGCACATTTTAAACCCTGAAACCGACGGATCAGCCGCTGGATAATAACGGTGCGACGTCGTCTGCTTGGACTGACCTGGCCAAATGGCAGAAAGAAGATCCGGAATTAGAACCGATAGTAAAGCTACGGATCAGCGAAGAAACGCAACCGTCATTCGCATCCGTGCAAGCAGGGTCAAAATTTTCGAAGCGACTATGGAATCGGTGGGATTAGTTGGAAGTACGCAACGGCCTGCTATATCGCCGGCACATTTCCAATCAGCGGAATAAAGAATACCTGCAGTTGTTGACGCCACTGCACGCCATTGAAGGTCATGCGGCCGACTGGTCAAACTGGCCAGCTGGTCAAGACTCACAACTGGTCAGGTCGGCTTTACGTCATAGGCTGACTGACCACTGGACGGACGTCAATAGATTACACGCTTTGACCGATCATGACACCATTGAATGGGCCAGCGTCTCTATGGTTTCACACTGCACTCGATGCTCGCACCTGATTACGTCACGCTGACGTAACGCGCGGGGCAGAAAGTTAATGACCCTAATTACTACCCGCCGGCCGAGTCAGCTGTGCAGTGCCACACGGTAAGTGACGAACTTACGACGAGCTTAAGAAGTAAAGGGCGACGGAGCGCTTCGATCTTAAGTTAACCACCGGACACTGGGACTGCTAAAGAAGGGTCGCTGGCACATTTCAATCTCGATACGGTATCGGTACGATATTGGCCGAATATCGCGATATCGATGCACGTACGATATCGAAATTTTATGCAGCGTACAGCACGAGATTAACTAGGGCAAGTAGGTAACACGGCTTATCTACAATTAGCTTATCCAAGACGTGTTGCATGTGTTACATTTTTGTCGCCACCGATGCACAGTAAGTAAGTAAGTAAATAAGTAATTTATACAACGCTTTAACTGTAATAACCTCCAACGCGTTCCGTGTGCTATAGAAAAACGAGAATTAGCATGTTTTAGAACGGCATCTGAGATACAAAGCCTAGATACAAAGTGTTTGCAGCATTAAAGAGCCATACTGTGCCGACATTTGTACATCTGAGCGCACAGCAGGAACCCAATCCGGTCAGTGACGTCGAGCCAGTGTAGTATCGATATCGAACCGATATATTAATCAACTTTGATTTGTCGATGGACTCAACCCTAGCAGCGCGAGCTGTAAGAGTAAGACAGTGGCGCTTGTGGGTAAGCCCGAAGCAATGGCGCCCAAGCACTGTCTCAGTGAATAGACACACAGACAAGACAACCATCGCGCGACACATTTACCAGCTTAGACCAGCAGCAGCAGCAGCAGCTGACGGTGTGACGTCATGACAATGTGACGTCATCATTGCGTCTGCATGAGTGTAGTAATTATTTCATTGCTGGTACTAAGCAGGCTTGATTACATACATTCAGTGTGACTGACAGACGCGAGGCGCACCCGCTATAGCTGCTGATCCTACAATAACTGCTGAACACTGAGTCAATACTGAACTCCTGTTGTATTGTGTAAGCATACTTATTGTCTGGCGTCATTGAAATGCCTGCAAGTCAACTCTTACGCCAGATTTTACTACCCGTCAGCCCATGCGCGGACCTAGAACAATTTGCCAGACGACATGACTTCAGCCGGATCATTATCCACCTTTTGTCAGCGAGTCAAAACTCGTTTAACTCACCTGTTTACGAAATCTTTTTTCTCACTATTTCCTGCACTGCATTCAGACTAATCTTTCTCTAATTGACTTAGCAGTAATCTGTATTACTTAAGCGACTTTAGAAATTCCAGATTTGATCGATTTTGTTTTGCATTTTATTGGTCTCACATACTAAGCGGTTTTTTGGTCGCGTGTTCGCCGTTACGGCCAGTAGCCTATGTTGTTATTTTGTTCGGAACTCCCTCGTTGCGCAACATTGTGCTGGTTGATAAATTAAATAAATATATAAATATACAAATATAAATAGATAGATACTTTGTCGTTCGACGGTACAAGCCTATGACGTCCTGCCAGTAGCACAGCATAGTTTTTAACCCATTGTTAATTATTCGGACATTTTTATGTCACAAGATAATGTAGCGACACAGGTAAGGTAAAGGTAAGATGGGACATATGATGATCTTGCTTGTTATTGCATATTTTACACGAAGTGCGCTAGTGAAAGATGCAATAAATCAGTCAGTATTTGGCAAAGATAATGGACAAAAGTTTCGTGGCTCGTCTATATAGACAAAGGTGTAACATATTAAGCACGTCTCTGTCGCAATTCTATTTGAGATGAGTTGATGCAAAAGTTGTCACAAGCCATAAGAGTCGAAAACAATAATAATCGGCACAAAGAAGCTATTCTTTCATTCCTGGTAACAAAACACTGGAGATAGTTAATGGTTTTGACGACGGCTTTAACGATTTTTACAGCTATGCTTCGCGCGTCTTAGCCATGGCCTGGGCGTCTGTCCGTCCGTCTGTCCGTCTGTCATAACTTTGAGCTCTATCAAAACAGTGCAAGCCGGGATCACAAATCTTCACTGTGGGCTGCCCCAAGGACTCTAGTTTTTTGTGACAAAACTTCGAGCCCCGGGGAAAAGGAAGGGTTTCCTCAAACGAGAGCGTTAAACCTCTTAGAAAAAAACGTTATTTTGCCGTTATTGGCCCGCTTAGTGTAAAAAACGGTTGCAGATAGGCACAGGCAAGTTGCTTATATTGATAAGCACTGGACACGGGCTTTTTAGTTTTATCAACATCGATGACCTTGAATGACCTTAAACCCCGAAAAAAAAGTTTTGGGCGAATTTTTCGAATTTTTTTGGCTGTAGCGCACACTTCAAAAGTGAGTTGCGACGAAACGGCTAGAGATAAACCAAGACAACCTGCACATGAAATTTTCAGCATCAAACATGAATTATAGTAGTCTTAAATCCCAACCTTTTTGGTTCAATGAGGCCTGCACACGCGAGCGTCAAATAGGGGTACCCTTTTAAAAATTGGTTATTTTTATCGATATTGGCGCGTTTAGAGGGAAAAACAGTTGCAGATAGGCATAGACATGCTGCTTGTCATAACAAGCACTGATGACGAGCTTTTAGCAATATTGACATCGATGACCTTAAATGACCTTGAATCCTCCAAAACAGGGGGTTTAAGTGTTGTTTTGCGATTTTCGGCTGCAATGCACACTTAAAGAATGAATTGCGGCAGAATGGCTGGAGATAGACCCCGACAATTAGCAAACAGGAACTGCTATGGCTGTCGCGCGTTTCATGAGCTTTTCTCAAATTACTTGTTAAATCAGTCAACACTGACAAGGTGCAGCAATTGACAAACTGTCCCTCTCACCCCATCTCTCCTGTGCACACAATCTGTGACTAATGATGCAGCATTGACAACAACAGTACTGTGACGACGACGACGACGTTTGGTCACAGTATGTGTCAGTTGCCGATAAAGTCAAATTTCAATCTATAGCAGACATCGTGTTGGCACGGTCAACTGTCGTGTTTTGATAAATACGTACGAGTGTGGCCACGCACCGGACCGTTATGACAGCCCACCGGCGTGGTGCGGCGTGCCCTTCCCTCTCTGAGATGCGGGACGGCTGATAAGCGTGGAAGACGGTTACAGAGGCTGCAGACAGCTGGTCACGGCTGGGCGAATCGCCCCGTGCGTCGGGTGCATCGGGGACACTAATTTGTTTATCACGTCGCCTCCAATGCCGCGACCATGCCCGCAGTCGCCATCGAGCTGTAACAACTGCCGCGGCTGCTAGACCGAAGAAGTTCTTATTCGTTGGCGTGCGACTGCCGCACCGACGCAAGACTTGTTCTGAGTTCATATTCAAACCGATGTCCATTGGGAGATATACAGCGCGCGCCGAGTTTATAGTTTCGCGACGAAGAAACGCAGGACAGAATATCCCCTCCCTGTAGGTGTCGCAGACAATGCTTTAATGTTACTGGTCGTCAGTATCCCGCCTACGGGAGGTTCTGCCGTACGTTGGCAGTAGATAGTTTTGAGCTGTAGGCGGTTATGTAAGGGTTGTGTCTAAAGGAATTTCTAAACTACTTCATGAGGAAACTTAGGAGATTTGACTCATATGCCTGGAGTGCTGTCTTAGCGTGATGGGGTTATGTTCTGCCTGGCCATTTTTCGTGGATATAGGCGCAATGAGTACCAGCGAGTGATGAGCCAGGATGTAGAAAGGCACACCGCGCGCGCGATGCACTAGCCCCATAATCGTTTTCTGGCAATGTAGACTGGTGTCTGGCTGAGGACTAAGGGAACAAAGAGCAGCGCTAAACCATAGATTTAATGGCTCGGAAAAAAACTTTACGTTTTACTTGTTGTTATTTGTATGGCGTTGAGCTATAAGGTCCATAAGGATTATCCATGGGTTCTATCTTTCGAAATTTTGTCCAACGGCGGTTCTAGCGTCAGTGGCGGTTCTAACCGTCAATATCTGGGGGGCACGGCCCCATGGTGAGTGCGGGGGTCTAGGGGAAATGTCTCCAGTGGGGTGCAGGGGCAGAGCTCCTGGTAGCTGAAGCACTTTTGGTTTTGGGGCATTCAATGGAAGCTGCAAATTTGCCCACTTTACTACTAGGGGCTCTTATCTTATCTCGTCAGTAAAGGGTTTTTGACATATAAGGGATTATGTTAAACGTTCAGTTTATAAGAGAGTCTCTGTCTTACCTTGTAGCATGGAAAAGAAAATTTTGACATACGCGATATTATGAGGAATTCTGTTCTGTTTTAGTCTTCTATACTACGTTGCCGTCGGTAGAAGGGGACTCGGCGTAAAAAGTTTTTGTCCGGGGGTGTGAGGTCCGGACAGCCGTGTGAAGGGATCAACTCAACTCAGGCTGTGGAGATAGTCGCCGACGCGGATCTGCTAATGACAGAGAACTGAAGTCCCTCGTGGCACTGCAGTGCGTAGAATGCCTGGCAGTCAAGTAGCTCCGAGATGACTGGCGACTGTCGGTGTGATGTGGTCCCTTGTGACATGGACATGTATACTAGCGAATGTTTCTAGTAGGCCATATGCTGAGAGTCGTTGTGATCAACGGCTCGTGTCGAGGTGATGTCCGCGCGGCGAATCAACCTCGCATGACGCCACGCTCCCCGCTCACATGGACTTGGTCCAGAGACTCACTCGTACTTAACGTAAGAACGAACAAGGGTCGGTGATGTAGTCGAGTTCTCTTAGTCCGAGTCCGAGACCCAGTCACAAAAAATAAGGGCTCAAACACCGATACACAAAAAATATGCACATAATCCCCATTCCCCCAATAAATGAAAAAATGACAGGATCTTTTCTTGGGCTAGTTTCAAGTTATTCTGAGTACATGCAGTGGGTTCGAGTCTGAGTCACGAAAACAAGAATTCTAGTTTGAATTCAGTCAACTGAACTGAACTAAAGGCCGTACTAGGCTTATAGCCTATAATCACTGGCAAAACAAGTTTAGAAAGCTTCAAGCAGCGGCGGAGGACACGAGCAAGAAGTTGCAATTTTCCGACTAACTGCAGCAAATTTCCAACGCAACAAAAAAGTTATGGCTGCTCCAAATTGTAGTTTTGTCTTTAAATTTCCCTAATAAAAGGTTTCAGGCCCAAATTTTGCATTTTTGGACAAAAATTTTCGGACAAAAAATTGAGACAATTTTCCCGACAGCCAGATATTTAAGGTGGGCAATTGCCGCATGCCCACACCCCTTGCCACGAGTCCCAGAACGCCAGTGGCCGATGTCCGTTCAAAATTACGAAGTAAATCGTGTAACAATTGCTCTGTATTACCAACCAGCAATTTCGTAATCCGCCAGAGTGTTTTAGGGTCAGGAACACAGTCAAAAGTTACGTCTCAAGCTACAAAGCGTCATCTGCTTTTTGCGATCACAGAGTATTTACCTGCCGTGTACCCGACACAAGTTTCAATCCAACCAGCCTACTCGATTTATCTACCCCGAAGGGATAAAAGGTTGAGTTGACCTTGGTGTTGGTTACGTACCTAGATGGTTTACCGGTCCGCTTACAGTCCTGCAGTCCAGGACTACAGGTAGTAGCCGCTGATAGCGACCTGACCGGGAGTTAAACCCACAACCTCTTTATCGTAAGTCCGACACTCTGACGTTACGCTACAAGCCACTATGACGGACGTAGAGTCAGCCTAATAGCCGTATAAATCGTCGTGCGCAGCAACCCAGAGGCAATAAGGAATTAATTCGCGAGTGCGACAGCCCATCATTGTCGACTTAACAGACTGCACTATCGCGTTCACAATAGTCACAATAGAGTCGTCATGCAGTAGTATTAGGCCTACTCTATGTAGTGACCATCACGGGCTGAATAGGTCAGTTCTTCGGTTAAGAAGCGTCCACCATTTCCGCGACATCCACTGCAATTATTCGCTATTGTCGCCCTTCCATCACACACCCTCTGTCCATCCGCACGGCGCTTCCATCATCATCCTTCCATCCATCCGAGCGCTGTTTCCGTCCGGTGCGACAGTTTGAGTCCGTTTTCCGCGTGCGTTGCGCAAGCGCTGTCGGAAAGAGTAGTGACGACACAATTACGCCATTTCCGGTAAGATGGCGGACGGCATGTGTCCTAGCTAGGGGGCGAACTGCGCGAGCAGGGAGAAAGACGGATTAATGTGGCGGGGGTCAAAGCTGAGTGCGCATGCCCGGAGCGGAGGGCACGGAATTACAGACAACCTCCCCTACGACAACATCCCCTACAACAAAACCCCCTGCACGCGAAAAACAGATCGCATCAGTATTAGCACTTAGCAGCTTTTTCTAACTCGCTTTTGTACATATCGCCAGAAACACATTTTGTATGAAATTGATTTGCATATCGCGCTTCAATTTCACGTTTTTGATACGTTAATTAGTTGAATTTTTCATGTGTATGCATTTTGTTAGAACCAATTTCTTCGGGCATCAAAAGCCACCAACTGGCAGCACGTCGCAGCAATAAGTAGAAATTGCCGAAAAATCAGAAACGGCAAGATTAAACCATGCGAAGTTGTGCTGAAACCGCGTAACATTCAAAGTAAAATTTCTGCACGCCAAAGTCGGGAGGGAACAAAATATTTCAGTCTTTGAGAGCTTAGTTTTGAAATTGATGCGTGCCACCGCGGGAAAAATCTGTCCACGCGCCATGAGGCTAGAGGTGAATTGACCACAGAGGAACTATTATTACTCGTAATCAAACTTACTTTATAGTTTATACCGAAGCTAATGATTTGACACAGTTGCCGCTAAAAAGGACAAAATGTAGCAAAAATTGTTTAGAAGAATTGCAGAGCGGTAAGAAAAAGATGTTCCGTTGAAGGGGATTTTGTTCTCTGCACCGCGGAAGGCACGGGGCAGGGCTGTTCCTGCGATGACAGATGTCCAGTGACGGAAGACACGAGCGAAACCCTGCAGCTATGCGGATATGACAGCCGTCAAAGTGACGATCTACAATAGAAACGGTCATCGCCGGTTGACCTGCTTGGGAAACAAACATCACACATCACTCTGAGTGACGCAGCATCGTCACGCGACACATCCCGAGTGATATGAGCCAAAAGTTAACTAAAAGCTGTTAACTAATAGTTTTATTAACCTATTCTAGTTAGACGGGTACAATATAATTCACATAGAAAATGCATATGGCACCGTAGTCAACTGTGGAAAAGAGGAGAACAAGCGAGTTATATGATTAGGCGTATAGTCTTAGATGTTCGCAGGCACTCTGAAGACGTCACTTCTGATAGCAGACTGTTCTAAGTTTTTGCTGCGGCGATATAATACAACACAATACAATACAACAGCAATAACAATGAAATAGTTTACAGTTTATTTCATTTCATTTAAGTTCAGTTCCGTCACTTGACGCCACTGTTCAGTCGTGGCACGGACACTCGGTAGGGGGCGACGTCGTCGTGGGTGTCGCAGGAAGTTGCCATTTTTCAACAGACGCTGCAAATTTCTCGACAGAAGAGATTATATGGGCTAAAAAATTAATTTTGCGTTTAAATTTTACCAAAATGGGTTTATAGTCCCCAATTTTGCATTTCTGGACATAAATTTTCCGACAACAAGAAGATTTTCGGACAATTTTCCTACAGCTAAAATTTGGCGCGGGCAATATATGGCCCCACTCCCTCTCCTTCTCCCGCATTTCGCTGCCACCAGTCCACTGCTTGGTAGGTTAATACTGGAAACCAGAACTGTTACGTAGTAGTTGACACGATGATAATAATATTCTGACTTAACGTCAAACAAGAGTACGTCGTGACAACTTGCTGAGCTGCGCTGAATAGCCTATGTCCTCAGCTCCTCATGTTTCCATAGCGCGTGGTGTCTGCTTATTCAGATAACACGATCCACTCCAAGCTATAGCCCACCGCCCACTGGGGTCGATCGCTGTCTCCCTGTCGCTATTTCAACCAACACCCGGCCTCCCGTCCCGTTGACGGTTGACTGACTTGTCTTGACGGACATAACATGCTAATACGTAACTATAAACGTTATTCTAGTGCCAATCGGCTTTTTACATTTTGGTGCTTGCAACTTTCTTGCTGATAAAAAAAACATTAGAAGATTGGCACAGTAACACTGATGTTTAAAATGTGCCCAGCTAGCTCATTCTATTCGTTTCAAGATCAATATTAATCGCCAATATCTCTGAATCAGTGAATGTCGTAATTTTTCATAATCATGTAAAATAAAGATAAAATTTACCATGTAAGCCATATACATTATTAGGCCTAAATATAAAAAAGCTTACCAGTTTATACTAGTGTATAAGGGCGACCAAGTCACACATCTAAAACAGCAGAAATCATTTTACTAGGACACAGAGTGATAGAACGACTTGAGGTCGCACCGCCGACGTAATCACCCGAGTCAAATTTTAAGTCGATTGATTCAGTGGTTTGGGGGCTACGGGTGCCAAAAATTTGGAGTTTCCCATTGACTTTGATAGTCGTCTTTACACCAGTGTTACGCACTACCGTGCTACACTGTGATGCATATCGGCTGCAGTGCTGCACTTAAGAGTTAAAAAATTAACAGTCGTGTAGTTTTTTTTATGAAAAACCCATCGCAGAGCTAGGGAGCGTCACCTGCCATGTGAGATTATGTGGCATCCAACACAGACAAACGCGCCCCGCCTTAACCTCTGCCAAACAGGCCGGCTATACTCGATATATCTACCCCCGAAGGGATAGAAGGCTGAGTTCACGTTGGTGTTGGTTATATACCAAGATGGTTTACCTGTCAGCAAAAAGTCACGCATCCGAGAACTAGCTTAACAACTTGACAGCGACCCAACCGGAAGTGGAACCTACCATCTGTCGATGGTAAGTTCGACGCCCTACCGTTGCGCGTGGTTAGTTTTATGCTGACAGACAGACAGACAGACAGCGGATGGACACAGTGATGCGCACATAGTCGTTGACAGATCGCAGACTCTCCCTCCCCATCCATCCAAGCAGGTGCGTGGTCACGTGACCAATAGGCCGGCCCGTGGTCGTGTTTAACAAATCGACGACACACTGATCGCCAGGATACGATAGGCTTATACAGAGTGGGCCAAAAATGGCACCAAGTTGATAAACTTTTACTTCATCAAATAATAACCGATTTTCAAATTTTTTTACCGTCAGATTTAGAACAACATTTGTAATAACAGTATCACTATAGATTCTACCACACCTCAAGTGTGTCGCCACACTACCTTGTGAAATGTCAGTGTTTTAAAAGCAACAACTGATAACAAAACGACTTTTGTAACAACACATTTTAAGAAATTTGCAACAGGAAACAACGTGTTTCTTGTCTCAGTTATTGTCTAAAGCAACGGTCGTTTCCTTGTTCCCGCAATCTGTAGTGTTTTACATCAAACATTTTGATATGTTTCCCTTGCTGCTGGACGACGCACTCAAGCAGGCTGCGCCACTGTATTGCGCAGGCGCGATGAATGATACGCTGAAATTTTACCAGGTAGTGCAGCGACACACCTGATGTGTGATGAAATCTTTAATAAATGTGTTATTGCAAATTTTCTTCTGATTTTGACAGTGAAATATTTTGAAAATTGGTAATATTCGATAAGCTATAGGCGTATACAAGTAATTTGAGAAAAGCTCACGAAACGCGCGAAAGCCTATAGCAGTTCCTGTTCGCAGGTACTATCTCCATCCATTTCGTCGTAATTCACTCTTTTGCAGACAAAAATCGCCAAAAAATCACATTAAATCAATATTTTTAGGGTTCAAGGTCATTCAAAGTCATCGATGTTGATAAATTTA
>Ga0056128_1009249_pt1 | contig 12394 bp, 3 predicted proteins | sample WorMetLIZISLAND2_FD_71113 | JGI IMG/M metagenome (GOLD analysis project Ga0056128, IMG submission 71113) | Marine gutless worms symbiont microbial communities from Max Planck institute for Marine Microbiology, Germany - Olavius geniculatus... ...
CCCCCAATCGGACTTAGGGCGCCGGGCGGACTCACGTTGGGCTTTGCCCCAAATTTATAGTGTTTTTACATTAGCTTAATAGTCTTGATTTTAACATCTATTTTAACTTTGCTTTTAGTACATGAACATGAGTTAACTGCTTTTAACTAATTTTATGGCACCGAATAAAACCTATTTTGTGCTGATGTGCCGCTAAGAAACTACTCACTCCCCCCATTTTTCAGTCTTGCATTTTCAGCGTCCCTATTCAGTTAGTGCAGTTGACCGACGGCCAGACAGACAGACAGACACATGACGATTGTATATGGGCTACGGTCGTCTATAGCATAGTGCAGTCAGTCGATGGGCCGGCTAATGAACATCGTAGCGGTGTTAATGACTAGTCACTGGTGGCTATAGCTCTATCATGATCGTACATCAGGGTTGATAGTGTCATCATTGCAGTGTCACACGACCACCACGATCTCCCAGTGCAAGCGCTGAGATTTCTTATCTCATTTATATGAACTATCTTTTTGTATCAAATCTTTGACGTAAGCTCGCAAGATCCCTGATTGTAGCGGCGACCGACTCGCTATAGGGGCCTAATACCTAATCACGTTTTCGACCGAAAAACGCTGAATAAAATTCGCTCAGTTTTTGTCAGTTTCGAAGTTTTGAGCAGCTTTTCGATCAGAAGAGGAGTTGTGTTATAGGCTACACACGCTCAAAATCGAACAAAACACAAACACACGGAACTTTATCCACCGAAATTATTGATACTCACTCAAAACTACGGAGCGTCATCTGCCCGGCACGGTTTTCATCTTTTTTCATTCCCTTCCCTGCCACTCGACAGAATTAAACCCGCCCCGCCATAACCCCAGCCAAACAGGTCGCTACTCGATTTACCTACCCTTGAAGGATCATTGAAAGCTGACTTGACCTTAGTTTGGTTACCTGTCCGCAGACAGTCACCGATCCATCTAATCACCACTTGATAGCGACGCGACCGGAAGTCGAACCCACGACCTCGCCATCGCAAGTCTAGTCCTATACCGCTATGCTCAGCCCCTATACCAAGCCATCACCGCGCCATATCAATTGACTCGAAGTCATTCTTGCGCGAAGAAAGCGTTTTGCTATTCAACGTCTTAATTTATATTCTTTATTACCGCGCGCAGGTGCACACGGTTTGTCACTCATGAGTTTTTAGCGTGTGTAGGCTACACAGGAGGACGATAGCGTACTATAGATTTTTATCAGTGAACCAAATAAAGATAACATCATAATGCAGCAACGATTGATAAATCGGGCTACATAATTGATTGCTCTTCGGTCAAGTCGTCAATAAGCGTGAGTCACTTCAAGGCAAAATGCCGGTCAGTGAATGAAAAAATGATCCATTGGATAACTGCATGCATGTATTGAACTAAACGACAGATTTCTCTTCTTGACAGTGTTCTTGACTTATTACCAGCTCATCCACCATATACGATCACAAATGTTTTGTAACACGGGGGTGCACCAGGTGCATGTGTACGACCCCAAAATGAGTAACGACGTTTTACGATTCTTGGGTCACAGCTGTCAATGTTCATATTGGCATATATTGCTATAACACACAAAATAAAGTTTTTTTGTGGGAACTGAACGACATTTGCAGCGACTACTCCCCGGAACCTTTTGCTAACGCCTTAACGGCTGGCTTAGCGGTCGGTATAAGACGTCTGTCACAATGTTCGAAACCAAAAAAGCAACAACTTTTACGTGATTCGTACCATCATACGATAAACTATATACTCAGTGGCGGTTTTAGGCTAGGGCCGGTGGGGGTACAGCCCCCAGTTTTGTTCCTGGCCCCCAGTTTCCTGGCTACACATGATTTTTGAAAAGATAACACAAATATCTTATTTCTTTGCGTTTCTAAGTTTTAGAAAAGTAGGCAAATTTGCGTCTTCCATTGAACGTCCAAAAACCAAAAGTGTTTGCGCTTCAGGGAGGCATCGCTCCCTGACCCCTGACCAGCGGCTCTGCCCCTAGACTCCCCTGGGGCTCTGCCCCAGACCCCCGTTTCAGGCTCGCGATGCTGCGCTCGCCATGGGGCCATGATCTTAGATATTGTTGGATAGAACCGCCACTGTATATGTATAATGTTTTCTCATGGAGTCCGTTAGTAAAATTTTATAGTAGTAAGCTTACTCACTCACTAATTGTCACGACTGACGAAAACATGGCCACTCGCTGGAGAAATATCCTTGAAAATCACACGTTTTTTATGGGCTTAAATAAAAAAGCAGCAATAGCATATCACCCACTTTGTGTTGAATATTGTAAGTAAATTATGTTTTTTTCGATATATTTAAATACTCATGGGCTAAGAAAAAAAGCTTGGAAAATTTTTCATTGGAGTCCTAAAAAGTACTGGATTTTTTTGTCACTAAATGGGTGGGAAACCTGGCTATAATATTGTAATATTATATTAAATTATTTATTTACTTACATTATTTTGGGCAGCTTCAATACTTTGGGAAAAAATCTAGCCACATCACGGGTAAATTTGGCCACATGGACAAAATTACGCCACCACAAGGGGCAATTTCGGTTAATGATTAAAATCAATAATGACAAAAATGCTTAAAAACCGTAATAGTTCCCCAGGTGATTATTAGATATCGACTGTATTGCTAAGACACAATGAATAAAATATTGTTTACAATATTTACGAAAAATAATAGAATTCAAAAAGTGGCCGAAATTACCCCGTTCTCCCGTAATTGCTCGCTGTTTTCACCTACCCTCTATTTTCGGGCCCGGGCTATGCTATGCTGTTATGTAAATATCTCCCCGTCAAACGCTGAAACGCTGCTGCTAGGCTATATAGCGTGGCAATGGGACAGATACCTCGTTCCACACAACGCATTTCTAGTTTCTTAAAAGTTTATGTCTTGAGCTAAAATTTCAATGCAAGCTTTTTTCGTGTCGTATCGTACGCGTGGTCCAGTGGTATAGTGTTGCAGTCGAAACTTTCAGGTTACCGGTACTGCTTAAATCTCACAACGAGTCGTTTGCAAGTAACCTCGAGCAAGGTGCTATCATACTGTGTGCTGAAATCAACTCAGCCCTCTACTCTCAGCGGGATTGAAAATGAGTAGTAGCTTACAGGCTGTGGTGGTGAAGGCCTAGTGTGGCTGATTGGGGCGGTGGTATGTCTGCCAGCTGCAAACCGCGGGTGTAATTGTTCGTTAACGCGTTCAAAGAATGGCCGCATAGCGCGCTGCGGTATCATTAACGCAATCAGAGCTCTGCCACTTCCGAGATTGTAAAGCGGTTCTGGTCACGAGTCTGACTCGTGTAAGCAGCATCAAGTATGCGGGACCTTTATCTCTCTGTCTGGTGGTGCTATTTACCATGCGCTGTACAACCCATGGTTGACCGGTGACAGGCGTGACGTACAACGACAAGTGACGTCGTCGTGAGCATTTTGTGTCGCGATGTAGGTAGAGCACTTCATGATAAACCCATCTCAGAGCTACGGAGCATTACCTGCCATATGGGATAACATAGTACGTGTTAGCTACCACCCGACACAGGTGAACGCGTCCCGCCTTAACCCCGACCAGACAGGCCGGTACTCGCTTTACCTTCGCGAAGGGATGGAAGGCTGAGTTGACAATTACACCCGTGTTGGCTATATACCCAGATGGTTTACCTGTCCATAGACAATCACCCATCCAAGTAGTAAGTACTAGTAACTATTTGATAGTGACCCGACTGACAGTCGAACCCACGAAATCTACCCTACCGTCGCACAATCAAGCCAAGGCAGGTGACACTGTGTGATACTGATTTTATATGCTCGTAGCCTCGTAGCTCTGAGAGTGGTTTCCTATAATAAGCTGTACCGTTTAAACCTTATAAAGTGCAAAACCCACATTGCCGGACAGTCGTTGTGTGGTTTCAGCGATGGACAAACTACTCGGCGTGAAACTATCATGGCGTCCGGGCGGGAGTCTGTCCGGGACGGCACATCATTGACGCGCCGAGTAACTTGACGTAACGTATGCAGCAACAGATGTCGGCGCGTCACACGAAATCCGATTAACCGAGGACAAGCTTCACTCGCCGCCGCCGCTAATCTGATTGGTCGGACGGGTCACGTGACGCCGGACGCCATCTTGTCGGCGATCAGTCACAATTAGAAGTGAGTCGGTCGGTGGGCCGGGCGGGGGGGAGGCGGCTGAGCTGAAATTTGATTGTTGTGAGTCGGATGGCTGCGGGTGCTGCTTGCTCGAGGCTAGTTGATGATGATGCCACCGCCGCTTTAACTGCGCTGATGTTTTAGTTCTCAAATTACTTTTAGTTTTAGTTTTTAGTCAGTGACGTCGTGGCAGGAGGAGGGCAACAGGACAATGCGATGAATACAAAATTTCAGGCTAGCAATTTTCTATACTTGGCGAGATCGAGAGGGAGTTTAGAAGCAAAATTTTGTACACTTTCAAGTCTAGCGCCTGTCAGTCGGAAAACTGTAACTTCCTGTCGCGCTATACTTTTTAACCCACAACGTCGCTGAGCTCAATAGATTAAATTGTAGCTTTTATATACCGGTGGTTTTTAAGATAATGATGTTTTTAGTATATACGGTAAATGTGTAATTTTAGTTTGATTTTTGTTCAACAAATCGCTCTATCATGCGCAAGATTTTCCTTTTAGTTCGGTCTACTTGTTGTAATTTTTGTCTGTCAAATGCAATGCGTAGCATTGGACAGAGTATAAAATCACCTGAGCGTTCGTCCGTGCGTCCGTCCAACTTTTGAGGTGCCATACATGTATCTCCATAACGGTGCAAAAGAGACGCATGGTCACAATGGACTACTCATATAGAAAGTCGTCCACCGCGAGTCGAATGGTCACGTAACCGATGACGTCACGTGACCCCATAGAGTGTAGGTCATGCCCCATTATCTTTGAGGCGTCATATCTCTATACTAATACTAATACTAATACTAATCATATTTATTATATAGCGCCAATATGCGGAGCTGCAGAGGCGCTGGACGACAGTCAATCAGGCGGTATTAAACAGAAACGTTTTCAAATGTTTCTTAAAAACAAAGTCTGAGTTGCACAATAAAATATTTGAGGCAAGGCTATTCCAAGTAATAGGTGCAGGGTAACAAAATGAGCGCCTAGAGAAGTCAGTTATCAGTTTTGTTACAGCCAGCAGAGGCAGTGAAGCAGAACATGTAGAGCGGAAAGCAACGTGCGGAACCAGAGACGCATTTCACACTTTTTATTTCTCTGAGATTCTCAGAGTTTCTCTGAGAATCACAGAAAAAAGACAGGTGCGAAACGCGAATTCTACGCAGCGTCTCAGATATTCTCAGAGTATCTCAGAGATTCTGAGAGAAATAAAAAGTGCGAAACGCGCCTCAGATGCTCGCTAAGGTACGTCGGGACACCGGACGTGCGAGTTTTCCGCTTCAGCACAGCCATCTTGTACAGCACACGTTGGCGCACCGGTAGCCAGTGAAGAGGCGAAGAAGTGGCTTGGCATCAGACCGGCGATTTGCTACAAGTACCACATGAGCTGCGTTGTTCTATGTTCTGTGCATAACGGTGCAAGATAGACGCATGGTAACAATGGACCATTTATAGTAAAGTGCTGGTGACGAATCGAATGGTCACGTGACTGACAGCGTTAATTGTTTAGTTATAATAACAGCGAAGGATGACAATAACATTGCTGCTCTACAATTTAAAATTAAACATTTTGTATTTTTTTCTACTAGTCTAAACAACTCACTGATTATATTTAGGCCCTATACGGACATATATTGTCAACTATCGAAATCCATTGAACAGACTCCGTGTTCGTATTAACATTATCTTGTTTTAGAAATTTTATTTAGTTTTCGTTTTTCTACAACCCGAAAGTTTAAGTTCACGTAAGTCCTTCCCGTGCCAAGGCCAACAGTCCAATTGTTGAGGGTCCAATTGTTCGTTAACGGGGGCAATGGACGGCCGCTTACTGCGCTGCGGTATCATTGGCTCATACCAATCAGCTGCCACTTCCGAGATTGCAAAGCATGTCTGAGAAACGGCAAGAAGCGCTATAGCAAGTGTTGGCCTTCAGCCTTCACCTTTACTTTTCACAGAGCGACGCTGATCTCCGTTTGCTTAGCCCTAAGCTAAGCCAGACACGATTTTCCACTGCGAGACCTCGAATACGGGACAAGTGCATCGCGCGGTGTGCCTGTTTGCGTACTTGCTAGTGCTCATGCTGTTTACCGCGGAAAGATGGCCAGGTTGAGTTGACCTTAGAAGACGAAAGCGTATGATTTTCGTGGTTATCGTTCTTGTTTTGGCAACGAGAACATCTCTGGCGCCGGCAGGTTGCTGATGGTGACGATGCGATGACTGACGGTTCCTCTGAGAACGAAAACCGACTGAGCGTGTAATGTACAAGCCAGCAGTAGCTGCAACCCCGGGCAATCACCCGGCCGCCACGTCCTCCTCCTGCTGCTGCTGCTGCTGCAGTTGGGAAGATTAGTGGTCACATTAGCCGGTCGCCATCCATTGTCTGCGGCCGCTCGTTTAGCCACTGCTTCTGTGCTAACAGTTTTGCAACGCAGACAGCGCATGCGCTAAGTGGCCCATACTGCTCCACAACAACAGTGATAATGACTCTAGGCTCTATAACTTTTTCGCCGATCAACGAGTGCTTTATTTAGGCCTATTGGTTTCAGGCCCTTGCCAACTTACCCGCTCAAATGCGCAAAGTCAATTAGGCCTACCGCCCGCCGACGATGAATGTCTACCATTTTGCTCCTTCGGATTTGCATTCATTGTTTAACCTGCAATAAATTTGGTCAGTTCGTTCCCAGAAAAACACCAGAAATTGTTGCCATCAAATGTTATAGGCTTATTTTAAACCTGAAATGCACCTAATTTGGCTGCTGGGGTACGCCGCAGACCCCTGGGGCAGCTCACAGCACTCTCCAAGGCCCATGGATGGATTTAATGGGCACCATTTTTAAAGCAATAAAAGACACAAGAAAAAGAAAAGGAGGAATAAAGGGGACGAAACATGGCGAAAAAGAGAAGAGATAGGCCTAAACGAGAAAACAGACGGCAGGAGAGCGAAGAGGAGAAGAGGAATTAAGGGAATCGACAGATTATCACCAGCACAGCACTGGCCGTGTGATAACTTGGCAACTCTGTGTTTTTGTTAACAAAAGAAAATTAACTATGTGTGACTCAATAACGGAAATGTAAAACAGAAAGTTAACACTTAGAGCATCTCACTGTGGTAGACTATAGTAAGGAGTAGAATTTAAGATGCCCTGGCCCTGTCCGCTTCTGGCCTAATGTAGGCTAGTGTATTTTGTGTTGTAAAATACCTTCGTATTTTCGGTAAAGTAAAATTAAATTTGGGCTTAGTTTTCTTAATAAATGTTTTAAATCCATTTTCCTAAAATTATTTAACTTTTGGACTTGAATCATAAATATTTTTAAATTCGTATCTTTCGTTAAAAAGGTTATCAAACATCGCTTTTTAGTGTGGTATAAAGCCACATATAGGTGCTGTCGGAGCTCCCTGCAAATACGTTATGTAACAATTGCTAAAATACGTTATGTTATGACAATGGCAGTCACGTGATAGGCAGCCTAGGCCCTTTCGGCCGGCTTCAGCAGTATAAAAGGCGAAGCGCAGTGATGACAACTGTTCAGTCCGACTGAGCGCTCGGACAGAGCACATCGGCTGACAAGGTGCTGAGCCTTCGCCTTCCCAAAACAAGCAACGAAAGCCAATCAAGCAATCCTTCATCCAAACGAAATCCTCTGTTCAATTTTTGTCCATTCACGGTTATTTCACGAAGACCCTTTCGTCGGTAACCCTTCGTTTAACACGAACTCATTACCGGCATGGGTAACCGCCCATCTTCCGGGGCCGAAGGTTCCCATGTAGCTGAGATCTTGCAATCGCCGAAGACGAAAGACGAAGTGAAAATAGCGGGAGGTTACACTAAGCCTACCGGTAGCCTACAATTCGTGGTTAATTAAGTATGTAATAACAAAAACACCAGCTACAAAACAATACCGAATTGCTTTATTACGCTCGAAAGCAGGTACTCCTGTAGCGCGTCTTAGCCATTGCAATTCTGTCCGTCCGTCCGTCTGTCTGTCCGTCACACGGGTGGATCAATCAAAAACGGTGCAAGCTAGGATTACCAAATCTTCACCGTCGGTTGCTTGAAAGTTTCAGGATCCGTAAAGATTTTCCATAAATTTGAAAGGGGTCACTCCCAGCGAGCGCGCTAAATGAGAGGGGGTAGAAAAAAATTTGCGATTTTCAGCCAATAAGTCGCTGTATCTTAGAAACAGTGCGAGATAGGGCTTAGGTTAATATTAATCACTAATAGGAAGTCGTACACGGGCTTTTGATTGGCACCGAGAACAATAAATTTGGATGACCTTGAACACCAAAATAGAGGTTTTATCGATTTTTTGGCAATTTTGGGCTGCGAGACACATTTCAAAAACGAATTACGCCAAAATCAACAGAGATAGACAAGAACAAACTGCGTAAGAACTGTTCAGCATTGAACTTAGATTTCAACGGTCTAAGTCTCGATTTTCTAGGTTCAAGAAAACCTGCATACGAGAGCATCAAAGAGCGGTACACCTGTAAAAGTCGTTATTTTACCGCTGTTGCCCAGTTTTTCGTGAAAATGGTTACAGATAGGCATGGGCATGCTGCCTATCGCAACAAGCACTAGTGACGGGCTTTTAGTCGTATTAACATCGATGAGTTTGAAAGACCCTGAACTCTCAAAATAAGGGGTTTTATTGATTTTTGCGATTTTCAGCTGCGGCACATATCGCGCGTCTCGTGTGCATTAGCTTATTTTTTTGGTATAAACCTGTAGGCTCTATTACATATTCTATACGCCTATGCAGAAAAAAACTTACGGCTTCTTTGATCATTAGAGTCTAGAAAGTTTCGACCGACCTTGCATCATCATACATAATCTTATCATCTTGGAAGTCGCAAAAATGTTTTTTTCTGTCCAATAGCATTGGACAGTGTACAAAATCACCTGAGCGTCCGTCCGTCCGTCCGTGCGTCCGTGCGTCCGTCCAACTTTTGACACGCCATATCTCCATAACGGTGGAAGATAAGCCTATAGTTTTTACGCATGTTCCTAAAAAATGGACCACTTTGGTGACGAATCGAATGTTCACGTGAATGATTGACTGTGAGGTTACGTAGGTAGGACTAAAAGTTAGACTTACAACTAATACTCTTTTGATCTAGTAGCAGCCTAATGTTCAATAAATAGACACTTTTTTCATAAAATGGCAATGAACATTTAATAGCAGCAAATATGTACAAGCACGAGCAAAACGAACATAGAACAATAACTAATCATACATACAGTTCCGCAAATAAACTCAGATAATCCACTGTTCCAGTTTGAGCAGCAGTTACACAGAATTCACAATCAAGTCACAAATTCAATCAGACATTAGACAGTTTGCACTACGCCTCGGATGTGATGTAGGCATACATTTAGAGATTACACAGCTTTAACTTAGAGACCACACAGGTTCTCCTATGTCAAACACAACTTAGGGACCACACGGGCTCCCTTATCACGAAATCAATGCCATATTACAAAATAGCCAAAATGTGGCTGGCACATACCGTACCTACCACAACAACCTGTACACAACCGGTGTGTCCAGTCTCACACAAAGCAACAATCTGAATCTCAAACTCAATTCTCCCGCTCTCTTCCCTGACGCAACTCTAAATTTAGCTCTAGGTTCTGTCTGGCGTAATTGCAGCCAATGCGCCCTATACGAGACTATTTTGGGTCATGTCACAGAGAGGCGGAGTTAAACCTATAAACCAGCCCACTGATTGGTGCAGACCTATTATCATACGAATACGTCACACACACAGGACTGATGCTAAATACCCTGTTACACTGTGGGCTAACATACAATACTAGCAATGTGATGCACCTGTAGTGTTATAATTTACGACTCTCAAACAAACATCTACATACAGGCACAGCCGTATAACGACCGACCTACGCGAACTGCCATCCACACATAGGCTTAAATTAGCGTTACAAAGACGAACACTACATGCGACAAATAAACTACTGTGTGGAAAGACGAAATAAATTGGTGAACTCGCAAAATTGGCACGCGAACAGCACTCAATAATAAGCAGCGAATAATAAATCGACATTGATAAGTACAGTGGTACAGCCAGTCGGTTGCGACTCCGCGATAAACATGTCAGGTGAACGTCAACGAAATAAAAGAGCGACCTGACACTGACGATGTTACAAGTAGCAAAAAATGACAATAACATTGCTACTGTACAATTTGAAATTAAACTTTTTAATTTTTGCCACTAATCTACCCAGCTCACTGATTTTATTTATACGGATTAGGCCTACCGGTATAGGTTGCTGTAGGCTCCATCGAAATGCATTAGACAGACTCTGTGTTTGTTTGAACATTTTCTTGTTTTTATTTTTATCGCGTAAAACGCCACTCGTAAGCCTATTCACATTTGCTTTCGTATTGCATTGTACTGTAACGTGACTACGTGAGCTACAAAAAATGTAAATGGGCCTATCGCAAACTCAATATTGCAGGTTTTTGTCGTCAGCCGTCTTTTCAGTCACAAAATTTTCAATTCGGTCACGAGAATTGCTAAATTAAATGCATTCACATTCGCTAGCCGGCGCCTAGAGCTGTACCGCGCCTGCCACAACTCGGTGTGCTGCACGCAGTAAGCCACGTATGTCTACTGTGTCGCCTTCCCGCACCATTTTTTCTCCACACTTCTCTTCCTTATTTTTATCCTTCTTTTTTCTTTACCATCTTTACCCTCCTCTCCCCTCTTTTTCACCCTTTTCACGTTCCGCCCCTTTCCTTCCTTGGGGGCTTCACACCCTCAGTCCAGCTAAGGGTCTACGGAAGCGCTGTAGGCCTAATTTTCCGCCACTTGGTCCGGCCGCCAAACGGTAGGCCTATGTGGTGCACTGCACTTTGAGTTTAAAAACAGCGCTTCTAGTGACAGCAGTCTTGCATACACTCTTAACAAAAGCCCGCTTCCTATTTTTACTTGGCGCAATCTGCGCCCACCAGGTATGGGGATGGAAGCCCCAGCAAATACAGGTGAATGTGTGACGTCACGGCACCGGGAGTCTTATTTGTGATATCCTAGTCTATAACGGCGGTAGTAAAAATACTCTCAACTCTACGACTTGCGATGTTTTGTGGTCATGTGTCGGTCGTAGTTTACCGCCTGATCTATCAACCAACTGCAGCTCGAGCACTAAAAAGTCGTGGCCTTGAGCTCAGCGCTTTGGCCTTTAGTCACTTGTCATGAACGTGTTCTATGTACGATGAGCTAAGCGTTTACAAAATGGTATTTGTATGATATTTCTACTGAAACATTGAAACTATGTTTGTCGGCCTATAGCCATTTTTATGGTTTATTACGTAGCTATAAGATTAAGCTGGCATAATTATGGTGCACAGTATTATTGTCATGGGGCTTACTTACATGTACATCACTTACTTACTTACATACTGAATGGTTTTGGCGTTGGTCTTGGCATTGAGGACTAGTGACTTTGGCTTTGAACTTGGCCTCGAAGATCACTGAGCTTGGTTTTAAAAATGCTGGCCTTCAGCCATACACTTAATGCAGAGACAAGACGGGGAGCGAGAGTTTGAGGGAGCGTTTGGTCAGATGTATACGCTGCAGTCGCGAGGTACGGTTGCGTACATGCAGATACAAGAAATATTATTAGATTGGAACCAATCTAATGTTATCCTCGCGCGCATTATTGTTTTTTTTCTGTATTTTAAGCTGTTTTTGTTCTTTCGGCTTGCATTAGAGAAACGGCGTCTAATTTTGACCCGTCTCATATTACAATAGGGACCTAATACCCTGATAACATGGGTATGTGTACCCCATGTGGGTGTAATCTGTCCCATATAGCCATATGTCTCCCATATTAACACCCATATTGAAAATCTAGTCTGTGGACTGCAGTAATACACCCATGTTCAGCCCACATACACTTCGATGTATGACTTTACATAAATAAATGCTGAAATAGATATAAACTTATCAGCACGTGTTTGCAGCACAGAAACTTTACCAATAGCAGCGAATGTTCTTATTTTTGTTGATTTGTAGAAGAAAATGGCAATTTTAGCCAAATAAGTTACTTATTTATTGTTCCACTCCGTTGTTTTAAATTGTTAGCGTTATTTTGTTTTGTTGTTTTTCTTTTATTTTGGTTTATATCTGGACGTATTTGTGTAATATCGACAGTACGCTGAATAATTAAGGATGCAGTTACAACAGCCA
>Ga0056128_1009250_pt1 | contig 12394 bp, 7 predicted proteins | sample WorMetLIZISLAND2_FD_71113 | JGI IMG/M metagenome (GOLD analysis project Ga0056128, IMG submission 71113) | Marine gutless worms symbiont microbial communities from Max Planck institute for Marine Microbiology, Germany - Olavius geniculatus... ...
TTTTCAAAGTGGGTCAAAAATTGGCTTAAAATGTAATAAATTAGCGCTTATAACTTCAGAGTTAGGGGGTGTAGCCCGACGAAACTTTGGCACTTGACGTGTCTCTATGTTGGGGTGTTAACGCAAGTAAAATTTTGGGGCACCGCCTACCTTAAAATTTGGGAGGGCAAAAAACGTTCAAAAATCGGTGCGATTTATGACAACTTTCGAGTTTTAGTGCAAATATCTCTGGAACCGATGACGATAGCGACAAAATCTAAACGACGTTGACGAGAACGATCCTTTTGGTGTTCAACAAAAAAAAATTTGTGAAATTCCGTCCACCACGAACCAAGTTATAAGTGCTAATGTTGACCTACCCTAAGTCGACAATGCACGTTCGGCGTATGCCAATGCATTTGAGTTTGGGCCCCCCTCTTTACTCCCTTTATTTCCTCCAATCGGACTTAGGGCGGACTCGCGTTGGGCTTTGCCCCAAATTTCTAGTTTTTTTAAGCATTAACATTTCTTAATCGTTAACGATTAAATTAATCTTTAGCTTCCACAGCCCTAGTATTTATTCATGAAATGTCCACTAGACAGGCATGAAAATAAGCAAAATTTGTCAAAATATGGACTGCAATAAAAAATGCATATGCAGCATATAAATGCATATGCTGCCCACTAAGGATTACCACTCATATAGAGTGCGTGTCGGAAAAATTTATCACTCTCCCGCCCCTGACATTTTCTGAAATTTATTTATTTTATTTTTCAAATGCTGCTTATCGGTATAAGATATGATCATTTAAAACTTTTCAGTCTTGAAGAATAAAATTCACAACATGTGAAGGAGTAGTAAACCTTTCTAGCACTGTAGTTTTTGCTATATAAAAACATCAACTGCTGTAATATTATAATGTGTACAAAACAAAGCATACTGGCGAAACAAACATAAGGATACAGCATTAAGTTTCCTTTGACTGTTCTTACAGTCCTGTTAATAAACACAAGTCATTTTTGCAATCATAATTCATAATCAATATCACATTTAATAAACTATTCAACTAACATGCTTTATAACTTTTGGCAAGCAAGTAAATAGAATATTTAGGGCGCACAATGTCAGCCAGTGGCCGAATCTGAGGCACTTGGCTGAGCTGCTAGGGGGAGCAGTAGGCTTTGCTGGAAGCAGTGAGTTTTAAGTAGGCGATGGAAAGTGTGTGTACAGCTAAATAGCTGGGTGATATAGACTTTCTTTCTTTCTTTCTTCTGAGTATAGTCAAACTTCAACAAGTTGAAGACTCCTGACCAGTAGTGGTTGTGGACACGGCGGCAGTGCTGAATGCATAATGCAAACAGTGTCCATATGACACGTACTGAAAAACATAAACTGATACATCAGTGAATAACTGACATATTTCATCAATAAATTCTAAAAAAAATATTCCTGAGTTGGCTAGAAGAGGTCTCCATTATTCAGCAATCATTTAAAATGCTTACACTCCACATCCACAGTGGCTCTATCCTTGGATTCGCAGCACAAATTATTTTCAATCACGGGTACCTGACGTAAAAATGTTCACAAACAAACCCAAATAACCAATTCATGTACTGCTATATAATGATACACAAATTGCAATTCACTTTCAGTTCAATGTGATTTTATTTTATTCTCTTTATATATCTCACCTCACTTGCGATGAGTATATATTACTAATAAAATGCTATGTGCAACCATGACGAGCTTACTTGGCTGGACGAACACGTGCAATTACGTAGCGCCAAATGTCGTTTGTCTGTCCACGGCACACTCTAGCAACACATGCACATCAATGCACTGCAGCTGGTAATTAGACTTTACAAGATATATCGGCAGACCATTTTTTCAACACAACAGTTCAAACAATTATGATAGTTAAATACAAGATATGTGGCCGCTATAGTAAAGAACAGCGAAACTACCACTTCTTTCTTCTTCTTCTTCTTTCTGAGTAATGTACGAATCCTCTTGCAAGTAATGTCGTACAATGACATACATGGCAAACGTGCACGAGGACAGAAACAACTGTAGAACTCCCAAGAACAAAACTGATAAAAACGTGCTGATAAAAAGTCCTCCCCATCAGCATGATGCCTGCCAGTCAAGACATGAACACCTCTATGGAAAAAGGTATGACGACAACAGAAGTCAAGGGTTATTCTATATCCGAACTGTCGCAGAAAAGAAGCTGTGTCTGAAGGCATGAACAGACCCAACTGGAATGCAGTATCTGCTGCTATGTCTTCTCGTACTCTGCATGAATGGAGCACGGTTGACTGATGCCAGTATTGCAAATTGACTGTAAAAAACACTTTGTACATCATAATGGGTCTGGCTTGAGTCATTCGTTCTTCCAGCGTGTTCCATCCAAGTTGCTGCAGCATTATGGTTGGAATTCCCCTGGTACTACAAGATGATGGCGTAGTCTTTGTACCAGCACTATTACTAGAGCCCAGTTTTCCACGGAAAATTTTGCCAAATTCGGCAAACCAGATTGCAAAATTCCACGGCTCAACACAGCCCTTTATTTTTGAGTAAACTGAGCTTTATCCTGTTCAAGAACTTTACTTTCTGAAGGGCCGGTTGGCATAGTGACATTGTGCTGAGTTATGCCAACAATGTACACAGGAAATTACCGATATTTTTATGTGCAATCTGTCAAGTTGCATTCGGTTTATTTGCAATTGTGCCTTATTTTTTCATGACAAAAATACGTCACCAAGTCAAAAATCATACTAATCACCGGTGAATTGTCAACTTCGGCAAAATTCCTCAGAAATATCAAAATTCTGCGGCAGTGGCTTGACTCGAAATTCTGCAGCCCGCGGAAAGCTGTGGGCCCTAACTATTACCACTAACTACATCCACCCTACTAGCACCAAAAATGACATCTAGCTCTAATTCTAACCCCAACTACATACCTAATCATAATCCTAATCTTAACAATAACCCTATGTCAGACCTTCGGTATGGCAGCCCCTGGCTATAATGGGTCATTAGTAAATACAATTCTCAACAGGAGATTTCCGTACCTATTGCAATATCACATGGTACTTACGCTTGGAAGTCTTCCACAGTAGGCATTCTGGACCCAGAGTGTCGGCCACTGGGAACAAAATCCATAGTATTGACAGCCCAGTCATGGAGCTGCTGCGCAACACTCATGTCACCACCGGTTGCCATTCAGTCAATCCTAAAATAAAATAAAAAATGAAATCATAACTGGTAAAGCATGCTAGGTTTATGAATATTAATTTCGAAAGGCACTTGTCTGGGGGGTCGGGTAAAGTGCGAGGTGTGAGGCGCAAGTTGCGAGGAGGGTATAGTGTGAGGGAGCGTGCGAGGTGGCACGCGATTGGCCGGCTATAAATAGATTCCTCGCAGTTTACCCACCATTCTGAACGCACAGGAACGAGTCAATGGATTAGGGCAATACGGCCCTGCGGCCGCCAGCATGTGACCTGTGAGCACGGCGAGATGAAAGGCACAGCAAACACGATGCACGCCGGGGAGCAGTCAACAGTGCAAGCAGCCAGGACTGCAGCTTACGTAATAACCAGGACTGCGGACGGTAGTAAATGGCAGCGGCCATTCAGCAGCACATTGACGCACAGTTAGTGTGATGCGGGGAATATCACCTTTTGTGATTTTTTGCTGTTTTCGATGTGCAAGTTCTTCAATGTTGTTGCCGTTAACAAGTGTATAAACTGATGTTTTGTACATTTATCATCGTCAATTAACGGTCGTCGCCGCTACAGATTAGATATGTGTTTTTGATGCCTAACATGTTAGGCATTGTTCATAGATAAGTATATTATAAATACTATAATTAGATACTTATGCTGGAGCACGAAAAACAAAGTTACTAGTATATTCCCTCAATACAGAAAAACAAAACTCTTTCAAATTTTTTGTCTACCGTGCCATCAGCTGAAATTAAAACTAGTAGCTAAAAGTATTAGAACAATTGAAAGTATTATTATCATTAGCATATGTATAATATATTTATCTATGGTACACCTAACTTGTTAGGTCAACCAAAACGCAGCTTAGATCAAAGCACGCCGGCGCCTGCAGCCATTGTGTGCCGCTGTCCTGTACAGTGTGGGCGGCCTCGCACACCGCCTCGCTAATTACCCCGTTCGTCGCACGAATTCCTCGCACGCTCCCTCGCACTATACCCTACTCGCACCTCGCGCCTCGCATTTTAGCATCGCCCCTTGTCTGGGCGGTAAAAATTTCAGCTCAGATTGAAATTACCGCCAATTCTACGCACAAATTAGCACAAATACAAATACTGCCACAAAAAAACTGGAAAGTCTAAGATATACAAACCAAATATCTTGACATATTAGTACAAACCAAAAACGTCGTAAAATGCATTTTTAATCGTTAATGTAAACAAGTCAAATTCAGCTTACAGAAATAAATAAGTAAGAAAAACTGCGACCGAGATGCCATCGTTGCCATGTGACAGTCCAATCCACTTAGAAAAGTCCATCTGTGTAAAAGTCTGCTGCCATATGCAACACTCGGGCAAAATCATCATATGCTCTATGGTCACAAACCGACTTTTTAAACTCTGTTGTGATGAAAAAAATTGCTCAACAGTGAACACCATTTGCATGCTGTGTTGCCTGTTATTGGTACTTGCGTAAACCAAGTTAACAGGATTTCAAGCCACTATATGACACTACAGGTCAGCTCTAACAAACCTGAGAAATTTTCCTTTCCACTACGAATCAAAAATACCCCGGACAGTGACTCAAAACAAGCAGCAACATCACACTTTATCAGTTCTGTCATAGGTTTATAAAAATTGATAATTTTGGTGTTAGTTTGATTTTTATTAGCCCAGCAGGAGATGCTGTTCAGGTTCAAATAAAGAAAAATTATTTATAATTGTTTTAACACTAAACTTTTAGCCGACCGTACTTAAGTAACGATCGAGCTACTGGAATTGTTGTCGTCCATCTGTCTGTAATGGATGTATTGCGGCGAGGTAATAAAAACAAACTTTCTGCACAAATAATTAGCCAGGTGTGTGAAACTCAAGCATTCAAAATTTCAGCCATCTAGTGCAAGGGAAACATTTTCGAATCGGGGGTTGAATGAAGAGGAGGGTAGGAAATTCAATAAAAAGCTGGCCATTTCTCGAATATGGTGAACGAGGGCCAAGGTTAGTATTAATCACTAATAGGAAGTGGCATACATCCTTTCAGATTACATGAGAACCATTGACCATGAAGGGTCACAACACACTATGACTTGCCAATCGTGGAGTATTGTGGCGAAAACTTGTAATATGTGTCTGACACAGCGTCCTGAAACACTTTCAGTAGTTTAATGTTATACTTATCATTATAAGACATCTAAGCACCATAAGAGTGACAATAAATGGTACTAAGTAGTAAGTACAGTTAACTTAGATAACCAATCACTGTGCAGTAGATAAGAAAGTGTGCCATGTGCAATAAACGAATTCCGATATTATAAACAAACAAGTTCACGAACGGTATTCTATAAGCTCTCACGTCGATTTTACCAAAAATGCAAAGTAAACCTCAGTATGTTCCTATGCATCCCATGTCCACAATGGTTCATTTTAGTCTAGGTCATTTTAGACACTTAATCACTGAATTCTCTAATGTCAGTGAATGCCACATGCATAAGCTTGAAAGATGTCACATACATAATTCGTTTCAAAACTTTAAAATGTACAAAAAAAATGCAATTTTAGATCGCTGCTAACAGAAGAAGTTGCTAATTAGCTGTAAATTCTTATAAACATGCTTTCTCATGTTATTATAATGACTTTTCTTGATGCTTGAAAGCTGATATGTTGCTCAAAATCAGAACACAAGTAAGAACTGCACTGCACATTATATTGACGCATGTACCACAGTTCGCTAACCGACAACAGTTATTACCAAACTGTAGATAATTACTGGCAAGGGCAACAAATCGGACACCGGAATGACAAATTTCAATACATCGGCCAATTTTGAAATCTTGCACGCATGAAATTCACGGCCAACTGTGCGCACATCAGTAGGGCTAGACGAAAATCACGGTGCAAAAGTGAAAAAATCACGGCATACTTTTAGAAAAGTCGCAAAATTCACGGTGCCAATTCACAGTCATATATAGCATTAAAAAACGTCTCATTGACAAACATTTTTGTTCTCTGCCTAGTCAACTATCAGTCATGTATCGTCGTCTAACAAAATGACTAACATTAATCGTTTTTAGTAACTTTCAGGAATAGTTTTAGTAACTATATGCAGTTATACACACAGCAGTGAACGGCTGCAAATGATTATCATAGTGATCAACGAGGTTATATTAGGGTCAACTTTCAATGTTTATCTATCGAATTTTACGGATTTTGACACAAAAGTGCAACCCGTGCAAAAATTCATGGCAAATTACGGCAAACGCTAAAATTCACGGCTTCCGTGAATTCCGTGAATTCGTGATTTTCGTCTAGCCCTACACATCAGCAAAAGCAAGTACGTATAAAAACAATTATTACGTAAACTGTACACATACAACAACATTATCGTTCAGAAGAGGGCATCAGAGAAGTCACTATCAGAAGCACAATATCTTATTTCATACGAGACCAGTACACATCTGCATACTGATTAGACGCAACAAAACTAGTCAAGTGAGTGAGTGAGTAGGGTTTAACGTCCCACCCGACACAGCATAGACTGACAGATGTCTGGTAACAATACCACAGTGACATTGACCATATGGTACTGCTACCAGTCACTTCAAAGAACAAACAGTTTATGCCAATCAGCAAACAGAAATACTGTGCATAAAGATCGACACACTCAAACAATAACAAACTAATTCTCGTAAATACAGTGGTAAAATCAACATCATGACCAGATGTTTAATGGCATACAGCCAAATCTACTACAATCGGTCATTTAGTCCTGATTCCAAAATCATGATAAATTCAATGTGTTAAAGTACGTTAAACAAACATCGAGCAGAAACCAAATACAAAAAAGTGAATCCTATATCTCAAAAAGCGCACAAAGTATAAATTTTCAATCTGTGTTTTAAAAACCCCATCAATGATACATCAGTGAAAAACGTAAACAGTTAACTCAGTTAAGGAGACAACAGACGCAGAACTGTATCTGCAAAACAAACATCGATGTGACTTGCGAGTAGCATGCTCAGAAATATACGCGAAATACTGCCAGACAATTAATGTAAGATAAAGCCACATTTAACGAGCTGACTGAGACAGGCTTAAAGTTTACAGAGAGTCACAGATATGTAGCGTTTGTTATACATGCTTCCTGTCGGTCAAAACTCTGACGATATTTCCTAAACCACCAACAGCAACGACCTGCAATATGCATGCAGTTACAGAGAGCAAGTGAGTGAAAGGTTTTACAATATAGGGTTCCTACAGGTCTTCAGCAGCAAAATTCCACGACTTTTCCGATCATGAAATGACAATTTTCCTGACTTTTATCAAAACAATAACCCTATTGTACGAATGTCAGAAATGGTAAACTATATCATAATTATTCAACAGTATTAATGAAGCAATATGCAAATGACAGAAGCCCTGGTTGGGGTGAGGGGGGCAAAACACCCCTGAAGCAGAAACACTTCTAGATTTTGGATGTTCAATGAAAGCCACAAATTTGCATGCTTTTTAATATTTGAAGACACAAAAAATCACAGATATCTGCAGTCTGCATGATCCAAGATCATTTTCCTTGACTTTTCAAAAATAATGTTTTCCCTGACCTTTCCCTGACCACACAAATTCCCTGACCTTTTCCAGTTTTTCCTGACCTGTAGGAACCGCGATAATAACACATCAGTACTCAACATGCTGTTCTGTGCATGCCAAAACAATGTTAATAGCTATAAGGCTACTTAGCTATGTTTAGAAAGGGACAACAACAAGAAATCTGAGCTAATGCTCATGAGACACACGAAAGCCTATAGCAGTTCTTGTTCGCAAATAATCTTGGTCTGCTCCATGTCTCTATACATCTCGTTGCAATTCATTCTTCTGCAGCCGGAAATCACAATAAAACTAAAACCCCTATTTTTGGGGTTCAAGGTCATTCAAGGTCATCGATGTTGACATTCCTAAGAATCTCACTGCCAGCGCTTGCTATGACAAGCAGCATGTCTTTTTAGGGGGTATTCCTGTTTGACACCTGTGTGCGACATACACAGGCCTCCTTGAACCTAGGTGGTCGGGAGTTGGAGGTTGTCTGTCTCGGTCTATCCCAGCCATTTCGGCACAATTCACTCCTAAAGTGTGTGTCGCAGCGCGAAATCGTATTCACCAAAACCCCAGTTTTGGGGGTTCAAAGTCATTCAATGCCATTGATGTTGACATGCCTAAGAAGCTTCTCACCAGTGCTTGTTACGATAAGCAGCATGTCTGTGCCTATCTGCAACCATTTTTACTTTAAAACAACCAATTTCAGTGGTGCCCCTCCATCTGCCCCTCATTCGAGGGGATCCCCATCACCCAGTGGCATAAAATTTTGTCACGAAATACTAGAGACTCTAGGCTATCACATGGTGAAGTCTCTATCTTATGTGGGCTCCAGTCAGTACTGAGACATGACACCAGGACAGAGAGACAGATGGACGGACGCAGACAGAATTACTGTAGCTAATGTGCACTTACAGCTATGCTAGCTATCGCGTGTGAAAATTATAACCACAAAGTTAATTTGATGAAACCAATGCTGCAACTGTCAAAAATTCATTTAAAAAACTGTCAAGACATGTAAGCGCTATACAGAGCACATCAATCACAATATAGGAACCAAATGAGTATAATTATAAAGTGCTGAAAAAAACATAGTGACTGAACAAAGTACAAGCATGATACGTGCATGATACGTACCTTTTCGTGCCACGTAAGAAGCTGCGCGGAACTGCCTTCAGATGGAAACTCAAATCCGCGATAAATGTATTTCATGAGTGTGTCAAGATGGTTCTGGTCAAGTGTATGAACAGCTGCTTCGATGTCACTGGACTTGAACGCTAACAGAACCCGAATCACTATCTGAAGTGCTTTGTCCTGCCGAGTCACACACAGAGACTTTGCTACACAGTACAGCTGCGGAAACTAATGATTAGTCACAATCAATACAGGATTAATTGTTAACAAGAAATCTGAGCTAATGTTCATGAAACGCGCCAGAGCTTATAATAGCAGTTCCTGTTCACAGGTAATCCTGGTCTATCTCCCCCGTTTCGCTGCAATTCACTCCTTTGTAGTAGAAAATTGGAAAAAAATTCACTAAAATCACTTATTTTAGTGTTCAAGGTCATTAATGATAATACCATTAAAAAGCACGTTATTAGTGCTCGTTATGGTAAGCAACATGTCTGTGTCTATCTGCAACCGTTTTTACGCCATCACAATTCTGTCTGTCTGTCTGTCTGTCACACGGGTGGATCAGTCAAAAACGGTGCAAGCTAGGATCACCAAATTTTCACCATCGGCTGCCTGGAAGACTCTAGTTTCAGGAACCGTAAAGCTTTTCTATATGTTCGAAGGTGGTCACCAAAAACGAGGGCACTAGATGGGAGGGAGTTGGAAAAATTTGCGATTTTTAGCAAATAAGTCGCTGTATCTCAATAACGGTGCAAGACAGAGGTTACTATTAATCACTAATAGGAAGCTGTACACTGGCTCTCAATTGCCACTGGATTCAATGACCATGGATGACCTTGAATGCTAAAATATGGGTTTTATAAATTTTTTTGGCAATTTCGGGCTGCAAGACACATTTCAAGAGCGAACTGCGTCAAAACCAATTGAGATAGATATGGACAAGCTGTACATAAAATTTTCAACATTGTACGCAGATTTCAGTGGTCCAAGTCTTGATTTTCTAGGTTTAAGGAAACCTGCGCATGAGAGCATCAATGAGCGGTACCCACATAAAAGTCGTAATTTTACCATTGTTGGCCAATATTTCGTGAAAATGGTTGCAGATAGGCATGGACATGCTGCCTATCACAAAATGCACTAATGACGAGCTTTTCAGTCATATCAACATCGATGGCTTTGGGAGACCTAAACTTCCAAAATAAAGGGTTTTTACACGCGACAGCAGAATGCTTCGCGCGTCTTTGCCATCGTCTAGGTGTCCATCCGTCCGTCTGTCACACTCGTGATCTGTATCAAAACGGTGCAAGCTAGGATCACGAAATCTTCACTGTGGGCCGCCCCAAGGTCTCTAGTTTATCGTGACAAAATTTTGTTCCACTGGGTGCAGGGGTTCCCCTCAAACGAGGGTGTTGTAGAAGGGTAGCCCCCTTGAAAAGACGTCATTTTGCCGTTATTGGCTCGAATAATGTGAAAACGATTGCAGATAGGTACATACATGCTGCTTATCATAACAAGCACTGGTGACAGGCTTTTTGGATTTATCAACATCGATTAACCTTGAACGACCTTAAACCCTCAAAAAGAGGTTTTTAGTGAATTTTTTGCGATTTTTGGATGCAGCGCACGTTTCAACACTGAATTGCGACGAAATGGCTGGAGATAGACCAAGACAACCTGCATATGAAATTTTCAGCATTCAACGTTGATTTTAGCAGTTCAAGTCCCGACCCCCTAGGTTCAAGGAGGCCGGCGTAGGTGGGCGTCAAAGACAGCTACCCCCCCTAAAAGTGGTTATTTTACCGCAATTATCTCGTGTAGTGTAAACACGGTTGCAGATAAGCACAGACATGCTGCTTATCATAACAAGCAATAGTGACAAGCTTTTTACTGGTGTCAACGTCGATGACCTTGAATGATCTTGAACCCTCAAAATAGGGGTTTTTAGTGAATTTTTCTGCGATTTTTGGTTGCGACACATTTTAAGAGTGAATTGCGCCGAAATGGCACCTGAACATTTTGCGCATGACATTTTTTTAGCATAGAACGTACATTTTAAAGAATCTACAATTAGTTATTTTACCGCTATTGGCTCGTGTAGCTTGAAAACGGTTGCAGATCGGCAGAGACATGCTGTTTATCATAAGAAGCAATATAGTGACAAGCTTTTTATTGGTGTAAACATCAATGACCTTGAATGACCTTGAATTTCTAAAATAGGGGTTTTAATGTTTTTTTGCAATTTGTGGCTGTGGCGTAGATTTCAAGAGTGAATTGCGTCAAAATGGATAGAGTTAAATCAAGACAACCTGCAACCTGCTAAGGCTGTCGCGCGTCTCATAAGCTTTGCCCCTCTTTCGCCCCCTCGTTCATGGGGACCCCCTTAACCTAAGGGCATGAAATTTTGTCCCGAAATACTAGACTCTAGGCTATCATACGGTGAAAATCCGACATCTCTATCTCACCTGTGCTTAAAACGGTACTGGAACGTGACACCAGGACAGACAGATGGGCAGAATTACTAATACATGCCTAGCTATGCTAGCTCTGGCGCATAAAAATTGACAATAATTAAATTTGTCAATTACTAATTGTCGATTAATGTCAGTTCAGTAAAAAAAAACATTATCAAGTAGACACGAATCATATGATGACAATCATCTGAAATCTGAAATTACGGTCATCATCTGTTTTCCCTAAAGAATGTTATGATCACCAAATAAAAACTCATCAACGGTGTTTCAGTGCATTGTCAGAGCTATTAGCAAAATACCGGTAAGTGATAAAGTTACTAAATCAAAACATGCAACAGTTGTAACATTTTACTCAATTATACATTTTTGGTCCGACTCCGAGCTATATGCTTTCACGCTTACAGTAAGTTATTTACATTAACACCTATCACTTAGCATAAGAAAACAACATATTTCCTACTTAAATATTAAATAATACACAACTTCACCAAACCTTAACAGCTTGGTTTTTAGACGCTAAAGGTGCACTGTGCAGAACTTTCTGTAAAGCTTCCACATTTTTCCCTCTGATGATAAACAGTCAAAGAAACATTACAATTCACAAATAACACAGTCAAGTGATGATGCCTTTTATTACCAACATATACAAAAAGCGGTAATGTTTCATTTAAGAGGTCTAAATTCCTAGCAGACCATGTACATTACAGCCAGCTGTTTAAACAAGAGGGTGCGGCCGTTGAGGGGCCGCCCGCTATGGGGCCCTCCTTGCAGTTGAGTACAGACAGACGGAGGGAACGGCCGTTGCCATGGTAACGAGGTCATCCGGGGCAAGACGACGAGGGTTTCTTATGACACCTGCCAAATATGTCACTTATATACGCGAATCAACCAATCAGCACCTAGAAATTCTGATAATTAGGCTTACGTTGACACAACTACTGTGTCCTGTGACCTTGACCTTTGACCCCTTGACCTTGAAATTGGTCCACGGGGTGC
>Ga0056128_1009251_pt1 | contig 12394 bp, 7 predicted proteins | sample WorMetLIZISLAND2_FD_71113 | JGI IMG/M metagenome (GOLD analysis project Ga0056128, IMG submission 71113) | Marine gutless worms symbiont microbial communities from Max Planck institute for Marine Microbiology, Germany - Olavius geniculatus... ...
GAAATCTACGCCGCAGCCACAAATTGCAAAAAAACACTAAAACCCCTATTTTAGAAATTCAAGGTCATTCAAGGTCATCGATGTTTACACCAATAAAAAGCTTGTCACTATACTGCTTGTTATGATAAGCAGCATGTCTCTGCCGATCTGCAACCGTTTTCAAGCTACACGAGCCAACAGCGGTAAAATAACTACTTGTAGATTCTTAAAAATGTACGTTCTATGCTACAAAAATGTCATGCGCAAAATGTCCAGGTCTATCTACAGCCATTTCGGCGCAATTCACTCTTAAATTGTGTGTCGCAGCCAAAAATCGCAGAAAAATTCACTAAAAACCCTTATTTTGAGGGTTCAAGGGCATCGACGTTGACGGAAATAAAAAGCTTGTCACCAGTGCTTGTTATGATAAGCAGTATGTCTGTACCTATCTGCAACCATTTTCACGCTACAAGAGATAATTGCGGTAAAATATCCACTTTTTAGTGGGGTAGCTGTCTTTGACACCCGCCTGCGCCGGCCTCCTTGAACCTAAGGGGTCGGGACTTGGACTGCTAAAATCTACGTTGAATGCTGAAAATTTTGTCACGATAAACTAGAGACCTTGGGGCAGCCGACAGTGAAGATTTCGTGATCCTAACTTGCACCGTTTTGATACAGATCACGAGTGTGACAGACAGACGGACAGACAGACGGACGGACCTACAGACGCCCAGATGATAGCTAAGACGCGCGATGCATTCTGCTGTCGCGCGTAATGAAAATCGACATAGGCCTACGCATGACTTCGGCCCCAGAAAACCAAAAAAACAAAAACAATAATCCGTTAAAATACGTGCATATTTATATTTAAGAAACACAATATGTATATGATACGAGTTCGCGATCGTTGTGGGAAACGTTTAGGCCTGCATCAATTTCGGTTTTTTTAATTTTTTTTGTGTGTTTTCGAGTTGGAATCCCGTACGAGACAGACGGACAGGCAGAGAAACGGACGGACGGTCGGCCAAGATGCACAAACTAATGCTGCAGTTTGCTGCCTGCATATAAGAGCTGCACACGAAAAGCGACGAAGCGACTAAGCCGACGCAGTAAAAGAGAACGCCTCTGACCAGGTGGACGTGCTGTAGTCGAACGGCCGCTCAAACTGCGCCGACGCCACGAAGATGTTGCGTGAAATTTCGTGAACGGCAATGACGTCATCATCATCATCGACATCATCGTCAACATCGTTGTCGTGGCTCAGCCGTTGAACACTAAAGACATCAGGCAGTGTGCGACGTCGGGCTGTGGCCTGCGGTCCGTGCTTGCGTCGACTGGCGTTGCCGCTGGTCGTCGATGTGTCGCTGCGACGTCGAAGCACCAGTTCATCCGGCAGATCCAGACCAGCATCGTACTCTACCGTCAGGTAGTCGGCGCTGTAGCGGCCTCGTGACCCCGGCCCCTCGTCAGCTGTACCGCCGCTACTACTCCAGACAGTCCGGTAGACCTTCGGTGTCTGGAAAAGTGGCGGGTTGTCGTGGGAACCGTCATGGCGCGGCAGTTGGATGAAGAAGAAGAGTTCATAGAGAACGTCGAGACGACGACGACGGATGTGACAACGAGCGTCGTTTGTGACGTCACGAAATATCGGCTGAATCGTGTAACGATAGGCGTCACCTTCACGACAGTACAAACCAACTGACCGGTCTAGACAGTGCGATAAGAACACTAAACGTTAAAAGCTGTGCATACTTTAACTATAGCATGGAAATCCATTTCAGAGATACGGATCGTCACCTGTCATGGGATCACACAGTTTTACCTGCCATATACAGGTAAATACGTTCCGCTTTAATTAACCCCAGCCAGGTTTACCTACTCCGGAGAAACGGAATACTTACTGGACGTGTGTTGTTGATTAGATACCGAGATGGTTCACCTGTCTACAGACAAGTAGTAACCGGGCTCGGCGAACGGCAACTTTGATGATCGAGACCAAAGCACTATTTACTGTCCTAATCCGCCACCGACTAGCTGCAACTGCCTGTCGACACGTAGTTTTTATGCCAACTAATTTGCGAAAATGCCTGTCGAATTTGACGACCACTGGCGCTGTTAATCAGAATTTACTGCGTTAGGTTTTTAATAACTTGGCGATATATTTATTAAAACTAATATTTAAATGCATACACTGTTTCTCATAGAAAGCGCAGATTTCTGTTATGCCATTCACGACACGCAAAAAGCGAGAGTTGGAAGTCGTACCCATGGAGCACTCAACCGGCGCACTGGTGCAGTTGGCGCTAAATGCCAGTTTGCAGTCGGCGAGCGTGTAGCAGTCAATCTGACAGCAGTGACCGTCATTGGTCCCTGTACAATTATACCCACAGTCATCAACGAATTCTAGTCACTTAGACTGGTCTAGTCAGTAGTCTATCGTGCTCTAGCTCAGTCTACCGACAGAAATTAACACCAGATTTTAGTATGCATTTTAACCGATTTTTAAAATTTTTTTTCACCGGCACATTCTGTGGACACTTGGCAATGAATTAGTTGTTAGATATTTTACCACACCTTAACTGTGTTGCTCCACTACCTTGTAAAATATAGATATTCAACAATCACTGTAATCAAAATAAATAAATCACACAAACTTATTTCTAAAAACAATTTTCTACTAATTTGCATACTAAAATTAAATTATGTTTAGTTTTTGATACATGGCCGGCGTTTGAAAACAAAAACAATGTTATTGTGAATAATAGTTTTTAATGCGGTGACAAAATACCGGCATTGTAACGTGCCACGCAGCAACAAAGACAAGACAGGAATTAAAAATTTATACCAGTTCAAAAAATACGGTTTGCAAAAAAACTTAAGGAATTTTTGAAGACAAACTGCAAAAGGGAAAAACTGGGCACTTTACTAAAAAGATTTGAGAAACGCGAAACACTGACCAAAGGCATGATGCAGACCAAAACGCGTGCATAACGGAAGAGAACGGGACCACTGTGGATAAACTGCTAGGCCTACTAAGCCAAAAAGACTAGAAACATACGTATCTTTCAACAAAACCAAATATCCAAAGAGATGGTTCTAACACAGCGTAGCATCGTACAGATCATTCACTGCGATCTTTGTCTGAAGTGTCTTGTTCGTTTACCAATGCGATTGTTGTCTATTGCCAGTTTTATATATTTATATTTTACAAGGCAAAGTAACGACACAAGGTGTGGTGAAATATTCAATAATTACTTTATTGCCAACTGTCCAGAGAGTGTGCTGGTAAAAGAATTTTACGGTTAATGTTTCGTGAAGATATAAAATCTAAATAGCAAAGTGTGACATTTTTGGGGACACAGTGTATATTTAAGGGAGTTACAAATTACGGTAACAGAGCCAGCATTTCAGACAGCAGCGATAGAGTCAAACATTTCATCATATCATGCAAGCGCATATATATACCAGTGTGGTAGGCTATAGATACGCTAGCCTATATGGAATTTTTCCACAGACAGCTGTAACGACGCCATATATACGACGACAAGGTATAGGTCAAAAAATAGACTATTTTTTGACCGTTCCTACGGTTAGCGGTAGAAAGGCGTGTGATGCGTCAAAAGTTAGAGAATTGTGTCTAGAAAAGGTGCGAAACGACTACGACCTTGGTTGTTTCGCTATCAGTTGGGCGAAAGAAAGGGCTGGCGGCCTATAAGCTGGTAATAATGTACCGGGTGGCCCAAAATAGTAAGCTATAGTTCTTTGTCCATATTTTTGTTAAATATCGACCAATTTTCACAATTTTTTAACAGTAGACTCTGTAAAAAATTGTTACTCAGTGGCAAGCACATCACACCTATTATGTCGCTACACTACCTTGTAAAATATAAATATTCAAAATCCTACAATATCTACAGATGACCATAAAGTCGAGTAGCAAAGTTTTAAAGTATTTCAGTAAAATGTGAAATATGCGTTATAATAAATGTCAAAAAAGTTTACGTGCAGCTACAGAGTAAGTTTTCATCTTTCAAAAATAATGCACAGCTTGTAGGGAAGCACAATTAAAATACATCGCTTTGTATGCTCATGCACTTAACTGAACAAGATTGCAGCAATCAACAAACATTAGTGGACAATAAAAATTAATGCACAGTAAAATCGTTCAAATTATTTTTTAAAATGCTTATTATGTCCTCCATTGTTTTTGACATTTACTTTAATTCATATTTTACCATTTAAGTTAAATACATTAAAAAGTTACTATTTGACCTTCTACCCATCTGTAGATGTTGTCGATTTTTAGATATTTATGTTTTACAGGGTAGTGTAGCGACATATTAGGTGTGGTGTGCATGCCATTAAGTAGCAAATTTCTTACAGAGTCCACTGGTGAAAAAAATTGTGACAAATGGTCAATATTTAGCGAAGATAGGTCTTATCGACAAAGTACAATAGCTTACTTTTTTGGGCCACCCTGTATATGAAATGAGTGAAACGTCATGACGACGCCGACGAAGACTACGATTCAGGTAGACAGACAGAGAGACAAGAGACAGACCGCGTCGGTGTCGACAATGCGCCTGTGCAAGACACTGCTGGCAACGAGATATGGCGGTGCGACAGCGCGGCGGCGGGAAGCTGATCGGGTGCTCCACGTGGGTGGTCTTGTTAAATACTGCCCGCAGTAGCGACGTGTCGCCGGCCGAAGTGCAAACGACGCTGTTGGCGGCAGGTTGTAAAGGTTCCGGGAACGTTCCCTACAGAACAACAACACACGCAGCACGCGCACATGCGCCACTCGGCGACTTAAACACAATGACAACTCATTCATACAACTGGTTTAATTAGAAGACACGCGACGGACGTCGTATCACATACAGGTAGGCCTTGAATACAACACTACGCAGATAACAAGCACCGTACTGTGATTCATTTGCTATGGCGTTTTATTTTGTTAGAGCTTGGAGTCGCGTTATCGAAGAGCACATAGCGAAAACAGACTTTTAGTATAATGTAGACCTAATTAACTGGTTTTCATGAAAAACTCTTAAGTCGAAAAAGTGCGCTTGTACGTTTGCTACTTTTTACCTTTAGCATTCACCTTTCATTTTCTTTCCTCCTTTCCCTCATCTGCTTTTCCCTATTTTGTCACCTTGCCATTTATTTACCTTTTCTTTTCGTAGGGCCTACTGTTTTCGATGTTCTGCCGTAAAGTGAATATCTCAAATCTATATAAACATTTTTTGAGGCATTGTCGGCACACAAACTGCGTCTGAAAATAAAGAGGCAGTAATTTTAAATTATTTATTTTTTTTCTGTACAGAAAATAAAATGTCAACGTATAGGAACTGTTAGCCGACATGCCTCCACACACTTCAATATTCTGTCGCTACACACTGGGTGCCAGAATCGTTTTGTCACTTGGGCGCTGTTTAGGCTATTTGTTTGTTTATTTGTATATTTATGTATTTACTGACTTATTTACATGACAATGATACTTATTTTCCGTGGACAACTCGTGCAGTGATGTGGCTGAAAGCAAGCAAATGTTGGCTGGCTTTTAGTAAGCCATTGGCTACCCTATAGTTTCTGCGCAGTACCGGTAGTCGTACTGTCGTAATAAAATAATCATAGAAGCTACTGAAAAAACGCAAGATTTCAAGCCTCTGGTGCGAGAGCACAAGACAGAGCTCGAATCACGCCAAATGCGTGAGACTTGATAAGTCTACCATACATTATATTATTTATTATTCTCGACAGCGTACGTCGACTAGCTGCAAAAAAATAAAGCCAAGAGGCACTACTTATGTCTAAAATTCAGCTGCTCAAATGTCAAGTTTTGAAACGCAGTCTATACATAATTTTAGAACTAATATATTGCATAGTTCGCATATGTTTTGTTGTCACAGTCAAAGAGAGTAAACGTTTTTATCAAAAAAAAAACTAAAAGTGACTTGCATTACGCTTGTACTTTTGTGTACAACTGTTGTGACAAAACATCTTCAAACGTTCAATTAAAAACTAGATGGTAATTACAACTCCGTTGACTATTATGCCTCCGCCAACCTGTGACAACTATCACTCGAAATATTGTGCTAACAAGGCCAAAAAGTGCATTTTGGGGCATATTTGACCCCACCGTGAATTAATCCTTGACTTTTTAACATCAAAATTTAATACGTTTATTTCTGCCCAAAAGTCTGTTAGTGGTGAAAGTTTGGTCAAATTCCGTCAACAAATGCGCAAGATATCGTGCTAACAATGTTTGAAACTCTAGCACACACGCACAAACGGACGAACGGACGGACGTAAGAACACTTTGGAAACATAATGCCCCGGATACTACAATGGCGAAGGCATAATAACATCAAATTCGTATTTTTTAAATTGTAAATTTCAAAAATCAAAAACAATGATTTTGATGACGACTGACAATGACCACCAAACCGAATGCACTTTTTTGACAGTGCCAACTATATCGTTCAAATTTTAACGGTAAATAGAAGATCTGTGACCGCAATGAGCTTGAAGAAAGTGGGAATTTAATAATTACCAAAAATAATAGCACTTTCGGTTTGCTATTTCCCACTGTTTGTTAAAGTGCGTACAAAGCGACAAAAAAAATAAATTAAATTAAACTCCACTAAAATAAAAAGTAAAGACCGGAGCGAGCGGCTTTCTTTTTATTTGAGTTCGTTTCACTTCATTTTTGCCGCTTTGTACGCAACTTCAATGTTACTAATTTGCTGACACTTTTTTACGTTTGCCGTTCTCGGAAACTTCGCGTTTGCCACTGAAATGTAAAAGTACGTTGTAGGTTTGGGTTGTACCAGTAAACAACGCGAGTGTGAAATTTCGCCAGTTTCAAAATAATTCCGGCTTAATGACTGACGGCCTGACTTGTGCATCTTGTGTTCAATTCATATTCAGGACTTGAAAAGCATTCAGAGAGAGAGCAAACCTCCGCCAACGATATGTCAATTTCTTTCCGCTGTGTTTGCCAGGTCGCAGCACCAATGCAATGTCCATTTTTACTATTTACTTCATCTCGAAATGGGAAAGAACTAAAATGTTATCCCGGATTCAAATTTCCAAATATGTATTCCAGTCGAGGCCGAAATCTTAGGGCCTACCACCTTTAAATTAAGCCAAATCTAACCTTCGCTAAGAATTTTAGCTTTATTCGCCGGTAAATTTATATAATCTTGCTAACAAACCAACAAATTTAAAAATAAATAAATGTATGGTATCACATAACCTTCGACTTAGCTCAACTCTGATCTGAAATTTTAACGACCGAGCAGCGTTCTGCCCTAAGCGCAATGCAAGATTTAAATTACATAAAATGTTAACAGAAAAGCCGACTAATAATCCTCAACATTAACACATGCAACTGCGTAATGCAACAAGCCTGTAATTTATACGGCTATAGGTATACAGGCCATGATACTATACATCAAAAGCCGCTATTGCAAACAAATATAAACATTATGAATTTCCCTGTATTTTGCTATTAGTTCGATATATTATGGCACGACATTTAGTTCGTAACATTCAGTGAACAGGCTGCTAAAGAGAGAAACATAGTTGTTCTTGGGTTACTGTAAAATGATTTAGGTTGAACGGTTAGGTAAGCGAGACATGCAGCGTGCAAGCATTCCATCCTACTACTGATTAATATTCTCAGCGTAAACATGTAAGACCGCATTCAATACCCGCCTTCTACCTTCTACTACGCCGTCGTTCCTTTTCGTTCTACGACAACTTACCTTCGTCTGTATACATGTCGTGGCAATAATGGAAACAACAGCAGACCGTATAACAATCAAGTTAACAACTCGACAACTAATTGCGTGTAGGCCTCTAACTACATTTTGAAAAAAAATGTTTTTGCGTATCTGCTTGCATCTGCAAGTCTGTATTAAACAACAAAAGAAACGTAATAATGTCGATTGTCGAACACTTAAATGTAACTCCAAACAGATTATAAATTATTGAGAAAAATGCTAGAACAGTAACTACACGGTGTTTCATAAAAAGGCACTCTTTTTTCATAATTCAGTCAAATGATGACCAATTTACACGAATTTTCTACCAGATGTAGCTGAAGAAATATTAATTCAAAATATTTGGACAAAATTTGGCTGTTGGTTAAATATTTATTGCTAGTCATGACGTAATGCTGACATCATAGTGTGCCGCGAGTACAAACTGGCTTGTCGCAACCGGTGCTGACAGACTTGCTGAATAGCTGCCCTTCGTCGATGGCAAACTTTATCTGGTTTGTTGATGACAAACTGTTGAAGTTTTAACATCGTAGCCACAAAAACATCCAAAACGATCACTTTCACACACTTGTGGGGATAGATTAACTTTTACACCTTGCAGCAAGACAGTGCACCAACATGCACCGCTTGCGAGATGATTGAGTTTTTGGATTTCGCGACGCCTGATTTTATGTCCCCATGTTGCTTAGTGCTGATAAGATAAACATTTTTCATTAGGGAACCAGATAAATTTCACCATCGAAGCAGGGTAGCAACTGACAGAACCAGTTGATACAAGCCAGTTTGTACTCAAAATACTTATGACGTCAGCATTACATTACAACTAGCAAAGAATATTTAACTAACGGCCACATTTTTTTTAATATTTTGAATTTGTATTTATTCAGCTACATCTAATAAAACTTTCATGCAAATTGATCAGCATTTGACTGAGTTCTAAAAGAAACAAAAAGGGTGCCTTTTATGAAACACCGTGTATATCAAATCACGATAAACAAGGTGACACATTAAAAGTGAAACATACATGCTTTACGTAGATCAAGATATGGAACAATTAAGAATACGATCAACCTCGATCACTGCAGTGAAAGATGGTCACGTTGGACATTTGATCATTGTGTTTAACATGACCACGTTTCACTGCAGAGATTTAGGCTGATCGTTTTCGAAAACTGCTTCCCGATTTGACCTACGCATAGCACGTATTTTGTACTTTTCAATGCGCCACCCTGTATACAGATGCGTGCACGCACCATTTTGTGGCAGGCTGTGTTGATATCGCGACGTAGAAATGTGTCGCCGACGTCGGCTGACGAGGGACAAGAACTCTTCTCGACGCACGTCACTTGCCGCGCCGACGTCGTTCTATCCCGCGATATCTCCAGCGTTATGCTGTAGTAGTCAGGCATCGGATTTCTGCGTCGATTTCACACATCAGACTTCTAAATTAAATTTCACGTAATAATGCAAATATTAATTAATGTATTCATCAACTCTTTTTTAGTTGTTGGTTTGTCATCGATTGTAATGTACGAAGCGTTTGGCATCTGTGAACGTGAAAAATAACGATGTGATACGAGAAAAGTCCAACAATTTTGTCGTATTTACAGATAACGCAGTCTTTTTGCATATTTACATGATTATTTATAAAACATTTGATAAAAGTGTAAAATTTTACTTCAAATTTCCCAGCGATTGCTAAGAAAAAAACACAAAAAAGTTAGGAATACATTTTGCCGCACTTGACAATTTTAATTTCACATGCAGGCATGCCAAAAAGACTTCTTAAAAAGATCACCGCGGTGTATATATGTCTGCTGTTGTTTGGGAAAACGTCAAATGCTAAGTTTGAGTAAACTGTATCATCGGCTGTAAGTAATCGACCTGCAGAACTGGCGGAGAACGCTGAGGTACTTGGACTTGTCCTCGGCGTTGTTGGGATTCTTGAGCATGTAGTTGTTGTCGCCGTCGTGATCGACATCTTCGTACTCGGGAATCAGATGAACGTTGAGGATCCCGATGTTGACGCGCAGTCCTGATTCGCGGTCCCAGTAGAAATCCGACGCCTGCGTCATGTCCGTCACGTAGTAGGTGGTCTCAAGGTTGCGAGTGTTATGGAGGTCTTCCAGCACCACGTTTGCCGACGCAGTCACATCCACGTCCTCCGCTGCTTGTCCGCACACCAGTCAATGCTTGCACGTGCGTGCGCGGTAAAATACGATAAAATAAAACGAGCTAAACAACTTGTTTTATTTTTGAACAGACTCACAGATTGAAACGGTTACTTAATAATTTGTATAACTTATTAACTGCTTTTATTTAATTGCAGTGTACGTCTGTAGAGCTACGTTCTGCTTTTTTTAATAACCAGTAAACGGAATTGGCTGCGACCATATGCAGAAGTTTATTATAGGCCTATTATTTGTTACACAAAGTATGAGCGCCTTTATAGGCCCACAGTTTTAGCTAATCAGCGTCGCGATTGTTTTTTTGCGACGGCAGTAATTTTACAGCAGCTATGAAACGTATAAGCAAGTTCTGCTGACAACAGGACCGTTACGAGTGCGTGAAATTCTGTCAGATCGTTCGGCTGGAGCGTCGTCGTCGCAAATTATAGTCATTTCATGACGGTAACGACAGGTCGCGACCGGGGAGCTTGCGAATGACGATTGCGGACAGCAACCAGACATCTGCTGCAGCCGCAGCAGGCGGAACGTGCAACTAATTAGCAGGAGGCGAGGAGCAGATATGATGCTGATCTGCGTCGCACATTACATTCGATGATTGATGCAGCGCGCGCCAGAGTTCATCATCGACGCACTGCGTCAGCCGGTCAGTCAGTCAGGATCCAAAGTGTCCTGCCGATTACTGCAGGCTCCAACCACGCGCAGCTTCAGCCGCAAGAGATTAGCCTGCAGATGTTATTGTCTCTACCCGGCGTCTGCGTAGATTTCATTATCTAAGTAAATGATTGCCGCAGCCGATGCCTACAGATCCGCGGACGTTGCGACAGTTATTAGTGTAGGCCTAATAAAGCAACAGACGGAATCTAGCGGTCCGTAAATAAGCGGAGCTACCGGATCTCTCACGAAATCACGATCTACTCAAAACGTCGTTAACCGATCCCGGCTCACGCACTATAAAATCAGGCCACGTGCTAAAACAAAAATGTGTTAGCACCATACATTATTACGCGACAGAGTGCCAACTATTAATCAATCGTTTCTGTTATGGTGTTACATACAGTTAGATGATAATAGGGCTTAGTTGTTAATTTACATTTGTTGCAATGACAGTAGTTCTTTGTGCATGCTTTTGCTTTAAATTTGTATTTGCGCTGATCGACGGCAATTTCTCAATGCCGGTCAAACAGGTTCCAGTCAATTTGTAAAGCGGCGAGTCAAACATTTTTTAAAATTTTTATTGAATGTGCTACGAGCACGTCAAAGAACGATAACCATTTTTACCTTCAAAGAAAGCAGGTGCCAGCGGCTCTGTCCAAACTTGAGATGAAAATGTCGGAAAAGCCACATCTGAAATAATCATAATACAAAATCAACTTACACGATTGCAGTAGCAAGTTAGCAACACGATCACTGTACACAGATACAACAACTAAACTAAGTGGTGATAATATTACAAATTTCATAGGCCTGCATTTATTTTTGAATTAATGTCTGACTCATTTATGCCTATAATATTAAGTGACTTGTTTGCACTCGAGATGTACAGCATACTACAATACACCTGCATCTGTAAAATAAAAAAATACACACATTTACGTTAAGTTATATGCTCAATTATAAACAACTAGCTTTATAAAATATGTAACATTAACATTTCATTGTAACTAGCCTATGTAATGTGCCTGATACACGTGAGCGCAAACTTGAGTATTAAACTATTACTTCCGCCTACATGCTTACCGGACACTTCGGACCTAAAACACTTCCACTTCTGACCTAGGTCCGAAGTGTCGGACCTAACTTTTAGGTCCGAAATGTCTCAGACACTTCGGACCTAAATGAAACGATGCGTAATAATTGCTTTTGACCAGAATCAAAGTTAACTATCTATTTGCGTACTTAAGCTTACGTCGTGTTATGTGAGAAAATTATGGCTTGTTCGTGGAGAAGAAAATAATGGAAATCAATCACATCCTGTAGGCCTGTAGCGACGCGTAGGCCTCGAGAAAAAAACTGTGCATCTGGTAGCTGTCCGTCCTTAGAAAAACATGCGTTCCTAAAATTTATATTGCATTTTTAAAAATATCAGCGTAGTTGTTAATATGCTTTCAAAGTTTTTTTGTTGACGTACGGTTTTAAAATGTGTACAACTGATGCTGAATAGTTAACAGATTTTTGATGATTTGCAGTCTCAGTAATTTTCTAAACTTATCTAGTATAATTTCATTGTTGTAAACACCCAAACTACGACTTTTGCATTTTACAAGGTAGTGTAGCAACAGTATTAAAGTAAGGTGGGCAAAACTACACTGTGTTTCAAAAAAAACGGGCACCCTTTTTATTTCTTTTATAATTCACTCAAATGATGATCAATTTACACGAAATTTTTACCAGATGTAGCTGAAGAAATGCTAATTCAAAATATATGGACAAAATATG
>Ga0056128_1009252_pt1 | contig 12393 bp, 8 predicted proteins | sample WorMetLIZISLAND2_FD_71113 | JGI IMG/M metagenome (GOLD analysis project Ga0056128, IMG submission 71113) | Marine gutless worms symbiont microbial communities from Max Planck institute for Marine Microbiology, Germany - Olavius geniculatus... ...
GAAAGTCGGCGACGTGATTTGTGTCGTGGACTTTCATGATTTGTGTCCGCGACAAGTCCGCAAAGTCGCAAAGTCGGCGTAATGGAATTTGGGCTTAAGTGCTAATAGAACGCAGCTTAAGTCACTGGCCACTCATTAGCTCACGCTGACCGCAAAGCGGATGCGGACATCTGGTTGTTGACTAATGATGCGGCGTCGGTGCGTCTTGGCTGGCAATCGCTAATGACCATCGGGATGTATACAGTGAACGAAGGTCGATTATGTCCAGAAAGGAGAGCGATTCACGCCGGATTCACGCCGAACAGAGGCCGAACATTTAAACGATTCACGACAGAACTCGTAACTTACTACGAGCGTCGTACTGTATTACTAGATTTTGATAATTTTTGGTACAAATATTCCTGACACAACTTGCCATCAAATGACTGAACATTATCGATACTGCTGTCAAGTGAATAGAGAAAGCGTCTCATTGCCTGTGTTCGCATAGTGGGCCAATACTTCAAGCAGTTTTACTCTAGGCAGTTGAAAAATGGATAACTGAATGAAATGTCAGCCACAGTGTCAGATATGTAAACAAAATGTGTTTTTACGCATTATGTTAATTAAGCAATCATATCGCATTGGATAAATGCTGGTTGTGCTTTCCCCAGGTAGTGCAGAAACGAACTTTGGCTGAGGAGGGAAACTAAATGGTCATTTGATGGCAAGTTGTGTCAGGAATATTTGTACCAAAAATTATCATAATCTGATAATAGGTTTTCAAATTAAAGTCAAAAATGTCGGGGATGTTTTTTTGGGACACAGTGTATTTCTGACCACACAGAAGTAGGCATATGTTGGCAGCCGATGCTTAGATTGGATCTGAGTAAAGTAAATGTGATTAATTGAAGCGAAAATCTAGAGGCAAACTTAAGGCGCTCAAACTAGTACTCAAAAGTCAAAAGCGACGTCAACGACCGACGACCAGAATAGCCGCCGAAAACCGTGGTTACTATTGGAGACGCAAGTTCGAAATTCGAAAGGATTGTCATTTCCAGGGCGAAGAATTACTGAAAATGGCAGTGTAAACCTAAACGACAAAACGGCTACATACCTGTAATCACATTTAATTGTCGGTTTTTTCGTTTCTTGAAGTCATAGAGCTTACGTTTTTAATTAATTGAAAAAAAAATGTTTTTACTGTTTTTCTGTTTGCCGTCATACCTATAGCCTAGGCCTATTTGATGTTTTGGTAGCCTACCATTAGGTTTAAATCTTGCGATTCCACATTTTAACTTATCATTTTGTCTTTTTAGCAAGAAAAAGACGAAATGTTCATCGCACAATACTTCCTACATATAGTAAGTCAAGTTCGCCTTTTTACGTTTTTCACAAACGTAGATAGTCATTATTTTGTTGTCTACGAAAGTGATGGTAACACCATAATCTAGAAAGGTACTCAGAGAGCGCAGACCTCTAGTAGCGCTACGCAATTTTTCCGTTATGTTCGCCAAGTGGTAAAATCATATTTGGTTCGACGGAGATTTCGCTATCTAAAAGAATCCTTCAATCATATCGTGGATCCAGATGTTGATCCGGACCACCAGGAAAATCTAATGATCTTTAAATTGAGACAGTCTAGCTTTTCCTGCAAATTTTAGTCTAATAAAATTAATGTCTATAACTCTTTGCGTAATTCTGTTAACAAACCAACAAATAGGCTAAATAAAAGCGCGGAATATCACATAACCTCCTTGTCGGATTGAACACGTTGAAAATAGGCCTACACGGTGTTTCATAAACGGACCCCTTTTTGATTTTGTTATAATTCATTCAAATGATGATCAATTTACACAAAATTTTAAGCAAGTGTAGCTGAAGAAACATTATTTCAGAATATTTTAACAAACTATGGCAGTTGATTAAATATTCTTTGCTAGTCGTAACGTAGTACTGACGTCATAATGTGTCGTGAGTACAAGCTTGCTTGTCTCAATTGGTGCTGTCAGTAAGTTGGTATCATGCTTCGATGGTGAACTTACTTAACCTGGTTCGCTAATGAAAAATGTTTATCACGTCAGCACTGAACAACAAGGGGACATGAAATCAGGTGTCTTGCGATCCAAAAACGCAACCATTTTGCAAGCTCTATGCTTGAACATGTGAAAGTCCAACTATCCCCACAGACATGTAAATGCGATCGCTTTGCACGTTTTTTTGTAGCTGCAACTGTAAAACTTCAAAAAAGTGTCATCAACAAACCAAATTTTTCACCATCGGAGCAGTGTAGCAACTGACAGCACCAGTTGAGACTAACAAGCTTGTGTCACATTATGACGTCAACGTTACGTCACGACTAGCAAAGAATATTTCATCAACTGCCATATTATGTTAACATATTTTGAATTAATATCTCATCAGCTATAACTGGGTAAAATATCATGTGAATTGATCATCATTTGAGTGAATTATGAAAGAAAGAAAAAGGGGTCCTTTTATGAAACACCGTGTACATGGTGCCAACTTCGCCGCAGTGTTGCTCTTTTGCGGTGACTGTCGCAGCTATACGGCTGCAATTTCGCTGCTGTGAATGTGATGCAAATCATAAACACAGGTGGTGTGACTGTATTGAGTCTGCTGTATAGCGACTGTGGCGATCGCATCGTGACATTATTCGCCGTATAAAAACAACTTTAACAGCGTCTGGGGGAAACTGCAAGGGTTTACGCGTTTGATTAATATTACAGTGTGTGCAGAATTGTGCAGAACGTAACTATACACATCATGCAGCACTAACAGTGTAAATGCATACTTTGACGTCCGAGCGTCGATGTGGATGCCACCGCCCGCCGGATATTGACCTTGATGTGACCTTGACTTTGACCGCACGACTTTCACAACTTAGTTTATCTAACCTTAATATAAATAGTGTACTTTTCTGCTAATTCACCCTACCCGACTTATTATCGTTAACGCCACAACGCTAACCATAATCCTAAACCTGACCCTAAACCTAACCCTAAACCTAGTGGTTAATTCTAGTGCGGATGAATTAATGGACAATAACCATATATAAGTGGTATTATACATGTGTCACTTTGTCAAAATTCGTTAAGCCGTTTAAGAGATGTGGGCGTGCCTTCAAGTTTTAGTGAGTGATTTTGACCTTGACTTGTCGATCTTCAAAACTTAATCAGTTTGTCCTTGGCTTCATCAGTTGCAACGTCAACGAAAATTTGGTAAAATTTCGCCCACAGAATACTGGGATTTAGTGCTAACGAACTTTACTTGACTTTCGAGAACCTAATGCCTTAGTCTATATCTATCAGTTAAGCGGAGTTTCCATCCAGGACAACGAACGCAACGTAAGCAACGCAACGGACATGATGTAACGCAACCGACGCAACGACCTCTTCCATTCTTGCGTTTTGGCCGTCGCAACAGCTGCGTCGATTGCGTTTTTTTGTACATTTTTTTGCGTTCTCTGCGCTTATTGCGTTTGTTAATTTAGGCCTAACAATATGCGCTATATAAATTTACATTTTATTTACTTTACTTTTACTTTCTTGCTTATTTGTGTACGTTGCGTGCGTTGTGTTTATTGGTAACCCCGCTTTACTGACGTGTTGTATTATATTGTGTTTACGGCCAGGCATGGAAAGACGAACGATTAGCATGGAACGCTAGTGAATTCGGCAACATCACCGATATAATTGTAAAGTCCGAAGAAATCTGGGTACCGGATATTACGCTGATAAACAGGTTGACATAAGTAATTAAGTACCGATTTTTTTCGCCATCTACGTATAATTTAATTTATCAAAATTTGCACCGTTTCTATACAATACTGCAATTACTAACGAAAAATTACAACTGTTTTGATTTTTCTTTTATTTTATACTCTTATTCATTGCAAAATATTAATTCCTTTCGAATATCTGGACAAAACTTAGCAGGTAGGTAGCCATGAGCTACATGTTGATGTAGCCCTATCTACAAAAATTAAATTAAATGTAAATGCGTTTAAAGATGTTTTTATTCTGATCAGTTGGGTTGTCGTTGTCGAATTTCCATTGTGCATGGTACGGTGAAAATCAAGATAATTATTTTAATAAAAGTTAGTATAAAAGTGGTTATAACAATTTTTCGAGAGCAATAAGCTACTTTATAGTTAAAACTACTTAGTATGTAGTTTATGGCAATCGCTGTTTGTTGTAAAACATATGTACACGTATTACTAACACGGGCTGGTTAAAAATCGGGTTAATCTGTGTTGCTTTGCTAAATAAAATCAACAGCGCAAAGCCAGCGATGAAAGAGATGGCACCTCAAAGTACGTACGTTAGTGTTGAAGACAGCGGCCTGTGCTACTGGGAACCGTTCGTTCCGTGGTCTGTTTCACACTGTGCTGTCGACGGAACCTGGTTCCCGTTCGACGAACACTACTGCGAGTTGATCTACGAATCGTGGAAATACAAGGCACAAGAAATTAACCTGAGACACGACTCGTACTTTTGCGACAACAAAAGCAGTAGTATCCAAGAGTACGACTTCTTGCCGAATGATCTATGGCAACTCGTAGGTATAGATGTTTTGCATCGCTGTAGTCCACCGCTGTGAACGAATTCAATTTTATATATTTAACAACAAACGTTATGGCCAGTTCACACTTACGACGCCAACACGACTCAACTGTTGATGCGAATTGGCCATTAGCCTAGAGCGTTAAGTGCGGTTGAAGCGTAGAAAAAACCGAAATTGGTGTGAAGATGTGAACGTTCCCCATAGCGGCATGGCTGGTTGATACCGAAAATAATGAGAACCGAAAGACATGAAATGAAGATTATATTTTCTTTTACGAATTTTAGGACGTGATTACGGCGAAAGCATGACAATGTTGGCGTAGTTAGTATAGCGTGTTATTATGTAGTAGGTCTGTTCCAATCAGTATTTTAATATATTCGTTCAAAGAATGAGATCAAGTTTTTTACCTTTCTTTCTTGTCCGTGTTTTGTGTGTTCGCAAAATTGTTGAAAAGCCAATGAACAGATCGAGTTTGGTGAGTTCTTTAGAGGAATGTCGCGTGGCCCAAGACCAAACGAGGATCTCGCATTTTTCAGAAAATTTTGTTTACTATTTCAATATTATTTGTACACCTACGCGGCAAAGAGTAGAGCACAGTTTTTAAAATCTTCCAGAGCGCTTTCTACTTACCGTTAATTTTTGCTGAAAGAAGCAGAAATTTTTATCTGTTTGCAGGAAAAGAAACATCGCACACAATAAGGGAAGAGTTTTCTCGTATGACGTTCACTTTCCACCTGCGACGCCGACCTCTCTACTACATCGTGAATCTCATCATTCCCTGCTGTCTTTTGTCCTTCATCCCTGTTCTCAGTTTTATTTTGCCTCCGAACTGCTTTCCCAGACTTGGACTCAGTACGTAACTACAGGGTGGGACAAAAAAATAGGCTAGTAGCTTTCTAAATTTTTTCGCTGTTTTCTCAGAAACCGTTTGGAGTTTTAATTTGAAATTTTACAGTATTATTTACTAAAACGTCCTACATCTAAATGCCAAGTAAATGTGTTTTTGTTGAAAAACGGTTAAGTTACCGATTTTTTCGCCTACCAATTTTTCAGCATTCAAAAATGTTTCGGCTACAACACCAATTTAATAACTTGTAACATCTTGAAACAATAGTTAAATAATGATTAGATGCCAGAATTCCATTGTCACTGTGAATGTTCGAAGTCTTTACCGCCAGCTCCAAACTACAACACCAGCCTCCAGTCCTGTTATTTGAAAATCTTTCACAGCCTTGTCGATCGGTCCCTGTGGCAGGTTGCCCCAGATAACCTGAAACGCTTCCTTGAGTTCGGTGCTTGTTTTCGGCTTTGTTTTAAGCTTGCGGTAAGCCTCCAACATTGCACCTCACACGCGATAGTCCATTGGGTTTATATTTGACGAATTTAAAGGCCATTGGTCTTTTGTGATGAAATATATGGACAGCTGGCACGCAGTCAGTTCTGTGCGCTGCGCGGCGTTGCGCGCTGTGTGTGCTGACGCGCCGTCCTGCCGGAAGATGAATCCAGTGGGCAGCCGGCGATTGCTTTAAAGGAACGATAATTTAATAATAATTTCTAAACAAATAATTACTGTTTATCAAAACGTTACTGTTACGCCATCGGCAGTAACGTGGTAACCGGTTTTTGAAAATTAAATAGCATTTTTAGCTTAAACATTTTTAATGCTGAGAAATCGGTAGGCGGTCATGTTAAAAAGTCTTACAACTTCGTCGTTTTTTCAACAGAGTCACATTTCACATGGCAGTTAGATGTAGGACGCTTCAGTAAATAATCCTGTAAAAATTCAAGTTAAAATTCTGAACGATTGCTGAGAAAACTGCAAGAAAACTTTAGAGGGCTACTTTTTTGCCTCACCCTGTAGACTACAAGTACTGTCAGAAGTATTGAAAAGGGTGACTGTTCTCGCGTATGGTACATCGTCTTAGTATTCAACCGTACCATCCTGATTCAATCCGGCATTTCTGTACTTCGTCGGTGCGGCTAATACGAGTAGCTTTTTGTCTTTAAATCAAAAAATAACATTATTCAGCAACTGTTTTGACCTGCTACACAAGGCTTAATACACTGAGTATAGGCCTGCCGTAAGTTCTTTGATTGATTGCCTAGTTACCTCTGCCGAAGATTTCTTTGTTTGTATACAAAATAACTAAAGTTATAATGAGATTTTAGTGATTTGGGGGAGAGGGGAAGGAATAAACGATAACGATTAGATGTCGGGGGTAGCCAATCCGGATATTTTGGTGTACGTTTTCAGGATTTTTTTTACCACTAAGAGGCAGAGTATAAACCTACATTATTAAGCTTTTTTGTATTCGCCACTTGTATCACAGTTCTCATCGGAGGTTTGAGATCTCTGATCGCTTCTTGTTGTCTGCTGTAGATACGACGGTTCTGATAGCTCTGAGCGTCTATCAACTGAACGTGAAGAACACTTTGCCAGTGTCGTCTCGCACTGTTCCAATCTTCGGTCAGTATGATGCTCTGGTTCATAATTGCAAGGTTTCTATCGTCTTACAACACTGTAAGCTAAGCACCTTGTGCCGTTTCCTGTCAAACGCTGCTAGACTATTGCTGTTGGAGTTTGCTCGACAGTTCGGTAAGAATTTATAATCCAAGATTGTCCGTGAAAACAGCCACAGATCAAAACAATGAAGGCAACGGCCTCAAGCTCTTACCCAGCTAAGAGGGGCGTTCAAAGCGATTTAACAGAAACTTCAGCTTTCGCTAGGATAGCCGACCGTACTGGTTGTCAGTGACCTTCAAGGTCATCTAAAGTCAATTATTTTCACGTCATTTGAAAGCTAATATGCGACTTCCTATCAGCGATCAATAGCATCTAGGCCCTACCTCTCAATGTTTAGCCACAACAACACGTAATGACAGCAATAGTTAACGTAGGCCGATGACCTTCAGGGTCATCTAAGATGGATGAATTTTATCTCATCTGAAACGGCGTATGCTACTTCCAATTAGTGATTAATAGTAACCTTGGCCCTATCTCTCACGGATTCCGAGGTACGGCCACTTAAAACCTGAAACTTTCCATTAAAATTTGAGGCCAAAACGCTGCAGACAGAGACATGGTTACTATTGACAGCCTATAGAAAGTCGCCAGCGCACTATCCGATGGTACCATCGCCGACCCCCCCCTACAACTTACCGTTTAGCCACAATACATCCGTGACAGACAAACGGACAGACGTCGACGGACGGACGGACGGACGACAACCACGCCATAAGCTCGACTGTTACTTAAGTACGGTCGGCCAAAAAATCGATATATTAGCCCAGGCGATAAATATTATAAGTTTTTACAGTTTTATGACAGTAATAGTTAACGTAGGCCGATGTTCTTCATTAATTTGGCCTGCTTGATATTGATTTTCAGTGATTTATTTCCTGTTCGTGATGATTTTCTGCGTGCTGTCGCTGACGGGGACCGTTCTTGTTATCTACCTCAACTCACGCGCTGACGACGTTCAACAAGTCGACATGCCCGCCTCGGTGCGTCTCGGCTGTGTAACTTGTGCTCGTAGTCTTTTGAGTCTAGGCATTTGCACTTTTTGCAGGCGCTTTCGCCCTCTGGTGGTTTTGTCCAGCATCCTAGCAGATCCTGCTCTGCATTAGGTAGGCAAATGTCATGTAGCAATGAATCGAGATGTGTCTTATCCAATTGACTTGACTTGCTGTACTGTACTGTGTCCAGGATGTCCGTTTTCTTGCCTCTCTATAGGGGCCTACAGCACTTCGTCGTTCGTCACCCTATCAACCCATCTCATCTTCTCCATTCTCACCCAGATCCAAATTTCGAAGCTGATAGTTTTTTTCCACGTCTCAGCACCATAACCTAAAATGTTCCACGCTGTATATAATAATAATAATAATAATAATAATTAATTTATTATTTTCTTTAGTTGTCTGAACAACGTATGCGATGACTTGCTGACGTATATGCAACAGGTAAAGCGACTTGTCCGCACAAAACTCGCACCGTGGTTGCGCATCCGAGTTCCCGCGTCAAAAACGTCATCAACGCCGACGGCTGTCGTCTGCGTGAAAGACAACAATGACGCTGGGGATTTTCAGCAGGACGCACAGCAGCTGCAAGACATGACAGTAGGGAGAATGGACAAGCTGCTGACGGAGATACAACGCGATCTACAACGGACGAGAGACGGCGACAAATCAGCTGACGAAGATGAGGAGAATAAGAACAACTGGAAGTTAGCAGCTGCCGTCTTCGACCGTTTTCTGTTGATCAGCTTCAGCATCTTGCTTACTGTAGGAACTGCCATTTTCTTCATCGCCTTTGCCGCCAGTTATCTAAAGTCACGACCCAACGGCGCTGTAGAAATGTGATTATTTTTATTCATTTATCTTTTTAAAAATAAAGCCAGTCTGACTTTCCGCGCCTCGCCGCATCACCCATCCTGTACGATCACAAAAGCCGTAGAAACAAAACTGCTCTAGAATTTATCCAAGCAAGTGCAACCGTCTATCAATCATCGGTTAAAAAACCACTAAGGTCATCGGACGTCAAAAAACGTCATGGAAACAACGCATATCGAGCGTTCATCTGTTTACTTACTGCTGGAGACATCGCGGCCACGTGACTCAAGCGCTGACAGTAAACTGGATGATCCAACTGCTTTTACACTTGATCTTCGCAGTTATGGCAAGAAATGACGGTGTGCAATATATGCCGATCCCTCGCAGCCACAATTCAAAAATATCGGAAAACCGTTTAATACATCAGATGTATAAAATCAAACATGCACATACTAGTATGAAAAAAGTATGAGTATCAGTTGTTGGTCACTAGACAAGATAATGCACTACACAAAAAGGTCGAACACAAATGTTTTGGATCAGTCGTAGAATTGTAAAAACTTAGCCGGGGGAGCGGCAGTGACATTTTTGGCCGATTTGGCCGAACATTTTGGCGGTGACACTTGGGGGCCCAACTCCCCCCAGCAATTTACTACATAAAACATATTATTGTGCCCAATCCTGTATTGTATTCACATGGAGTACCGACCCAAATTCAGAAAAAAAACAACAAATGAAACAACTATCAACAATACGATAAGTAAACTATCACAATAAACCATGAGCTGTTAACAATAAAAACCTGCAATAAAACAAAAAAAATAGTATGTAGACATAATATCATATCCTTAGAAGCACAACAAATAAATAATAGTAATAACAATGCATGAGTACTTCTGAAATACTGTTCTGGTGCATAAAAACCAATGAATGAAATACTTTTTACAAACACTTTAAACAATGCCCATTTTTTCCACTGTTCATCAAAGCCAAAGGCAGAGTAAGAAATTTCGAGCATGAAGATGAACTTTAAGACCAAGCCAAGCAAGGCATATGTGCCTCTGAATAGGAATTAGGTGCTAACAATCTGGGAATAAAAAAACATTGTTTTGATGCAAACTTGTGCCATTATTTGCAATTCCAGAAACAATGCAGTAGCATTTCTTCTTATACAACCAACTATTAACATCAAAGCACTGTAAGAAAAGACAACATGGACAAAATTAATATTTCACATAAACAGCAACAGCAGCATTATATAGTCAAGCCGCACTTGGCTTAAGCTCAAGCAGTGCTGCTATGACAAACAGGACTACACTGCGGAATGCACTAGATAGCAGCGTCGACAAACATGCATGGTATATGCAATGGTTCTTATAGCAATTTTCAACAAATATCTGGGTTAACAGGTGGTTTACCAAAAAAATTAAATGATTTGAAGTTGTGATTTGATTTTTAAATTCTGACTTTGATTTCAAATCAATCGTGAAATAATTATAATGATTTTGAATCACAATGAAAATTAAAACTGACTTGTGACCAATCTGCAACATTTCACAAAAGTGCACAACATAATGACATTTTGGCATCAGTCTCTGGCCTTATCATCCCTATGTGTAACATTAATAGTACTGCTTAGTGCTTACTTACTTGTTGGCACACTATAATCATAACTTCATGCTGAAACCGGCTCAATGGCAATACATCTACGAAACTGTTCATGCTGAAAGCAACACGTATCAATAACAGTGTTGCAATAAATAAAGTACTAGAAATGGATGACAATAATTGAAATATAATTTCAATTTCAAACAATTTGCGAAATGATTTTAATTTCAAAATACTTTGAAAATGATTTTGAGATCATTCCAAACTAATGTAGTTAACATTCTATCAATTTTAACACACGATTTTAAAATCATTCTGAGTGAGGAGAAGTTGAACAGGACCAAAGGAGAAAGCAGTTAGATTCTGGTAATGATCCGGATTCTTTTGTAGATTTTGGATTCTTTACCATTAGAAGACAGCAGCTGCATTGTCTTTCTATTCACCTGGTGGCAGCACCATTTCTGACAGAAGTTTGAGATCTCTGATCACTTCTAATTCTCGTTAATCTAACCTTTCCTGACCAGGGTCAAAACACTGAAGGCAGATGGTATTAACACGATGAATCGATGAATAAAAAAAATGAACACACGGATAAACCATGACAATGGAGAAACACTGTTGACAACGTTCTAGTTTCGTATCACATCATTCCGGTGGTTTAGTTTTGCGGTCTTCCACTGTGTTGTCAGCACTACTGTCCAAGGTAGAACAAAGTTCAGCTGTCTTGCTACTGGTAGATGCAGCATTATTAGAAGTAGCTGACTTCTTCTTCAGAAATGTTCCTCCAGATAAACCTAACAGTTAGCCAACTTATTCCATTGTTAACACGTAAAACCTATATAAATTCAATGAAATAAAAGTTGTTGATGTGTCTGCAACCACAGTTACTGTTTCAACCAGGCTATGAGCACATTTAATGACAACGCAGCTGCACAATGTTTTAGACAATAACAGTATATAAAGAGAACTAATATCCAATACAATGCCGAAAGTCTGCATAGCTGCATTAGTAGCACAGCTGTATTATGAAACTGGCTCAGAGATCTTAGTGGAAGACTGTTTTGCATCACGGAATACTCAGATAACAAATATTGCTCATCATCACTGCCAGTTGGACATTATTCAGCTAAAAAATAGAATAATTTTACAGATCACAACAGATCACTGCGATGACTTAAGTCAAAAAGACGGACTCAGTCGTATGTTGAAAACATACCTAATAGTCCACCACTGAAGGCAGCAAGTTTAGCTGCCTTGATGCTGCCGGCCACAATACCAACAGGTCCACAGACAGCACCACCTAGCACTGCTCCAGCTACCGGCAACACCATGCACTTCAGCTGCAATGGTACCATCACTTTGAATACATCAGCCCAGTTTCAGTGTAAAGCGTTGTCTACAACTCTTCATCTCAGAGCTACAGAGCATCACTTGCCATATGGAATCATACCACGTTACCTGCCACCTAACACAGGTGAACACGCCCCCTCCCCTTAACTCCAGCTTGGCAGTGGGGAGTGGTTTAAAGGTCCATGGCCACAGTCAAACTCAGTAGATTTTGTAGACTCTGTAGATTTAAATTAGGCATTTAACCTCGCATATATAATATGTCGATTTGAGCTTCATAAATATATGAAATTAATGTGTGATTTCAAATGAAATGCGGCATTACGTTACGTTATGCAAAATATTCTGATCTATCGGTGCCTGCAGTGACGTCATGACCCTAGCCCATATAGATCATGAATATTAATGGCCTAGCCAACGTCATCATTCTAGGCTAGGCCATTAATATTCATGACGTCTATAGGCTAAACTCATGACGTCACCGTGGGCCATCATGGCGGCGCGTTTTCTACGTCGTTTTCGTAGATCGTCGACTTCAAAGGT
>Ga0056128_1009254_pt1 | contig 12391 bp, 4 predicted proteins | sample WorMetLIZISLAND2_FD_71113 | JGI IMG/M metagenome (GOLD analysis project Ga0056128, IMG submission 71113) | Marine gutless worms symbiont microbial communities from Max Planck institute for Marine Microbiology, Germany - Olavius geniculatus... ...
CCCTCCTTGGCGCCTTCGGCGCCTCGACTCGGCTCGCGCCTTCGGCGCTCGACCTTAGCCCCCAACTTCAACTCCTGGATCCGTCTATGTTTCTAGTTATGTAATAGCTGGGCACTGGCCTCCTACCAGCTGGCCCCAGGCTTCCCACCAGCTAAATCCGGTTCTGGCAGAACCGGACAACAAACCATGGACAACATACTGAGAGAAAGACGATTATGCTCGCTTGGACGTTCTTGATTAAGGACCATCAGCGCATTTCACAGCAAGCACTGTACTGACAGGTATTATGATACAAAAGAGGACCAGGTCGACGAAGAGCGAACTGGAAGAGCACAGTCAACAGACTTACAAAAGATGGGGTTCACCTGGGAAGAAGCAGAGGTGGCAGCTCTTGACAGACACGGATGGCGTCGGAGTGTGGCCCAATGTGTCCCAACGTTAATTCAAGGTTCAAGGTTATTCAGCGAACTTTTTCTTATTTTTCTTAGGCTACGTGTGTTACTACCACTGCGCTGAAGTGAATAGATTTTCGCTACGCATCTGTGCAGGTCGCAATGTGCGGCAGAAACGACGCCGTACGATGTGAAACTGAGCGCAGACTTACAGCACGATAAAACAACGGCACAGTTGAGCAGTGGTCACCAGTACGAGGCGCCACATAGCAGCGTTCAGCTAATCTACTGTCCACAGACTCCTGCCGCCCTGACTACAGTCTGCAGACAACACTCGTCTACTGTCCCCTAGTAATCACTGCAGTCAAAACGCCAGTGTTTTAAAGGCGCGTACAGAGCGACGAAACTGAACAGAACCGACATGGTGTCGTTTCTGACGAACTAACCGACGGGCAAGCAGTAATGCATTACAGTAGGCATCGGCTATAACGGCGTCGGTGACAACGAACGTGACTACGCGCACGTACGCGTCAACTAATTACCAATGTGGCTCGCCCTGTTTACCCATTAGTAAGTTCGTCAAAAACTAAACCATATCAGTTCAATCAGTTCACTTCAGTTCAGTTACGGCGTTCTGTACGCGCCATAAATCTAATGGGGGGTGTTTACACAATCCAGCAAACGTCCAGCAAACTTCCAGCAACCGCAATGCTGGACGTTTGCTGGATCGTGTAAACACCCTATAACGCACATTCTCGTCTCGTACGTGCTGAAATTTTACGGAGTTCTTGGGATTAAACATTTGCCCGTTTCTTTAACTCACAAAGAATAATTTGTTGCTCTGCGAGCTGCTGAAAGCCTCACTGGAAATGCCAATAAATTTAGCCTTTCTTTTAAACCGAAGTCGCAGCACTCGTAGCAAGCCATGAACGCGAAAGTTCCGGTTCGTTCTTCGTTGTGAACTGATTTCTGTCCGTTATTCCTATCGATGCACGTGACAATCACTGATAAATATAGACGTTATGCCGAGAAGTATTCTTGGCCAAATGATAAAATACACGTTCCCGAAGCGCCATAAAAGCATGTGCTAAGCCCCTAAACTTAAACTGTTGGCGGCGGCGTGAGTTTAAAAAGTTCGGGCAGGAGCAGGAAGTTGCAGTTTTACGACAGGTTGCTGGAAATCGATTTCATACAGAGGAAATTATGCATGCTCGGTGTTTCAATTTAACCCCTAAATCCCCCCTCCCGAGAAAAGGAATTTGCAGCACCGGGTTGTTTTTGGAAGAAAATTTTCCAACGGGCTAAATTTAGGTGAAGGAGAAATTGCCCGACACTCTCTGCAACAATGTCATTGGATTTGGATTTTCTGTGACAGATTTTCGTGTGTCATTAATGTAACGATGTTGATGATTGATGTTAACCTATCGCTGATGACGCAATTGTCGTGAACAGTTGCTAATGTACATATTGCATTATATTTTATTGTACTGAACTACATTAATTTGTATTGTGTCGCTTAAATCATGTAATGGGTGGAAATTATTGCAGGCCTAGGCCTATATTAATAATCATGAGGCGGTGTGTGATCTCGCGATCCATTCTCCAGCGGGGCGATAGGCCAATAAAATACCATGCCCACGAAAAAGTGGGCAAACTTTAACAAATTTAATCAAACCTAGCCTATAATTTCAAAATTTTTGGCATACGTCTTGATGCTTCAACTGGCTACAATCACTGATAAAGGTAGACGTTATGCTGAGAAGTATTCTTGGCCAAATGATAAAATACACGTTCCCTAAGCGCCATAAAAGCATGCGCTACAAGAAGCCCAGCTGTCGCTAGGGAGAGCCCACCGTTTCTGAGATGCGGCGACTAATATGTTGAAACTTGCATTGAAATTTGCAGCCAAACCGCTGCTCATGGAGACATGGTTACTATTGACAACCTATTGAAAGTCGTCGTCGCCCTGTCCAAGACGAAGGCACCAACGCCGACCCTCTACGACTTAAGTTCAGCCAAATACCGCACGATTAGCATAGCAGTGCGTATATGGCACTTCAAGGTCATCCAAGGTCGATGATTTTCATCTCATCTGAAAGGGCGTATGCGACTTCCTATTAGTGATCAATAGCAACCTAGGCCCTATTTCTCGCCGTTTAGCCACAATACATCCGTTACACACGCACAGACAGACAGACGACAGAGACGTCGTAGCAAAGGGCCAGACCTTTAAGTAGCATTTACACTACGGCTGCGCGTTGCGTTGCTTTGTTGCGATAGCTATCGCGTGCGCTTTACAGCGCGTTCTTGTGACAGTGAAAACACAAATTTCCAGCTTATTCGATGGGAACAGGGCTGGAAAAGTGGCCCGAAAACCTAGGTTTTTTAAAAAACCTTTGAAACCTCAAAAGTCCAGTTTTTAAGTTTTTTTTTAATTTGTTGTTAAATTTACTAATTACCATATTTTAATTCATACTTTAATCGTGATTTCTGAGATACGACTTTAATCACGTCAGTAGGTCGTTCACTCATAAGAGGGCGCATAACACGTTTTTCCTAGGTTGTATTTTGTGCACAGTGTTCATTGGACAAAAAACCTAAATAACCTAAAACCTAAAAAATTGTTCTTAAAAAACCTAGGTTTTTCCAGCCCTGAATGGGAAGCATTTCCATTACAGCCGCACGTTGCGTTTAAAATAGAAATGCCAATAGTGTTTTTATTTTTTGTTTACTACCCAAGCGACAGTAATTGCGTTGACCAATAAGAATGCTCAAATAGCTCGATTAGGTCACCAAACTGCTCGACAGACAGCCGAAAGTATCACCGGAACAGAGCTGGATCTGAGCTTAGCTCATGTATCAGATGATGATAGTCACCTGGGTCATCCCGGTTGGCGCCGATGACTGAGTGAATCCCAAATCTAGGCCTACGTTTTTTCTTACGCAACACGTATGTGCAAAAGGCTGCTGTTCCCAACAGCAATAAATTTTCGTATTTGTTGGCTATATTAACTCATTCATATTTTTTTACAAAATAATGTCTTCGCCCGTTTTAACGCGCTGCAACGCGCGTTAAATGCGTTCAAACGCAACACAACGTGCAGCCATAGTGGAAATAGACCTTTAAGCTTACAGCTTAACGATTGGCCAAAAAAACCCATAAATTCACTCCCATCCGAAATTTACGCGTGACAGTAATGAAACAAACCGCCTCTGCTATGCCTATGATATGCACGGTGCGGGTAAGAATAGTTAGCTCTTGAACGTTGCAAGTCAGACAATACACTGACAGTGACAACAAGCTGTCGCAGACCTAATGTCGTGAATCGCCGAACTAGGCCTACTAACGCCAAAATACACTGTATATAGCACTCTGTACAAAATTACGTAAAACATTTTGCAGTTTCACATCCAAGTCAAAGTCGGTGATTAAAAATGTCACATAGGATCAGTCACTAAACAGACACACATCATTGTTAACAAACACCTGCTATACGGTAGCCAAGGACAGTTAGTGCACGTACCCTATTTCATGCTGTGAAGCCATACACAGAACAGGCTGATCCCAGCAAATGATAATGGCAATTACCGCATAAAAACATCAGAGTTAATTCATGTCATTTTGCCTCCAAATAATATCCCACCCAAAAATGGTGATTGACGCCGCTGTTTTAAAGAATACTCCAAGATAAACAATACCCACAGGACTACTGTTATTTCTGTCTTTTTATCTACCTGGAATTCATCCCAAAGTTAAGACTGGTCCCCAGAAAGAACCTTTGGGACTGCTACACCAGCTGGTTAACATGTCACTGCAGATGTCGTCCAACAAACAAACAGTACAAATCGGTGAAACAGTGAATTAAAAATCAATGCCACAAAGTAATTAAAAACATAAACAACATGGTCAGCAATACGATAACATGACTATTACTATGTCAATTGTACACAGTGACAAAACCAACAGGTAAAGTGCAGAATGATACTAAAATTAGTTATTAGTTAACCTTACCTTACCTTACCTCCGGGGTGGGCAGGCTCTTACGCCTGCCCAGTGCTGAGGCCGTATCAGTTCGGCCCAATGCGCCTCTCCGAATGTAACCACAAGGTTAGAGGTAACGGCTATAAAGCCGTAGACGGCTGTGAAGCCGTAAATAGACGGCTGTAAAGCCGTAGTCAGCTGTGAAGCCGAAACCAGCACAAAAGCACTGGTTAGTTAAGCTATGCTGATATGAAATGATAAGAAGTTCATTATCTGCTGCTGTTGCATACAAATCTCGTAAAGTCGCAGAAGGCAATGCATTCACGAAAGTTTACCTGCATGCTTAAAATGTAAGTGACATAAGCCTATGCCTCCCGCTAACAACAAGTGGCATTTTACTCACACTACTAGGCCTAAGTCTCTCTAAGGGCACGTTGCACCAACGTCGTTCAACTTTTAACTTGGGTCAAATCCGAATTTGAACCTAGTTCAGCCGAAAATTGCATTGCACCAAAGCGGTTCAAGCATTGATCTCCGTTCAATTCTGAACTGCCATCTGACCTCCGATCAAATTTTGATCTCGGTTCAACTCGCGGTTACACATGCGCACTAGGCAATAGGCCTAAATGTGCTCCGGGATACTATAGCTGCAAAAAATTGTCCGATTCGAATCCTATCCTGCCCAAAAAACTTCTTCGTATCAAATTATAAGACCTCTAATGCAATTATACTGATGACCTGGATATGTTAGATTTCTACCATATTCGTTTTATGTACTCTTTGTGCTCGATAAATTAACAAATAGATGAATAAATTGCATTTTCGGTGGCGATGTTTCGTTACTACGGAAAACATACAAACGAACCCTAACCGCAGCAACAAAAACTGATTCGTATCGATTTATAAGACGTCCAATTCAATTATGCTTGTGATCTGGATATGCTAGATTTGTGCTATATCGGTTTTCTGAGGCGTTTTTACTGGATAAATTAATTAATGGATAAATAAACAGCTCTCTAGAGTGCCGATGCGCCGTTGCTACGGTAAACATAGGCCCATATCTTGACAACGGACGCAGAATAATTAATGAGTAACTATTGGAACACAAAATGCGTATTTTCGGAACCATATCATGCAACTGCTGATGAGAAAATTGTGTGACAACTTCAGGGAAGCTCAAAATTCGAACAAATTACTTCCAATCGGTACTGGATTGTTTCGTAAGCATTGCGTGTGACTGTGACGTCACAGTAGTTGGCCCGTAGGCCGAGCTTGATTGACCAATCAGCATCGTCCATGGTATAACCACAGCCGATCAACTGAACAGGATCAGCTGATCCGAGTTCAACTTGGTGCAATGTAATTCAGCGTGAACTTGGTTCAACTTTTGATCTAGATTCAGCTGAACCGAGATCATGAACGACGTTGGTGCAACGCGCCCTAAACCCTTCACTGCAGCTCATGCAGAGGAAAAACTGCAAATTACAATTAAAGTTTGCATTAACTGCACAAATTGTGCACAAATTTACCCTTAAAATGTCATGGTGGTATGCCAAAAATGCTGTCATCCAGGCCTGTTGAGAGCCACAGCAGGGCCCAGGGAAACATTCTTGCGGGGATCCCAAACATTTTCACGGGGCCCCTCTGGGGAGAAATTTTTTTGAATTTTTCTTTTCAAAATGGTACATTCTGGCATACTTTATATTTCTGGTCGATGGCGGGGCCCCAAACATCGCGGGACCCGGGGTAGCTAACCCCCCTACCCCACCCTCTCGACAAGAATGCTGTCATCAGCATGTATATAAAAACAACAGAATAAAATGCAATAAACCAACTGGCACAAATATACAATAAAATTACAAAAAAAACTTGACACAGAAAATCTATAAACTGATAATGCATGTCATGATAGTTGCAAAGCCTTTCAGGACTTTGAAATTGTTTGTTGGCCTACTGCTAGGGTATCCTTTCTAAAATCTGTTTCAAATATACCCCATGTATTGGGAAAGTGGCTGAAACATTGTAAATTAGACAACAGACATTGTTCTGATCGTAGACCAGTTACACTAAGGCTAAATGAAGCAAGCGTTACATAAAGTTAAAGGTAGGCGCATAAATGCACTTGCATTTTTCACATACAAGTTGAAGTCAGTGATTAAAATGGCAGGTACAACCTACTATAGCATACTACATTGTTAACAGTTTTAACACATGCCACAGTAGCTCAGTATAAATAAGCCTACTACACCCAGTGGCAGTTCTAGACCGCAATATCTGGGGGAGGGGGCACAGCTCCATAGCGAGTGACCTATAACGAGGGTCTGGGGGCAGAGCCCCTAGCAGGGTCCAGAGGCAGCGCCCTTGGTCAGAGGATTAGAGGGCCAAAGCCCCCTGAAGCTGAAGCACTTTTGGTTTGTAGACATTCAATGAAAGCCGCAAATTTGCCCATTTTTCTAAAATTTGGAAACGCAAAAATCACATATTTGTGTTATCTCTGCAAAAAAATCACTGGTGGCCACGAAACTGGGGAGACGGGGGGTGTAGCAAAACTGGGGGCCTGTGCCCCACTGGTCCAGGCCTAAAACCGCCACTGACTACACCTATTTCATGCTGCAACCCACATATTTAAGCATTTCAATATATAGATATAACTAATATCTATATGTTGCTAAATTTTCCAGCACTTCTACATAGCACTGTGTCCTATTTTCCCAGAATTTTAGATCCCAAAGGAAAAACTTTGGTACTGCTAAAACAAATAGTTTACCAGCCAGCCTTCCTTCCAAGTAATCAACAAACATCAGCAAGTTCTGAAAAATGGAATACAAATGAACAGTATAAATTAAGAATTAACAATACAAAAAAACAGCAATAACAATAGCAACAGGGCAATCAGTTTTGTTGCTGTCTGCACATGCAAATATTAGCTCAACAATTCAGCAGCAGCAAGTATTTCGGCAACATTATCAACAAAACAAATAAAATATCACTTCAATTAATTTCACATTAATCGCTGATTCCCTGCTCTGTGGTGTGCCCCTCACTACGCCTACTGTCAACAGTAACCTGTGGCACCACTGCCCACTCTTGCAGCCTGCCAGATCCAAAAACTGCAAACACAGCCGCACTGAAAACGTATATTGAAGTGGCTATGTAAAACACGCTTTGCCACTGGGTACGAGTCGATGCATGATAGGTCAAGAGTCCAACAACCTGGGGTCCAAGAATCCCCGGAATTGTTGCTAGAGTATTCGTCAGACCCATCAGAGTGCCGGCATGTGCAGGTGCCAGATCGAGATGATTTACAGCATACCCAGACGAAGCAAGACTAATGGAACCGACAGAAATCACAATGGCGGAAACGATGAGGACACGACTGCAGCCTAAAAAACCAACCATTATTAGAAACAGTCCCGGGATTAGTAACCCCACAACACAAAACAGCTTTCGTACAGTGGTGGTTGTCAGCCGATGAGGCGCCATCAACCTGTCTGCAAGCTGGCCCCCTCCGATCATCACGAACCAAGCTGCAATGTATGGCAAGGCAGACAAAATACCATTCTGAGTCATGTCAAACTGCAGTACATCACGCATGTATTTTGGCAAACAGGTTAGCAGCGTGTAGAAACCCCAATTATTAGCAAAGTGTGCTACAGCACAAGCCCAGAATGGTAGTGATGTTGCAATCTTTGACCATGGCACTGGCAGCTTAACAGAAGTCCTACTCGATTCCATCGATTTCTCAATATGCTGGCGTTCAGCCAATGAGATTCGTGGATGCTCGGACGGGGAATTATGGCACAGGAGAAACCATGCAAAAGCCCACGCACACCCGGCAGCACCAAATACATAAAATACAGATGGCCATCCACCAGCAAAGCCATGATCACAGAGAATGCCTGATAGAGACATTCCGATAACTGTTCCTAACTGTGCACCAGAATATGCAAATGTCACAGCACGGCTCCTTTCCATCGGAGGAATCCAGCGAGAGAATAGGACATGCATTGACGGAAATGTGACCCCTTCACCAACACCTTCTAGCACTCTTAGTCCAATCAACATATAGACACTCCGCCTGGCAGCCATAGGTGTTAGCAATGTTAGAACTGCTGTAACAAGTACTCCGCCACCAAACAATATCTTGCCACCAATGCGTTCAGCCAACCAGCCGCCACCAACCTGACAACAGCGCAGTCCACGCTGCAGATAAAAACCAGAAATCAAAACAAATAAACAAAGTGTATGTCTTGATGTACTACCTAAGCTTTGATACTGTCGTTTCAGCAGCAGGTAGAAAATCACGAGTTTAAAACATCTGCCAAAACTATGTCAAGAGCTAACTTTTATGCACCATCATAACCTGGAGACCAGGAGTATGCCTAACCTAAAATGGAGTGATTCAGAAAAATGGGGAGGCTAAAAAGGAACTAAGCAAGAGAATAATTTAGATCAATTGCAAACAGGAGACAGACAGAGGCCAGCCATTTTCCACATTTAGGTAGATTAACCATGCATGTGATATAAATTCCAACTATCTAAACAGGAGGTAGTAAGGGTGATAAGCAAAACATTTTATGGCCTAAGTTCCATCCAAGGCACCCAACTAACAAAATTACAGCAATGACTAATGAAAAAGGAAGAATAATGCAAAACCACTAAATCTGCTAAATAAAGCAGAGTCATTAGCATTACATTTATATTTTGCTATCTCTATAGATAAGACAAACACAAAAAGATAAGTTCTGTTTTGCACTCAAACCTGTGTCACGATGTAGCCATAAAAGAATGCAGCAAGCACAGCTCCCTGCGTGTGTGAGTCCCAGTTAAATTCTCCAAGTTTCACACCATCCTTTCCCATGTGAAATTCTCTAACAGACTCTCTTGTCACACAAATATCAGAGTTGTTTCCATGATGGCTCAGGGACGCATGTTGTGTGTGATTCATCATTGCAACCAAAGCAATACTCAGGTTAACTCGAAGAGTGTAGACATTTAGAAAGCCGAGAAAGCCCATGAATATCAGCACAAGTCGACATGATGGGAAGCGAACTTTTGGCAACTCACGAGTTACATTGTAATTTTTGTGCAATAATGTCTTGTTCTCAGCCACGTTATACATGGTTACACTGACATCATTTTCGTCATCTTCTGTGTGGTCTGCATTCATGGTTGTCTACAACAGTGAGAAAAGAAAAAACAGAATAGTGCAATACGGGATGCAGACATTATTTTAAACTGCTAATAAACACAATAAACCAAAGTCAGCCAACTGTAACGGAATGTCGTATGCAACTGTGCAGAATTGTTGGTGCCATCCAATGACAACATTTTAGTAATTCTTTAAATACAACAAGTGGCAATAAGTAGAACAAACAAGACGGTTGCAGCTCAACCTACAAATTAGCTACTTGTAGGTGAATCCACTGACGCATACATGAAATATCACAAAAAAGAAGGGACATTCAAAAAAGTTTAGCAACTTGACTATGGCACTCCACATCAACTCTTTATGACGTCATAAATGACAAAAATGACAATGACGTCACACCACTTCAAGCAGTATAAATATGTTTTACAAGATTTTAAACAGTTCTACAGCCTAAGACATCGAGCTGCAAAACCTATTTAATGGCCTTTTGTATTATATAATTCACATATACTTGTTACCATACTTAGAAACTGAGATTCATGTCAAGAAAAAGGTTATAGAGATCATAATAACCTAAATATCGAATAAAACTCACGTCCAGATGGGACTGTGAATCACAGTTAAATTCCTTGAGTTTAGTGTTCCCTTTACCAACTGAGATTTCTCCAACAAATTGAAGCGACTGGCATGTCACCATTCAGTAAATGGCCAGACCTACAGATGGCAATGCATGGTGTTATAGACCGTGCGCATGCACGGTCTGATGTCGTGCACAAAATGTTATAGACAATGCGCGCTCCATTCAAGTCGCGGTTAACTTTCGTGCCTGCACACCGTCTAAACTTTTGAAGTGGACTGGATGACATCTTGGGTGGCATTACGTCATCTAAGGATGGACACCTTGGTGTAAATTCTTGGCGGCGGTTTTTTCGTAGTAAAGGTCAACATTAATCGAAGCTGAATATCGGCTACCAACCAAGCAGTGTGATTATCTCTAAGTGACCCCGAAAGTTATTAAACATACGCACACTTGAGTTAAACTGCAGTTGATTATTACCAATAAGCCAAACGCTAAACTGCACTCTTAATTCTGCCTAGTGCTGCAGAAGAAGTTGATTAAAAATATATCGTAGAGTGTGCAATTTGCGCACAGTAAATAACTAGTGATGATTCGATATATCGAAAATATCGATATATTGTTTTCGATATTGATATATTGTATCGTATTATATTGTGAAAAAAAATATCGAATTTTTAGATATATCGCGATATCTTTTATATATCATGATATTTTTGATATATCGCAATATTTTATGCCAGAAGTTTATATTTGTATTACTGCATAATCTGCATTGCCAAAGTAACGAGAATAAATGGAGGGCGGTACTTAGCCACACGGCGGCCGTGTGGCTATCACAGAAATTAGCCACATGGCCTATTTTCTGACACTGATTCTGCACCCTATTCATCACAATGTCCAGTAATTCATTCAACTCCAGTAAGTCATATGAAGTACGTACTTGAACGAATTTTAAGTAAGGAATTTATGCTAACGCAGCAGACTCGGACAATGTTTATATAAAGTCTGTAGTAAGATACTCTTTGTTGTAGCTCTGTAGCCTAGTGCGTAAGCTATCGACCTCGTGTTTTGTAGGTTGCAGGTTCGAATCCTGGCTCTACCAATTTTATACATTCTTTTCTTTTTTCAGTTAATACTGTAAATTATTATTGTGCTATTTTATTGCTTATTCAGCATGCTTTCATCGTTTAAAACAGGTTTTCGTAGTCGATATTAGTGATTGCGTATGAAATGTAAATGTAAATCATACAAAGACATTCGCAAGAGGGCGCTAGTGTTTTGGGTAAAGAAATAAAATTTATTATTAATATTATGACTATGGCTAGGAATAAAGTTAGACTTAGGGTTAGTGTTTAGGGTTAGTAGTAGTGTTAAAGTAGAGTTGGGGTTACGGCTAGCTTATTTGAGAGAATTTTGGGATGATATGTAAACACTCAAACTAGGTGTGTAACGTTGATGATGTAATCAAGACGAAGCTGGAGACCGTTTGATACTTTGCCTACTGGCGAGCCCGTGATGTGCCGTCTGGCGCTGAGGTCGCTATAGTTGTGCGGCAGTGCGAACACTGCCGCACAGACGCCGTGTGGCTAATTTCTGTGATTGCCACACAGCCGCTGTGTGGCTAAGTACCGCCTAAATGGAGAAAATGACAAACTAACCAAAGCAAAACAACCTATAGTGTTGTAATTTATCGACACCTACGACAGTCAATAGTTAATTTTTTAAGTTCACTTGCACATTTTGGCATCTACTAAAGCAAACTGCCTTGCTGAACGTTCACATCTTCTTCTTGTGCTTGCATAAGATTTATATACTTATCATTTTAAAAATATCGATATCGATATCGCGATATTTTCAAAATACCGTATCAATATCATCTCGAAACTGAAATCCTGATATCGAATCATCACTATAAATAACACTTTGTGACTGCATACGGACCGTGCGTGTGCACGGTAAATATAATCATTGGACGGTTACTGTAAATACTCAATCGGCCCCATCGGCGCGCAAGTGAACAATTACCGCCACAACAACTGCCGGATCTCATTGACAAGCTGCGGCAACTGGTAAGCGGACAATTCGTTGAAGCCGACCGAGCAATTGTCGGCCGTGGTGACCTAGTGTTGGCCCCCTCGCACAACAAGCACAGGCTCACTGTAGACGTTTGGTCTACGATGTCGACCGCTCAACGCGACAAGGCAAGCAAAGCGTGCTTTCGGCCGCTAGCGCCGCCGTCGTCCACTTCCACTGATGGTTCACTGACAGTGCCTTTGACACCAGGG
>Ga0056128_1009258_pt1 | contig 12386 bp, 8 predicted proteins | sample WorMetLIZISLAND2_FD_71113 | JGI IMG/M metagenome (GOLD analysis project Ga0056128, IMG submission 71113) | Marine gutless worms symbiont microbial communities from Max Planck institute for Marine Microbiology, Germany - Olavius geniculatus... ...
CTCCACAATCACCGTCACAACTCAACAGTTAGTTTACGCATAAACCTCAAACGTCTCTCGTAAATCATAGTGTCACTTTCCTGTTTTAGCTTAAATGCAGAATTTATTTCTTTTGTTTAATTGAGCAGTTGTGCAATAATGAACAGTCATATGAGCAGATTTAGTTTTATGCTTGATATTTGCATCAGCAGCTGAAGATTAAATGAAAAAGTGAGAATAGACCTATACTTCCCCCCCCTGTACAACAGTGTCATACTCACTTACTTACTTGCTACCCGACGGGTACCCGGATACCCGCTAAGCTACCCGGCCGGGTACCCGGGTAACAAATTACCCTGTAACGGCAGCCCTACTAACAATCAATTACACCAAAGAATATTAAATGCAATAACACAAACGCAAAATAGGGCTGAACCAGCTAGGAATCTTTCTTTGACGCCAATAATTGCATAATTTGCATTCCTACTTCCTAGGATTGAATTCTTAATCCCGGGATTTTTATAGATGTAATCCCGGGATCCCGGGGGCCGGGATCCAGTTTTCGAAATTAGGCTTATAAATTGGTTGTTATGTTGTTGTCCCCAATGCGTGAAGGTGTACTTATTTACGGAATGCAGAATGCGGAATTTAGAAAAGATGTATTTTGTGAAAATGCGAAAATGCTTTGCGGAATAAGGTGTATTTTGCAAAATTAAAACTGCGGAAAATGTTCTTGTCGTTGAATTATGTCAATTAAATAAGTGTACAGCGCTTGACAATACAATACAATTGAGAATTTGCACTCAAAAACTGACAAAACAAACTGTCAGTTTAATCTAGCACATAAACTAAAAAAACTGAAATGTTTAAAAAATGAAAAGAGAGATATTGAGAATAGAAATAGTTTTAAATGTAAAAATGACAAAATTCGAAAAATGACTGAAGTAAAGAAAACTAAAATACGAAAGAAAAACTAAAAAGGTAAGAAATAAAGAATAATAATAAAACTAAAACTTAGAAAAAACTAAAAAGAGTAAAAATAAAAACCGTGAACAGGTCCGATTAGCCGTGGAGTCAGTCCGAGGGGGTGCCTATGAATAGGATTTGAGAAAAAGAAAAGTTTTGAGACTGGAATGAAAGAATGATAGGGTGATGGATGACAAGAGTGGTGATGGTGACGCTGACGAGGTGAGATGATATCATGGAAGTATGGTGAGTCAGGAAGAGTTAGATCAAGACGTGGCTGACCAATATATGCTAACAAGCCTCGTTTAATTTGTGTCTTGCAGGAAGAGATAGTATGCTAATTTTATCATTATTTTGGTAAACCTACGTTACCTTAATGTAGGCCTGCAAAAGTGTCTCTGTCTGCTCCGGTATATGCCTAACTGTCAGCGAACTATTCCCGGCAGTGGCAATTGTCTTGATCGTGCGAAACAATGCAAGACTTCTATAATTACCTGCAGACGCAGGCCCGTCGTGAGCCACAGCAGGGCCGAGGAAACATTCTCGCGGTACAATTAACGCTAAGACACAGTACGAAAAATTTAGCGCACGTGAATGATTAGCTGCAGACAACAGCTTGGCATTTAAAATTGCGGCCAAACCGCTGCAAGGATTATTGTCAACCTATGCCGTATAGGCAATTGTTATTGTCATATCCAACAGTACCATAGCCGATTTTTTTTACGACGTACGGTTTAGCCACAATGCACGTGTTACAAAATACTAACGAATGTCTGCTCTCTCTGTTGTAGCGACCATGACCATGTTAAGACTACCGAACGTCAAAAAGAACATTTTTGCCCAGCACGAAAGACCGGCATTTTGCTAAATGCATATATATATATATATATATATATATATATATATATTCTTTGTTTAGTTTGTATACTTCGTTGAAAAAAAAGATTAACTATGCTTGAGAAAGAAACAGGAAATATTACTGAAGACGAAGCAGCTTTATATGACAGGCAGATTCGTTTGTGGGGTTTAGATGCTCAGAAAAGGTTAACTTATTGGCAGCGTTACCTTTATTTAGCTCATCCATCGAGGCACATTTTTCCCTAGCCGAAGTCAATTTTTTTGACGTTGTAGTTGCAAATGTTTAAGTAACTAAAATATTTTTGTTGTATTGCACTTATCTAATGTTGTAGGTTGCGAGCAGCCCGAATGCTGTTAATTGGCGTTGGTGGTCTTGGTGCTGAAGTAGCCAAGAACATTGTCTTAGGTGGTGTCCGATCACTAACACTGCTGGATGACCAGAATGTATGTTTACTGTTTTATTTTCTTTGTAGTGTCCATTTTCATTGCAGTTTACCTTGAACATTTATTGCATATATTTTTATTTTGGTTAGCATTGTAACTGTAAAGTTATGCAGATCTGTGGTTAATTGGTTATACGTCGTGTCTGGAAAAAAAGAGTCCACACTTTTTCCTGAATAACTTAACCAAATGTAAATTTAATTTATAATCTTTGGCACACATTATCATAATGATAGCCCCCTGTCTTCCAATAGACAGCATTATCACACTGATGTCTGTCTGGAGGATAACAGGGAAGATTATTAGAACCACCATTATGTTAATTACATATGCACGCATATAATGGAGTTCTTACAATTTTAGGTTTAGCTTGTTTTTTTGTATTTTGTGTTTTGTGTTTCTGTAATGGTTAAACTTACTGTTCCGTTATTATGTGTTTGTGTGCATTCTGCTTCGAAAGGCCGTCCCCGAAATGACCTATACTGTGTCAGGTGGGACGTTAAACCCTACTCACTCACTTGTCATAATGATATGTTTTACTAAAAACGTCTAAAACTTATCTTTAAAATTTACTTCTTACTGCGTATAGCTAATGTAATTGTGACGTCATGGAAAATGCCATTTTCGTGGAAAGATTACGTCGAGTCTCTGCAATTCGAAAACAGGAAAACTACTGAAAGAAAATTGCAGTAGAAAGCCTGAGACATTGTTGGCATAGAAATGAGTTACTTTTTGTCCAGATTTTTAAAATCCAATCTTGATTTTTGCCATGTTAAGTGTGGCCGTCACGTGCACAACGGGAACGTCGTTGTGCAGTAGCCATTATCAGTAGGCAGCGTCATTTCTGCAGCATGTGTTAGCATCGCAGTAGTGTACATTTGTAAAAAAGTTGTTGACTCAAAAGTTAGTTAATAGCAAGTTTTGTCTCTATTGCAGACCACTAAGGCAGCTACAAACTTTTTTCTGCATTTCTGTTTATTTTGCTATGGAGTACAATAAGAATAGAAAAAGTATTTTATTTTACATGGTAAAGTGGCATCAGTATTCGGACAAAGTGGATTACCAGTACACTGTCAGTTGCGCGTTTCTTTTTCAATGTTGCCTACCAAAAATTATACACATATGTTCATGATTTGTTAAAGTTATTAACCGAAACACTCTTAGCGTTTCTCAACTCGGATACAATAAAAACGGCATTTTTAATGACATCATAATTACGTCAGCTCTACGTAGTGACATGGCAGTATAAAGAGGTGATATCTCGACAGTTTAATCAAGTGAATATTCAGGTCGACTCATGCCAAAACTTATGAAAATAGGTTTAAGTTTGTCAAAGATATGTCAAAAATACCATAGACTTTTTTTCCGGACACTGTGTAGTAATTTGCACACTGTGGCTGTGATTCAACTTTGCCGAAATGGCATGATATCCTGAGTTGATTGCGCCAAGTGATTTGGCCATTGGCCCACTGCTAGGTAATAAATGATAAATTACAGCCCACCAAGTTCAGCACATCTGTGATAAGTTTTTATGAAGTGAAAATGAAGGTTGAGTAGGAATAGGAAATTTTAATAATAACTAATATTATCTTAGGCGTAGTCCATCTTGTGTGAAGCATTGATGGCAGTCCAGCTGTGTCAGCGTGGATGGCCTTGTTCAACATGGCTGTGTCTTTTCAAACTGTATGTGGCCACTGGCCATTCACATCTGCACTTCCCTACAGGGTTTCATCTGAATATTTATTAGCATTGATTTAAATTATCTTACTTGACTACAGTACATGAGCTAAAAGAAATCATTAAAAGCTTCTGATAAACTGTGCTTTACTACCTGGGTTTTGTTTTTATAACTACACCGTGTGCCATAAAAAACGTGGCACTACTTTTGTCCATATCTTCACCAATTATTGATCGATTTTCAAAATTCTTTCACTGGCACACTTTGCAGACAGTTTGCAATAATGGGATTATTATGCATCCCACCACACTGTAAATGTGTCTCAACACTACCTTGTGAACTATAAATGTAAGTAAAAACTAAGGATAATAACAAAAATTTAGATAATGAAAAAGCACTTCAGACCAACATTGCAGTGAATGATCCATATGACACTAGACTGTGTTATGCCCACACAGTCTAGTGTCATACGGATCATTCATCTCAATGTTGATCTGATCAAGTATTATCGCTAGACGTTCATATTTCATTTATATTTCACAAGATATTGTAGAGACACATTTATGGTGTGGTGGGAAATATAATAATCACATTATTGCAAATTGTCCGCAGAATGCGCCAGTGAAAGAATTTTGGAAATTGGTCAATAAGTGGCGATAATATGGACAAAAGTAAAGTGCCACGTTTTTTGGCCCACCCTGTAGATGTTTTGTTGACTGTAGGTTTCACTGCAAGACACGTGCAACCAGTTTCTTGTCGACCATCTAAACATCAACAAAAACGTTTGTGTCATTCAACTATTGTTTGAAACTCCTGATTGTACTTTAAGTTTTTGTGTCTTGTTCCTTTTTACGCACGAAAGCAGCTACTGCTTTCAGCGCATCTTAGCCATCACAATTCTGTCCGTTTGTCCGTCTGTCCGTCCGTTACACAGGTTGATCAGTCAAAGACGGTGCAAGATAGGATCACCAAATCTTCACCGTCACCTACCTGGAAGACTCTAGTTTCAGGATTCGTAAAGCTTTTTCATAAATTCGAAGGGAGTCACCTCGAATGAGGGCGCTAAGTGAGAGGGGGTTGGCAAAATTTGCAATTTTTAGCCATTGAACATAGATTTTGACTGTCCAAGTCTTGATTTTCTAGGTTCAAGGAAACCTGTTCACAAGGGCATCAAATAGCGGTACCCCCTTAAAAGTCACGACAAAATGGCTGGAGATAGACTGACAGTTTGCGAACAGCAGCTGCTATAGGCTTTCGCGCATTTCGTGAGCATTAGCTCAAATTTCTTCCATTTCTGATAATAGTTATTGCAAGATGTTATTGATGGTTGCTGTCATGTGGGCTTGGAACAGAGTGCTGTCTGCTGTGCTCAATGTTGTTGTGCTGAAAGACTGTTTGTATAGATCTACCATAGCTTTCACTGATTGTTGCATCTGTGACATTTTGCCTATTATATCATTGAATTTTCTAATATTGTTGTTGCATGCCTTTGTCCTGTACTTACTTATGTGACATTCGATCATGATAAAACATTACATTACATGTTGATGTGGTTAATGTGGACAGCGTGCAGAAAGTTCTCTGCAAAGAACGCAGCTGCTGAATCCAATGGTCGAAGTTCGTGCCGACACTGAGAGTTCAAGCAGCAAGTCGGAGGAATATTTTCAAGCATTCGATGTCATCTGTGCAACCAACTGCACACTGCCTGAACTGCTACGAATTGATGATATCTGTCGACGTCGCAACATTGCATTCTTTGCCGGAGATGTGTTCGGCTACTTTGGCTTCATGTTTGCTGATTTGCACGAGCACGAATATGCAGAGTAAGCAGCATTTGCATTGGTCTGCTTTGTTGTAATTATGATTATTAAAACTGTCTAAATTACTTGTTCATTTATTTATTTTTTTATGTATCGAATAGTTGACAAAGCACAACTGAACACGGTGAATTAGGCCAATCATGGGCTCAACCACATGCTTGCTTTGTCTTTTATTTTGAATATCAATAGTGGCTTTTATCATAATAATATGTTTGTGGTGCTGCCGGTCTGACTTTAAAGTATCAGTGAACAAAGGTGTTGAATTTTGATTTTTGTTTACACGACGATTTGCACTGTTTTGCTGATGATATGTTTATTGCTCATAATTTTGGAAAGGTTAAGGTGAAATGTCACTTTGGTTTAACGGTGAACTAACATATCACTTAGTAGCATGTGGGTTTTGATGATATTTGCTATGTGACCTGGAACAGTGTCACTGACTATACTCAGGAAATGACATATTGCAGGGATGTTGCAACACAAACAAAGCCCGACACTCATAGCAACGTTGCCTCTGAGACTGGTGAGCCCCCGGCCAAGAAACCTCACCTTGAGGAGGAACACCAAAAGACTGTGAAGAAGGTCTGGACAGTTTGCTTGTAACTAGTTTTGTCAGTTACGATGTTAACTAAGCCAATATTTAAATTAGGTTTAACTGTCACTACCTCAGAGTGTTGCATGCACACATGCCAGCAAACTTTTGTGCATATCTCCACATATACTAATGGATTTAAATTTCTGTCACTGGAACACCCTGTAGAAAGTTTGCAGTAAAGTGATTTTTATACATTCCACCACACATTAACACTGTCGTTACACTACCTGGTGCCTTGTGAAATATAAATTTTCAAAAATTGATGCAGTTGGATTTGGTATAAATACATGTTTTTTTGACTCATGGTGTATAGGCTCCAATGAAACGGAATGCACTGTCTTGCTTTTCATTATCCATGCTGTACTAGCTAAGCGTCGAGTCCTTGCACTGCAAAGTGCAAACAGTACTACATTATGATCATGGTATTTGTTGTTGAATAATTGTAATGGTAGTTTTGTCAGTGATGTACGTGGGCATAGTTTGTGCATCATAACCCAGTAATCCACTGGGTGCGGGCGGTTGCCAGTGAACCCATGTCACACTCACTAACAGTTTCACAAATACTGACAGCATAGGCACGGCAGTGCATTCATGCGCTTTTTATGTTTATTTGTAGTTTGAATGATAAGTATTACACTGTATCCCCCAAAAAAGCATCCCTGACATTTTCGACTGTAACTTGAAAACCGACTACCAACTGTTGAAAATTTGTGGTACAAATAATCCTACAAATAATCCTGGCACAACTGGCCATCAAATGACCATTCATTTTCCCACCTCAACAGTGTATGCTTCTGCACTACCTAGGGAAAGCAGGTCAAGCGAAATATGTGCTGAAATAAACAGAAAACCTGAAAAAACATCCCTGACATTATCAATCGTAACTTGAATAAAGATTAGCAGATTTTAATAATTTTTGGTAGAAATATTTCCAACACAACTGGCTATTGAATAAATGTTTTAGTTTTCACCTCACCCAACGTCTGCTTTTGCACTACCTGGGGAAAGCTGACCAAGCATAATACGTGTTAAAATGGATGAAAAATATCAATAAATTCCATCTATTGTAATCTGTGGGCCCCAACTGCCAGTCTATTACAACATTTGACTGTCATGCAGCAGTGACTACCAGGTGAAGTTTAGGAATGTTTGTGAAGTTTGTGAAGCGACTGGTACAGCTTGGATTGGTTTGGAGCAGAACATTATCGATACTGCTGTCAATGAATGGAGAAAGCGTCTCCTTGCCTGTGTTCGCATAGTGGGCCAACACTTGAAGCAGTTTTACTGCAGGCAGTTGAAAAATAGACATCTGGAGGAAATGTCAGCCAAAGTGTCAGAAATGTAAAAAAAATGTGTTTTTACGCGTTACGTTAATTAAGCAGTCATGTCGCATTGGATAAAAAAGTGATATTTTGCTGGTTTTGTCCCCATGTAGTGCAGAAACAGATGTTGGGTGAGGTGGGAAACTGAATGGTCATTCGATGGAAAGTTGTATCAGGATTATTCATACCAAAAATTATCAAAAGGTGATAATTGCTTTTCAAGTTACAGTCAAAAATGTTGGGGATACTTTTTTGGGACACAGTGTAGTTACATGAACAGTCTTTATCTTGGATTGTGACACCAATCTGTATCTGTCTGTCGTAGGTCAGTTCATTTGCTCAGCTTCGTGATGTTATCTCTGTCGACTGGAATGTTGACGCGAATGCCACCAAACTCCGCAAAACACCAAAGACGTATTTCATTGTACGAAGTGAGTGACAAATATTTTTGCACTTTTAAAAATGCGAACCTTCTTTTTGGTTACCTATGAACTTTCATTCCTGTTAACTTTGGTGTAACTGACAAACCTGCATACATGATACATGTAGTATCTGTCAAGTTTTTTTGGTTCTGTTTTGTTTAGTACGGTACTCAGTAGAATGTGCAAATTATTATGAATTGCAGTTCTGTTGGAATTTCGAGCACAAGAAGGTCATGATCCTGACATTGATCACGTCGATGGGGATGCTGACAAACTGAAGCAGATTGCAGGAGAAATGCTGAAATCTCTGGGCATCAGCGAATATTTTCTGGATATGGATTTCACAGCGTATGTGTCCATTGCACATGAGTTCAACTGCCATTGACTTATTGTTTTTGCTGTCGGTTTTATCTATAAAATATGATAAATGGAATGTTGGATAGGATTGCATGAACTTGGACAGACATCGTCATTAGCTTGTGTGACATTTGCATTTCCCAAGCTAATTGCGACTATTATTCAGAAAACATGGTGCATTGTGAATTATTAAGCAGTATGCAAAATTTCTCCAGTTCATCAAATCCTCAGAATTTTGCGTTAACTTTATCCCTATTTTACACAGTTGAACATGTTCCTGTTACCATTATCTTTTATCCTCAACTTTATGATTTATTTTGTTACAAATATAACTTTAATTAAGCTGTCTGATTAAATGTCAGAAAATGTATATATTTTCAGTAGTTAAGCACAGAATGCATCTCCAGATAACTTCCTGATGATATTAGTCTTTTAGTATGGTCCAGATGGCCAACTGCTGGTATTAAACTGTGACGATGTGCTTGTGTCTGTGTAGACATTGTGTATCAGCACTGAGCCCTGTCTGTGCTATCACCGGTGGAATCCTTGCCCAGGAAATAATCAAAGCTGTTTCGCAGCGTGACGCTCCACACAATAACTTTTTCTTCTACAACGGACTGGAGTCGAGTGGAATGGTGGATAGGATTGCATGAACTTGGACAGACATCGTCATTAGCTTGTGTGACATTTGCATTTCCCAAGCGAATTGTGACTATTATTCAGAACTTTTTCTCAAAATGAAATCTGTCTATTGAGTCAATTATGATGAACATGAAAGTAGTATTACCGTTAGATGTATAGCGTACATTTCATGGTGAGTATTTCTACGACATTGTCTAGCGAGATTTCGCATGCTAGGTTATTTTTACTGGTCAGCTGCGGAACCCTTGGCAGATGCTCACGGAACCATGGGGTTCCGTGGAACCCTGGAGTTCTGTGTAACCCCAGTTGAAAATCACTGCTATACAGTTTCAGCCGGCATCTTCAAACAGTTACTTGTTTTATTTGTACGTTTTATATTGTTATTCTGTTGTCTGGTTTAATTTCGTTTAATAGTAAATACATTACATAACTGGCATCTGTCTGACTGAATGACTGTGCTTTGATGAAAAAGATATATTTAGACTACCAAAGCACAGAAGCATATCATTAGCACTACTTTGAAACAGTGTCTGCTATTGTTGTACTTTCTGAACCTGTCTGCTTGGTGTTAGTGCTGCAACTAGAGCCTGACATTCGTGATGTAACATAATAACATTCCAGCAAAAAAGAACTCATCATTTTCTTCAGTGTATTGCATATTACAGTACTGCAGGGACAAATCCTTTGTATGCTGTTACATTAGCACACTGCTTTAACTCTGCCATGTGTCCAACTCAAATTTGACATTACGCTGATGCACACTTAGATACTCAGTGTAATGACAAGTGACAACACACAAGCCATAATAACAAAAAATTTGAGCTAATGCTCACGAGACGCACGAAAGCCTATAGCAGTTCCTGATTGCAGTTCATTCTTGGAGTGTGCGCTGTAGCCGAAGATTGCAAAAATCAATAAAGACCCCTTATTTTGGAAGTTCAGGGTCTTTCAAAGTCATCGATGTTGATACAACTGAACAGCTTGTCACTAGTGCTTGTTGTGATAGTCAGCATGCCCATGCCTATCTGTAACCATTTTCACGAAAGACAGGCCAACAATGGTAAAATAACGACTTTTACGGGGGTACCACTCTTTGATGCCCTCATGCGCAGGTTTCCTTGAACCTAGAATATCGGGACTTGGACCATCAAAATCTACATTCAGTGCTGAAAATTTCATACACAGCTTATCCCTGTCTATCTCAATTGCTTTCGGTGCAATTCGTTCTTGAAGTCTGTGTCACAGCCCAAAATTGCCAAAAAATCCATAAAAACCACTATTTTGGCGTTCAAGGTCATCCAAGGTCATTGAATTCGGCACCAATCGAGAGCCAGTGTACGACTTCCTATTAGTGATTAATAGTAACCTAGGGCCTATCTTGAACCATTTAACAGCGACTTATTGGCTGAAAATTGCAAATTTTTCCCACCCCTTCTCATTCAGTGCCCTCGTTCGAGGTGACCCCCTTCGAATTTGTGGAAAAAAGCTTTATGGTTCCCGAAGCTAGAGTCTTCCAGGCAGCTGTCGGTGAAGATTTGGTGATTGATCCTAGCTTGCGCCGTTTTTGACTGATCCACCCGTGTGACAGACGGATGGACGTGCAGACAGACGGACAGACAGAATTGTGATGGCTAAGATGCACTAAAGTAGTAGCTGCTTTCGCGCGTAAAAATGCTACATATGGCACAAAACAAGCAAATGACAAATTTTAATGAATCGGATACAATACGGAATTTGGCAGATTTATACACAGAAATGTCACCAAGGCACACTCACAAATGTGCTATGCGTGTAATGACTGTAATCTTATGTTATTATTATCTCACCTTCACAAAATGGCACATTTATATCCATGTGTGAAAAATTCATGAACTAATATCCCCATCTAGGGTATGTGATGCATGCTCTTCTTTGCTGTTGGCTATTGGGGAATTTTGAGGTAAAATTGAAATTTTGGGCAGTGACCCATAATCTCTGCTGGAAATCTGCACCGGTCCAACACAGGTGGAAAAGTGCAACTACTTCCTGTTCCCCACCTTTTTAAAAATACACGACAGCGCTGCACGTAACAGTAACAACATCACCATCACAATGTGCAATGATGTGATAGATGCAATTCTATCAGTCACATCTACAGATGAATGCCATTGTACAGCCGCTATTTACAGTATTTCACAATTCCACTTGCAAAATGCTGCATGTTCACACAGTTTCATTTTTCAGGTACACACAGCTGCTCAGCTGCAAGGCCAATATTTTTGTTAAGCACTGTTGAGGGCTATAGACCAAGGCCTTGTGTGATATGTAATGTTCGAGTTCTTTCACAATTTTCCGTTTAAGATATTAGACAATACATTGAGTTTTTTTTGCACCCAGTTTGCCATTTAGGATAAAAATTTTGTACCTTGTGGCCTTGTTAACTGCACTAGAATTCTGGCTGAAAACTCGAGCCTAATGGCTGTTATTTATAAAACATACTTTTCAGCTACTAGATCACACTGACGGCCTGCTAGATGAAGTAGTTTTTAGCAAAATGGCAAGAGAACTGGAACACAGACGTAGGTCTACTCTAAATCTTTAAAAATTTTACCAAGCTTTACTGACACTTGTTTAGGCACTCCAAAAAACCGCTGCAGCAATCCTATGATCCTATGATACTCGCCTTCCAGATTTGCATGCTAATTAAATGAAAAACTGAATAAAAATTGTTGTGATGGAACACTGTTTCTATGACGAATCCTAATTTGCATGGATATGGCTAGTACACTGTGTCTCAAAAAACATCCCCAACATTTTTGACTGTAACTTTAAAACCAATTAACAGATTTTAATAATTTTTGGTACGAATATTTCTGACAGAACTTGCCATCAAAGGACCATTCAGTTTACCACCTCACCCAATGTATGCTTCTGCACTACCTAGGGAAAACACAACCAGTAAAATATCACTTTTTTATCCGATGCGATATGATTGCTTAATTAACATAACGCGTAAAAACACATTTTGTTCACATTTCTGACACTTTGGCTGACATTTCATCCAGTTGTCCATTTCTTAACTGTCTGCAGTAAAATTGCTTGAAGTATTGGCCCACTATGCGAACACAGGCAAGGGGACACTTTCTCAATTCATTGACAGCAGTATCGATAATGTTCTGCTCCAGACCAATCCAGGCTGTACCAGTTGCTTCTTGATTTCACAAACATTCCTAAACTTCATCTGGTAGACACGCTGCTGCATGACAGGCAAATCTTGTAACAGACCGGCTGTTGGGACCCACAGATTAGGATAGATTGAATTTATTG
>Ga0056128_1009259_pt1 | contig 12384 bp, 8 predicted proteins | sample WorMetLIZISLAND2_FD_71113 | JGI IMG/M metagenome (GOLD analysis project Ga0056128, IMG submission 71113) | Marine gutless worms symbiont microbial communities from Max Planck institute for Marine Microbiology, Germany - Olavius geniculatus... ...
CATTACTGGAGCAGAGGATGACAAATTCATGTCAAAAGTGAAAGAAGCAAATGAAGGACCGCCCTGGTACAATCCCACGCCCAATATGGTATGTCCTTATACAGTACATTTACTGAGTACGTTGTAGGCTTAGGTTTCTATATGTATTGCATATCAGTTTTTCTATGCTTGTAGAAATTGCAAAATCACGGCGCGGCGGCGGCTAAGTCGGCGACTTAGGAATCTAAGACCGCTGCAAACAACAACAGTACTGTGAATGCGGTTGGCTGCCTGTCAGTGCACTTGCGACCGGAAGTGCGGTCTCGCGCAGCATGGCGGGCGGCCATTGGCCGGTTGCGCCCACACCTGTGCATGTGCTACTTGGACTTAGTTTCGGAATGCAGACCACATAGCACATAGAACATAGCACGCCGTGTGGTTTGTAGCCGCGAGACATAAAAACATGTGTTTTACCATGCTATCGATAGTAGCAACCTTGGCCTTATCTTGCACTATTTCTGAGATACGGTAACATATTGATTAAAAATCGCCAATTTTCCTCATCTCCTGTCAGTTAATGCGGGGTCACCCCTTTTGAATTTCTGGAACACATTATCCTAATAGTAATGTCCTTTGCGGAGCAAACAGTAAAAGTTTTATGATTCTAGCGTGCGTCCTTTTGACACACAGTAGTGTGTGACAGTGTGACAGTAGTGTGACAGAATCACGAACAGACGGACGCCTTTGCCATAGTTAATACAAGACATTTGCAAGCTATGGTATTTGACTGCGTTGTACTGCAGATACCTGATACCTGGACACGTTACTTGCATGATGCCGTTTATTTATATCTGCGCATAGTCCACCAAATGTTGTCTGAAGGCTTCACTGACTACCGAGACGGCAGAGTCATTCTGAAGAAGTCCGCCGGCCATCGATTTCGTGGTGTGTATTAGGCGACAGTAATTTACTCTTCTACTTCAATTTTTAGATCATAAAACAAAAATGTGCTTAATTACTTACTTGGCAGGACAGTTGTGGCCATTTTGTAGTATCATCGCCATCGTCGTCATCATTTATTCACGAACATGCAAGTACAGAAACACTCATAAAAACACAGCTGGTAAGACGTACCAGGCTCATAACAACGCTTACTCTAGCCTTAACTAGTACGCACTGACTATTTGACCGGCGATCAGGGTCAATATAAAAAAATTCGCAGTCGACATTCAATGAATAGCATTAAATAAAGTGTACGCGTTATTGAGTATGATTCGCGTGTATATTGTGGTGTAGGGTTTACGGCTTGGGATTAGGGTTAAGGTTTGGGTTAAGGTTAGCATTTTTTTAAAATTTATGTAACAATAATGAACATTAAATGTTAACGTACAATATTGTTAGTAAATTCGAAATTTCTGTAAGCTAGGCAAAACTTGTTTACTGGTGATCCGTGATGGCTAAGCTAATTGCAAGGCTTGAGGTGCCAGTTAGCAGTCGGCGATTCGTGATGCTACGGCTGAGGTCGTCAGTTGCACGGCTGCCGCCGTCCGCAGGACACGGTCTTAGCCGCTACCTATGAGCACCATAGTGCTCGTACATACCGGCTAAGGCTGTTCAAGACGGTGACCGTTCGAACATTTGGTCTTCACAGGGACGGATTTTTGACCGGTCATGACTAGTCAAATATCTGGCCCTCATAAAGCCGAATACGTGCCCTATCACCGGGCATGTTTAACCGGTGACAAAATTTGGCCCATTATAATAGCTTGCCGACTGCCGGTCAAATATTTTGTGCCTAACTAGTAGCCTACATTACTTGAAATAATAATAGCTCATGGAAGTTAAAACCATATTTTAAAAAAACAAAATCACATACGTAACACTTCAAAAATCCGGAAAAATCAACATTATTCATAGTTTAATCATTTAATGAACTTCTAAAAGTTTACAGAGAGTTAATATTGCCGCAGATGGCAACATTTTGGGTATATATTCTAAAGTATATCGTATTCGCATACAAACAACTGATCATTCGCAGGAAAGTACAACAAATATTAAAATATATGTTAGTTCTATTTGACTGAGCTGACAGTGACCACGTCACTACCGAACCACAGCCAAGTGTTACATAGGCGTCTTTTTACGAAAGTGCAAAACAGAAAAAAACTTTCTCCACAAAGTGGTATACGTAAGTCGTGGCGTGAACGTGCAGCATAGAATAAACTACTTCGCCAGTATCCATCACTGACAAAACGAACATTGAATCGCAAACACAGTGCACGCGTCGCTGTTATTTCTGGTTTGTAAAGACGCGTAATTAAAACATTTTAAATCAAAATTCAAAGCAGAAAAACCGATTTATAACCAGCCAAACCGGCTTTTCGGTCTTGCACAAAACGGATTACCCGATTTCTTGGTTTCGGTGAAAACCGGGTTGGAAACCCTATTTAACGCTACAGAGTATAGGATGACATGCTGATGCTACAATGCCGTCGACTATAGCCCATATGAGAAGTATGCCAGAGGTTTCAGCTGTGACCAAGATATCACTATAACATCGAAGGATCACCTGGTAAGTGGGATGTACCGAACGTGTCAGTTTTAGCCTACCCGTGTCCCGTACTGACAGTGCTGCCAATAACGTCGAGTGCGTATGAAACTAATTGTAGGCTTAAACACAGAACGTAAGTCTACTAACATTATAAAGTTTACGTATTGGGTGTAAAACAAACTTTTATTTATTCTTCAAGCTGTTAAAATAACAAAAGGGCTTGCTTCATCGGTAGTCTAATTAATAGCACGTACCGGTCCGCGGAAAAACATAAGAAATTTACTAAGCAAACTGTGAACAGATAGACTAATATCGCAAAATTAGTGATACACAGTGCATCAATAGGCGTGAAACAGTTTATTCGGGATGATCGAGTCGACTAACTGGATTACTTGGGCGATTATTAGAATACTTGAATATTACATAAATTCGGAACTAGGACACAGCCCTGAAGTCGCTGCTATTGTCATGACACATATTATGGTGATGTCTACTGTTTCTTGATTCGAATTTCAAGCAGGAAAAGCGACGCAGATGTTGACTGTTCCGTGGAGCCATCGGTAGCCGACACCAGAGATAATCTGCAAAAACATCTTCTGACAGCTACACGACCGTATATCACGTCATTAAGACACGCAACGATTTTTATGAAATGTTTAGTTTAAACTTGAAACATTTAAAAAAAGAAACTTCAAACGACTTTAAACAGTAAAATTTTAACCAACAAAGCAGGAAGATAATAGCACGAAATTCTTATACATGTGCAAGACTCTACATGCGACGAAGACATTAAGTATTTATAGCGGCCAGTCTTCTTGTCTATTGTCTGCAGTTTGTTTTAAAATTGAAAACTCATTGACGTGTTACGAAATTAAACGGTGATTATTGGAAAAAAATGGCTCATAGACCAATTCTTAGATTACGCTGGCAACCTGGATTCGCATCCAGGTTATGGTCTAGATACAAATGCAAAACAAATATATTTTTATTACTTTCATTCCTGGAGACAACAAAAAACAAAAAATAAAGCACAATTCTTAGCACAAGTATGCTCTTTAACATGTGATTGCTAAGTGCTTTTTATTTTGCTGTTTGTTGGTAACGTGAAACAGGTCTTATGACCGCAATACACGCTTTTATTTTGAGACCAGAATCAAGGTCACAGAACACGACACTCAGAACAAGACCGAGACAACAAGTTGACAACCGACATCATTAGTTCCGCGGTCTAAACAGTTCTGACAACAGAACAAAATGTAGCACATATACTCAACGAAATTGACCACATTTAAGTGGGCAAATAAACGACATAAGCAACAAAAAAGCACAGCTGTCGCTAGGGAAGACGCGCTACAGCCTAAACACTACAGTTCCTGTTGCAGTATTGCCCTTCAAGGTCATCCAAGGTCAATAAGTTTTATGTTATTTGAAAGCCAATATGCCACTTTCTATTAATGATTAATAGTAACCTTGGCCCTTCCTGTTACCGTTTCCGAGATACGGTTGCTTATAGCTTGAAACATTTCATTGAAAATTGCAATTAAACCGCTGCAGATGGAGACTTGTTACTATTGACATCCTATAGGAAGTTGCCACCGCCTTATCTGACGAAAGCATCGCCGACCCCCCTACGACTTACATTTTAGCCACAATACCGCACGATTGGCATATCATATTGCGTTGACCGTTTAAGGTCATCCAAGGTCAGTGATTTTTATGTCATTTGAAAGCAAATATGCGACTTTTTATTAGTGTTTAATAGCAACTTAAGCCCTATCTCGCACCGTTTAGCCACAATACATCCGTTACAGACGGACAGACGGGTGGACAGACGACAACCGTGCCAAAGACGCCTTACAGCATAGCTGTAAAACAGCATAGTTGTAGCGCGTCAAAAAGCAGTAAAATTATAGGCCTATAAATCATCATTGTATGTGAAAGTGAATAAAGGTGAATTTATCTAGCGACTAACGTTAATTGACCTTTAATGCATTATGAATGTTTTCCGAAATATGCGTGTAATTTTTTGGCATACAACGCTGTTCTTCGTAGTTTCCGAAGTTTTATGCAAAAAGTAAGAAATGATTGCTTAATTCCATAATAGCTCAGCTGTAAGCATATTTTTAACGACGAAGTTAAATAAACAAACATTCACTTTGCATTTTTTATAATCTTTGTGATAATAGCACACGCCGTCCAGTCTTGCAAAAAGTCGCTCTGTGAGGTCTTTATTTTAATGACAAGAGCTGAGCATAAACATAAGCATAAACAATTTTAACCACAGTCACAGTCATAGAAGAGGGAAGCGGCATTCTTCAACGGACGCTAAGCAAAAGGTTTATGTTGGTAATTGTATAACGACGATGATGATTGATGATGATTTTGGTACTGACGCTGATGAATAAAAAGCAGTATGCAACATGATAAATCTAAGCTTTGTGCATTCCTAGGTCTACGAATGTTACCAATGAGCCACTGCTGTGTAATATTCCGGCAAATGCAATACACAAATAGGCCTACATATAATGTGCTATGCAGGTGCCAGTGGAAATGTACTGATAAACGACCAAGCTTATCGAGAACAGAGTTTCACCATCTGGGGCTACACGGAAGGATTAGACGCGTACTATGCAGGACTGGTCGTCGACCTGACACAAGCTCCCGGTCAGGTCAGTCATAATTTTACCGGTGGGAATGGTGCTCCACGTTGAAGTCGTGATGGCGAGGGTTCGACTTCGGATGTTTAAACGTTATCCGACGGCTCTGAGCAAGTAGTTCACACACAGGCGCGTTAGCGCATATTCGTCGTCATTTGTCAAACTGTTTGACTAAAACAGCATTAGCTGGCACTCAGAGACGACGTTCGACGCTGTTACTTCAGGACGCAAATCAAAATCCACCGTTCTGTCAACGAAACTAAACGTTTCACATCTGTCCAATACTTTCTCCAAAATCTGGAATAATTTTCTTCCCTCAACTGTAGCTCATATTTTTTTTAGAATATAATCTTTTTTCACTAGCACGTTCTCGTAATCTTTTGGTAGGCCATATGTCATATTTGTATTTTATTGTATCCTATTGTTCTGCATTGCATATTCTACACTATATGTGTTTTTATTGTATTGTACAATCGGCATTACTGTATTTTTAACATTTTGCAATTTATCGATAATTCCGTTGCTGAAAAAAATACCTTAAGGGACATTTGTACATTTATGCAGCGAGGAAGGTAACCTCGGGCAATTAAATTAACCGGCAAACTGTTACTGAGTTTTCTTCATGACTAATGTCGTTGGCACAAAAAGTGCAACACAAATGCAGTAAAATTAGGCCTATGTATTTTCTTGTATTGCATTTGTGGGATGCCCTTAAGTCATTTACACAAAAATTAACTTTCTGTGTTTCAAAGGGATTTGTCAACAATAGATACACACCAATGTCGCTCAAATAAATAAATAAATAAAATATGATAGTCGCGCATACAATATATGTTATCTTTTCGCTTTACTGTGTTGAGCTTATTTGTTATTTCAAAGCGATGCAATTTGCAACCATAATCTTCGTGACAGGAGGGGCTAGTGAAAGTAATTTTTGCTAAATGTTTAAAAATACAAAATTATTGTTGAAGCTAAAATCACCCACTTTGGAAAATTTGAAAGCAAAATTGAAATTTTGAGCACCCGTGTTTTTTTCTGTCAGCGACAATTTGCACCTGTCTCTTGGAAAACTGCGGTTTTCTGTTTTTAACTTTCCTAATCTCCGACACTATTAAATGCAACGGATCTTTCTTGTATATGACTTATGTTAAATCAGTCGAGCGTAAATTAACTGCAGCACTCGTATAATCTAACAAATAATTCTGTTTAATAAGCCGGCATTGATTGTAGATGGTGACGATAAATGAACCATTGACTTGGGGCCTTTACGACGAACCGCCAGCAGATATTCCAGAGTGTGGATTTGTTGGCGAGCTGTGCCCTCCACCGATACAAGGCAAGTCCATCACTGAATCCGTTTCACTCCGCCAGACAAAACAGGATGACAGTGACACAGGCCTACGTTGACAGGGTTTGGGGTTGAAACGTGTCGCGCATACGTTATGCGGTGCGAAGTAACTTGTGGACATGGTATGCCTATGTGCAACCGTGGTGGTGTAATTTTATTTTTAAAATCTCTATCCGTTGAAAGCCTTTGTCTGAGAATTCCTGCGTTAACGTTGTTGCATTTGATACATTTATAACCTGTTAGGGCCTACCATCTACTCAACACCCCACAATGACGCAACATCGTATGCGTGTTATGTTCTAAACAGTAACGCAAATATAACGAAAATATCTGGGAAATTATTCAACCACTATAATACCTTAAGGTTGCTTTTAGTTATAATCTAAAATTTATTACATTTATTGTAATATGGCTGAGTTATGGGTGAAGCAATCGCGCGGTAATGATGGCGATGATGATGATGACGGCGTTTTGTAGATTTCACAACAACAATTATCATATCTTCAGTCGTTGGTTCACTCGCTCTGATCGCTTTCATCGTTATATGCCAATGTGTCAGGTAATTCTGATAACACACTACTTTTAAATTGCACGTGGATGCACTATCGTATAGGCCGCATTACGAGTTTCGTCTGGCTGTTTGTTCGTCCATATTCTGTCTCTTTCTCCGTCATATACGGACATTTAACTGTGACATTAAAAAAGTTAAAGTAAACCTTTCGTATAGCACAGAAATAGCTAGTAGCTGAGGAGCCAATTTTTAGCTAAAAATGTAAAAAAAAGTCAAGGTCAACGGAAATCAACAAAACTGAAGAAATTGCTGCATTGTTACTCACGGGTTGCAGCCGGGCTCCGCACGCACCGACAGCAAAGTGCAAACTAAGCCTGACCATTATTTGATTTAACTCGACGCCACTCGACTGACGGCCGCACTTCGCCGACATCTTTTCGAAATTCTTGTTCAGAATGTTGATGGTAAAGACGTTTATAGCCTAGCGAAATGCCTTCAGCTTATGAAATGACGTTAAATAATTGCTACTCGATTATTATATCTCCTTTTCCTTGTTGAATGTGGGCAAAACGACTTTCGTTTTTCGGCTGAAGCTAGGATATGTTTTGACTGGTAAAAGCGTATTGACTGAGTCTGCACTGATGCACGTAGGCGTTAATTCGCAGGATGATAACACGTCAGTTACATCGAGCTCAACTCTGATTTGCGTCCTCGTGTACAGAGCACGCCGGGCTGAGGCTCGCATTCAGCAGATGTTGTGGAAGATTAACTACTCAGACATCGTCTTTACCAACGTGGTCTGTTTATCATCATTATTTGCCTTGCTCTGTGCTACGCGACATTGACAAAAAAATAATTGCTGCGACAGAAAGTTACAGAGTAACATATTATTTGGACAACCTAGGGCCTACAAAATAGTTTTTTTGCAAGTGTCTTCTTTAACAAATATATATGTAAAAAAACTTACCAGTTTACAACTGTGTGTAAGGAAGACGTAATAATATGAGTCCTCTAAAACAGCAAAAATCCGCCTCGGCCTTAAGATTTTGGTCTCGTTTAACATCTCTGGCTACTAGTGTCAGTGAACGAAGCTTGTCATCGATTAAACGCGATTTGATTGATTGAATTAAAATATAATTGTTCTTTTGTTTGAATTTTGACAATAACTATGCAAGATTAGTGAAATCTAACAGTCCGAAGTTTTATTGTGCATCGAAAGGCGCGTGTGTCGTTGTACTGTACAGGAAGGAAAGAGTTCTGTGAATTTTTCGACGTTGTCTGTGCAAGAGGCACTTCCAAGTGAACTGCAAAACTGTCTAATGGCCATATACAAAGGAGTGAATGTGGCCGTCTACACCGTGGACAAGACTGAAGTTAATCTCACTCGTCAAGATCTCATCGAGCTCATCAACGTATGTCGGCGTATAGGCATTCATTCACTGATATTCGTTTATTACCGTGACTTGTCAAAACGCAAGCAGGTACACAATATACTGTAATGTAAATAGACCACACGAGTTTGCGAATAATTGTCGACTATAAATGAATGCACGAATAAGTAAGTGAGTGAGTAAAATTATTTCAATAGCACAGTTTCATTGTCAAATGTCACAGTGCAGTGAATGGAATAGATTTTTGTCGCATAGTGACAAGCTACAATAAGACCGGCGGTGCGCTCCAATTATCAAAGAAATAATTTGAATTAAATGGACATCGGGTAAAATCGCAGTCGACACTGTCAAAATGTGTACAAAATCTTTCTAAATATTCGATCTAGTGACGAAGAGGAAAGCGCGCAGTTTATGTCACTAGAGTGCATATCACTTTTCTCTCTTTTTTGCGGATTTGAAATAATGTGAATTGAATAAAATATGTGAAACGTACGCGTGTATCTGCAGCGGAAGGAATTGAACCACGACAATATAGAGCAATTCATAGGAGCGTCGACTGATCCGGGACATATTTGCTACCTGATGCAGCGCTGCACTCGCGGCACTGTTCAGGTAAGTGCATGCTTGTACATAGAGGCACTGGCGCACGTGAAGGTGACATACAGCGAACTGCCAAATACCGTAAACCAACAGTGTTCAACTGACACATTATCGCTAACGTTTGTAAGAGATCAGCCAGGTTTGACGTACGCCGAGGCCTAACAGTAGCATTGATCCTGCTGTATATGATGCTAACAAAAAATTAGCTGTCGAAGGGAAACCGCGCAATGCTTTGTCTGATTTGAGAAGTTAATTTTGCGGCTGATAGCGACAAATAGTATAATTATCGTATTTGTCAATGAAGGTGAAGTAACATAAATGTGATATTCGCATTCATTATACGCTGAATAACTTACTTTGTAAATCTCTTCAGCTGTTCTGCTGCAGGGCATTATCAGCGATGAAGAAATTACACTGGACTGGTTCTTCAAAATGTCACTAATAAACGACTTCATCAATGTAAGCGTTTTAGCAATAGGTTTGGAAACATTAACACTTTTTAACAATAGAAATACTGATCAACGTGAACATAATTAATTACAAATTAGTTTCTTTTCGGTGATAGTGCATGTTATTCAAAATGGGATTCTTTGCAGATAAACGTTTTGCAGTTGTACGTGAGTTTTATTTGCTGATCGAGTATGATTAATAAGATGACACGTCATAACTTAAAATTCAGATTATTTTAGCGTGTAAAATTGTGACGTGATACGAATACGATACGAATAGAGATTTTCGCCTTAATCTAGCACTTAAGCTCAAACAAACTGAACAATTTCATGCAGACGTAGGATGAAAGAAAGTGAAATGAAAGTGCTGTTATGTAAAACATAAAACAACTACAGACATACAAAAACAAGTGAATATGGGATGCTAAATATACGATTTACAATAGTTCTGGTTTTTCGGTGTGAGATAGTGGTGTCTGTTAATGTTAGGGAATATCGTACCTGCACAAGTCGGCATTCCACTCGCATGGCTACCTGTCCAGTGCTAACTGTCACGTCGACAGTCGTTGGGTTCTCAAGATCACTGGATTCGCACTGCATGCATTTAGGACGGAAGACATCACGAAGACGGTCGTACCTTTTAATAGTTTTTCATTTATCACCAGCCAATAATATTATTGTTTATTCATATACAAGCAATATTATAAACATTGAACTGAACGATCGTTGACGTCGAGTGCCTGTTCCATTTTATTTCTATTTTGCCCAGAATAACAGACCACTTGCTTTTTTGCAGAAACTCCGACATTAATTATAATTTATGAGAGTAAATATTTTCTTATCTGTGTTTTATAACATCGATTATTATCTTACATGTTTTGAGTGTTGTTTTGTTTTTAGGTTCTTTGTTATTTTTATAGTTGCTTTCCGGTGCATTATTGGATTTGGTACAGCGGAAAATTGCGTCTACAAAACATTTTTTGTCATTAGAATATGTAAGCTACTATACTTATCGTTGTAATCTTCAGAGGATCAAATGTGAAAAATTTGATGTTATCTATAACTGTAGAAATACATTTACTGGAATCAAACTCAGTAACAGGTAGATGACGAATAGAAAAAAGTGCAACAGTTTTATTACGCGCACACACAAACACATTTCGCGTTTTGGGTTTTTTTGCATACTGCATTTTGCACTTTACATTTTACGTTAACCATTAACACTACGTTTAGATATTTAGCTCCGAACACAAAGTTCTACATTGATATTCGTGGCGTTTGTCTGTATCTGTAATGTAGGAAGATGAGTTTGTGTATTACCGCGATCAGCTGTGGACAGCTCCTGAACTGCTGCGTATGACGACAAATCGACCTATCAACGGATATTGCTACAGGTGTTATTATCACGTGGTCTGTTCGTCTGTCAACTCGACCTATCAATGGAACTCAGAAGGGCGACGTCTACAGCTTTGCTATCATCCTGCAGGAGATCACGTTCAGAGCGGAGCCCTACTTCGCAGGCATCGATCGCCCAAAGTGTATGTAGCTGGCAACTGTTATCACGGCAGATCATGGTTATCCAATCTGTTGATGGTCAGTATTTGCAAAATGGGTGGACTTTTCCTACAACTGAAATATAGGCACCATGCAAAAAGATTGTTTTTATCCAAAAGTCCACCGTCATGCTGCTAGGATATTGAGTTTCTAAACAACAGTTTTGCATACAACAAGATAGTGTTCATACGAACACCAAGTCTGTCCAATGCATTTAGATAGTTTACGGTATATGTTTGTATAAATATAATCAGTGAGCTGTTTAGACTAGTAGAAAAAATCAAAATGTTTAATTTCATATTGTACAGCAGCAATGTTATTGTCATACTTCGCTATGATTATAACTAAACAATTAACGTTGTCAGTCACGTGATCATTCGAATCGCGGTGGGCCACTTCCAATTGGTGGTCCATTGTGACCATGCGTTTATCTTGCACCGTTATGAAGATATGGCGTCTCAGAAGTCGGAATGACGCACGGACGCACGCACGGACGCTCAGGTGATTTTATACTCTGTCTAATGCTATGCATTGCAATTCACAGACGAAAACGTTTACTTCAGTTGTATTTATATATTTACATTTTCGTTAATGTTTATCATGCTACTTCTGTTGTTGTTGTTGTTGTTACAAGAAAACAACGGCAGAAAGAACATTTTAGGCATCACAATAGTTTGCAAATGCAGAGATATGAGTTTCACAAATTGAGAAACATGCTTCTATTTATTAGTCCGCCCGAAAACGATAGTTTTCAGAAGGACTTCTGTTTTACTGCAGATGTTTATTTTTTTTGCAACGCGAGATCTCCGAGATGCGTGGGCCGACCGACGTGAAATTTTGCACGATGGTCAGTACTAGGCCCAGTTTTATAATGCCGGTCTAAAATTTTGGGGGGGCACACCCCAAAAAAATCTCGGGGGCGAAAAACGTGCAAAATTTGGTCCGATTTCGGAAGACTTCGAAGTTCGGCGGCGAATATCTCCGAAACGGATGAAGATGTTCAAAATCGGATAGTCATTCCGTGTATGCGTTAGGCGAAACAAGTACGGTGAAGTTTGGTCCAGTGACTTGGAGATTTAGATGTGAAATCGTACCCACCTAAAGCTCAATTTTCGGAAGACCATATTTTGGCCCCTAGGGGGTGCTGCGCCCCCAAATTTTTACACGCGCTAGAGAATGACCAAGTCTTACTAGCGCATCCCCCACCGGGGACGGGGGCCCTCTTTACAACTTTTTTCAAAGGGTGGTCAAAAATTGGCTTAAAATGTAGCGTATTAGACGAAGGATCTTTGGAGCCAAAGGGAATAGCTTCATGAGACTTTGCCACGTGACGTGCTGCTAGAT
>Ga0056128_1009260_pt1 | contig 12383 bp, 5 predicted proteins | sample WorMetLIZISLAND2_FD_71113 | JGI IMG/M metagenome (GOLD analysis project Ga0056128, IMG submission 71113) | Marine gutless worms symbiont microbial communities from Max Planck institute for Marine Microbiology, Germany - Olavius geniculatus... ...
CGTTATAGGCTCGCGCTACCGTGCTCACCATGGGGCCGTGCCCCCCCCCCGCCAGATTTTGTGGGCTAGAACCGCTGCAGCTGATACAACTGCAGTCTGCAGTGCATTGCGATCGAAAGCGATTTGCGATTTTCAAAGTCGAATGCATTCGCTGTCTCCAGTCCACGAAGGTTCATATCGCATAAAGCTTACAGAAGCTGTGTTGAAATAAAAGAAGCGTCTGGTTTTGCCGTCCAAATTCCCTAACATCAAGGATATCTTGACAATTGCAACGGCACAGTAAGATAAACAAATCGAAGCTGAGTGCAATTTTAACAAAACTTTCTTACTTTGTCAAAACAATATATAGGTAGATTACATACATACATACTAAAATAGGTAGACTGCTGATAGAAATGTTACAGTCAGCAAAAATTGTAATGTCTGGCTGGACAGACAAATCAAAAGAAAACGATAACAAAGTAGCCTACCTCAGATTTGGCACAATAACTGACACTATGAAGCATTTTATGCAGTTATTTATTTACTTATTTTTTTCCTTAATTAACTGCCAATAAAGGCACGAAAATCTAGTAGCATAATATAACAATTGGCGCATAAAAAGTGAAACATATTAAGTGCAATGCATTTCAAGATAAGCACTATTCATTGCAATGACGAAGGCTGGTCTTTTCGGTCCGATTTTTCGATCTAAGCCTACGTAAAACATCTATTTTTTTCTGTGCCGTCGTGTAGGCCAACTCCTGTAGGCTGCAGTGGCAAAAACGCATACTTTAAGATCGTCAGAATGTGGCCATTTATTTCCGGACTTCAGTTACGAGCGAAGTCACTAACTGAAAGTCTATAATGGCGTGTCTTGGACTATTACATCGAAGACATTGGCTGCATTGAAAAAGACACGATTCGCAACCTCTGCGGTGGGCGTGGACTGCGAACGCGCTAGACTGAGAATTCCAATCCGCAGAACAGTTTCAATCAGTCAATCAATCGTTCACTCAATCACACTTTCTTAAGTAAAAAAAAAGCCATAGCCACTTTAAGGCCAATAACACAACACGGTAAGCAAATTAATTACCGGCATAACCACAGGAAAAAAAAACATGGAGGCATGTGACCCCCCCCCTTAAGACACCACGCGACTGACAATATTTTGTGTCCGACTAATCTAATTTTGCTCAAATCAGTGCAAAACTGCACCCAAACGCACCATTTTCACATAGAAATGTAATGTAATGTAAGGTCTTTAGACGGAGTAGAGAGATAGCCGTCGCGCGGACCGACTGTGCGGAATCGTGGACCGATAGCGAAACGAAATTATCAGCATTTCGCTAGTCCACGTCTATGATCATTACCGGGAATTCTTGGATGAATGGTGCCGGGGATAATTGCGACGACGGCACTAAAGTGCAGAACGTTGTATGTTCCATACAGGGGTATACTTACTTGGCTTAGTGTTGTCATGTTTCGTCAATTGTCAGCAATTAGATTCACATTGAAAGTCCACGACTCTCCAGCTGTTTACCAAAATAGTATCAATCACTGTGCTAGTAGCCTAAACAAGAGTTCTGCGGTCCATGATTTGATTTCGATTGTTATCCTAATTATTTTTCCATTCCGCATTTGTTACATTATTTTTTACTTGTGTTAGTTGTTGATTCACCACTGATGCCGAAGAAAGATTTTTATCAGGTGACAGCAGCTGTATCAAGTCCACACTTGCGGTCAAACCGCTGCAGATAGAGAGAGAGACATGGTTATCATTGCCAGCGTACAGAAGTTACTCGCCATCGCCCTATCCAAAGGTAATTTCGAAGACCCCCTATGACGTACCGTTTAGTCACACTACATGCGTTACAGACAGACGACAGACAGACAGACGATATATCGCACTCAAGGCTCGACCTAATGGTCGGCCAAAAACTGCACCAATATTTTTGAAGGCGAACGGGAAAAGAAACGTTTCAGAGAGATAACCTTTTTGAAGACGGACAGCAACTGCATGCAAGCATGCGCTGTCATTTTTTGCCTTGGAATCAATCTATAAGTGACTGATTACGTGTGCCATACCTTGATCAGCGTAGAGGGTGACGACAGCGCGGCAAAGTCCGGTGCCAGAGCGAAAGCTACCGGCGATCACTCGATTGAACGCCACATAAAGCACTGCAGCGGCGGCATCGCTCTGATTATTCGATGACGACGAAGCCGACCGCGCAGTTCGAACGTCGTTCACCGACTACACGGTTGAATACAGACAGACAGAAACGACAAACGATGCACATGCGTCAGTCTGTGGCGTAGCCAGAAATGCGAATTAGGGGGCTTCACTTTCCTCCCCTCCCTTCCCTTCCTTTTTCTCTCTTTTTCTTCTCTTTTACAGAGGCGACGCCAGGTTTTCAAAGCTAGGAGGTCCACGTCGAGTGCTTGTCGATTTACAGCGTCAGTTCGGTTCAGTTACGTCGTTCTGTACGCGCCCGAATATACTCTTCCGGTAGCGGCGTCGTAGGTCAAAAAAGTAAGCAAAGCAATTTTCGGACAGACACTGCAAATTTCCTACAGTGGAGTGGATTATGGCTGCAAAAAATTCAATTCAATCCCAAATTTTTCGCTACGCGCCTTTATTTCAACTGAAGTATATTCTGGTGCTGACCGGCGGCCGAAGATCCTGTAGAAATCGTGATTTGATGTATCGCTTGCGGTTGCGTCGGAAGCGCCACTCCACCAGCTGGTGTGCCAGTTCTAGTTGTAGCCGGTTATGTTTGCGAGCGACCACACCGTCGACGACCTTCAGCAGGTGCCCGCCGTCCACGCTGGCGTCACGATGTCCGGACAACGAGTTGCCGTAGATGCGTAGTTGACGGTTGAATACCTGCAAACGATAGAATTACGTGTACGTTACACCGGGCTGTGCGTAAAATGGGTAAAGGTTGTGTATAGAATATCGGAAACCCACCAGAAAACTACGGAGCGTCACCTGCCACACGGGATCACACAGTGTTATCTATAAAGTATACCTGCCTGCCAACATTCTAAAACTTTTTGACATATCTCACACCTTTATACCGGTAGCCGTCGCAAAGTTATCAACGCTCAAACAGGTCCAGTTTTTTTGCCCACACCGTACATAATAAATTACACAAACAATTACAAAATGGCAGGCTGTCACGCATCTCACGAGCATTAGCTCATATTTTTTGTAAGTATATTATTAACGAAAGTTACATGCAGTGTACCTGAATCTCAGCCTGGTTACTGTCGTGCCCGTCTACATCCGGGCTTCCATATCCGTCCGCCTTCTCCGAGTCCGAAACGTCCAGGGTCCAAAGCCTCGGTCGAGCGTAGTCGAGTGTTAGTTGGACCCTTGTAAACGGCTCGGCCAGATTTAACCTAGAGATAAAGAGACAGATTCGACATGGCAGTGACACTCTACGTTGCTAATCGTTCAAAAAAATAACAAATAGTTTAAAAGTCATTGTTACAAATATACCATCATGCCACAGCGGCTACCGCGAACAGATTTAGCCCTGCGCAAGGCTTGATAGTCTAGTTTGTTATAGGCGCTTATAGCATTGTTTTATACTTGCAAAACTCTTTCTAAAATTGCGTCAAAATACTTCGATAACTGTATTTAAACAGGTATGAGTTGTAACCACAGCTTTGTTTTCAATGCTAAATGGCGTGCTATGTTACGGGTGTATCGTCATTGTATTAAAGTAATTATTTACAATAATATTTTCCGTTTTTAAACTTTGTAAACTTCTAAACACTAGAAATGTAGCAAAAACTACACTGTTTACTTTTAATAAAAAATCTGTAGAAAATCGTGACAAAAATAATTTTTGGCGTACTTATTAAAATGATTTTAGTAATTTCGAAAATCTATGTTTTACATGGTAGTGTAGCGACGCAGTTAAAATGTGGTGAGATATTAAATAATTACTTTATCTTTAGTTTTTACGGGATAAATCAGTAAAAAAATTTGAAAATCCGTTAACATTTGGCGAATAAATGGGCAACAAAATAGTGGTACAGTTTCTTTGAGACACAGTGTATACCTGAGTACAGCCTGTGCGGAGCAGGTTCGGTCGTTGGTGGGGGTCGGAGTGCTGACAAATTCCATCCGCCGACTGTAGCCCTTCACGATTCCATGCAGCAGATCCAACTCGACCACCTCCCCCTTCACGCTGCTGCCGCCTCGTCCTCGTGACGTCATCGGTGACGTGGCGCTGACGTCATTGCTGCATCGACCAGGCCCACACAGGAGCGCTATTGCAAAACCGCATCGTCATTAAATCACCACATTGTCAAAACAAAAAGCCCAGCTGTCGCTAGGGTAGGCCGACCGTACCGCCTGTGTTCGAAAACCGGCGTCCGACTTCCGGCCGCGGAAAGAAAGCGATTTTCTACGGTGACTACAGTCCCATATACACGCTATGGTGATACTGCTATATCGAACGCTACAATAAACATCACGATACGATAAAAATTTGCATTTAAAATTGCAGATAAACATAGTTACCATTGGCATCCTATAAAAACTTGTCATCGCCCTATCCAACGCTACCATAGTTAAAATTCCCGACTTCTCTTGATTTTGCTGAAATAAGGCCTAATTTCTTTCCAGGTAAGGGTCTTCCTTCCCTATACAGCGTTTGCACAGTGACGTCATTAGTTGCGCGGGGAATGATCGCTGCCATATTTGATAACAAGCAATGGGCGTACATGCATTTCGATGAAGTAATAATTTGATGTTTGGCTAAATAATAAACAATGCAAGTGTTGTTGTTTACTCTTATAAAAAGCCAAAAATGTCAACTGGATGCCTCGCCTCCCGTTCATTTTTTTCCTTTGACCTTTTCCCTTTTCCCCCACTTTTCCCTTTTCTCCCACTTTTCCCTTTTCCTCCTCTTCCTTCTCTTAAAATTAGGGCCCTCAAAGTCCAGCTAGTAGTCTTGGGGAGAGCTGTGAGCTTCCCCAGCGCGGTAACAGTATGCGGCGAAGCCTCAGCCGAAATCGATTTTGATGCACTATGGCCTTAAAATATGACATCTGGTGGCAGCAATTATAATTATTTTTCGGAGTCCCTAATATCAGTTTTTAACAAAAAAAAATGAGACGGAGGATCTGGGCTCCCTGTCCCTGTTGTCTATGCCACAGCATGAACACCAAAAAAGAAATAATATTTTGCACTATGAGGTGAAAATGCATTACGTTCACGCCGTTTATAGCAGCTGATTTTCTATTTTCTTTTGTCAAAAAGATAACAAAGCAGTATGCAAAGTCAAAATAACGTTTTTGTACAACATTAAACTGTAAACAAGACTTGTAACGCTAACTATTTAGCCAGAAACATGAAATTATGGCGACAGTGAAATGTGCGGCAACTGCTTGCTTGTTATCGAATATGGCGGCGAGCATTTCCCGTGCACGCAATGGCGTCACTGAGAAAACACTCTATATTTTTGCCCCCTTTCCGGCTTCGGAAAAAAACGTGAAAATAAAGAAAAGAAAAAAAGCAACAAAGCGAAAACACATGGACAGCCTAATTATTCCCTCATCAGCAGAATCAACAGTGCGGCATCGCAGCCTTCATACATTTGTCGGTCATTTAGCCGTGATAACGACAGATAACTCCAAGCTTTCGCACGGCGGCATTCTCCTCCCATGGGATCCGCCGGCACTTCGGCAATGCACCCGATTATGTCAAGGGGATATAAGCCTTTCTTGGACTGTGACGATGTGAAACTATTTTAATCATATGTAAAATCGTCACATTTAAACTATTTATAGAGCCTTCATTACGTTTATGAGATTACGAGACAACTGATGTATTGCGACGTCGGTACATCAACAATCAAAAATAAAAAGAAAGCCCAGCTGTCGCTAGGGAAGACGCGCCAAGATCATCCAAAGTCAATGATTTCCATGTCATTTGTAAGCCAATAATTATGTCACTTCCTGATAGCGACCAATATAACTTGAGCCTTATCTCGCACCGTTTAGCCACGATAGTGCGTAGCGCCTTTCAAGGTCATTCAAGGGCAATGATTTTCATCTCTACTTCCTAATAGTGATTAATAGTAACCTAAGCCCTTTATCGTTTCGTTTCGTTTATCACCGTTTCCTAGATGCGGCCACATATAGCTTAAAGCTTTCCATTGAAAATTGCAGCCAAACCACTGCAAACGGAGACATCGTTACTATTGACAGCCTATAGGAAGTCGCTAGCGTTCTATGCGACGATACAATCACCGACCCCCTACTACTTACCGTTTAGCCAAAATACCGCACTATTTGCATATCATAGTGCGTTATAATTTTTTTCAAAGTCATCGATTTTCATGTCATTTGATAGCCAATATGCGACTTCCCACTAGTGATCAGTAGCAACCTGGGCCCTATCTTGCACCGTTTAGCCAAAATACATCCGTGACGGAGAGACAGAAGGACAGACAGAAGTCAGACGACCACCGTGCCATAGACGCCTACAGCATAACTGTAGCGCGTCAAAAAGTCATAGGCCTATTTATTTAAGCCTAACCTGTTATGCCGCAGCGTTTGTAATTTAATTATTCGGTGTGCCACTTTGTTTTTTTTAGTTTATCCTGCTGTGTAGTATTATGCACGGAATGTCATAAAATATGTAAAACGTATTCCTGCCGTACCGTCCACACTTTTTCGGCAGACTGCAAGTACCAGGGAAACACAGGAATTTTGAACCTTGTGGCAAATAGATTTATTCTCTCCTGCTCTACCAGCTGCTGTCCAGCTTACCCTACACCGTTACATTCGCTTTTCCCCTGTTTATCACCCCAGCAAGCAGGTATATAGCGGCGTTCAACGCGGGTATCGGCGTTTCTATGGAGACCTCCCAGAAGAAGCTGGCAGTTGGCACTGATAGAAGCAGGTTGAATTGACCTAGGCTATCTGAGAGTTTTAGAGCCTATTGGGACTTCAAGTCACTGCGTCCACTAGGCGGCGCTGATGTTGATGATAGGCCTAGTGAGTGGGTATGATGCCAATGTAAGGCATGCTGAAAGATAACGCGCTACAGCAGCTGCAGCCGTCGCCATAGCAACTACGGTGGGCAAGTCGGGAAAACCCGAGATACATCCCCAAAACTATTCGCCAAGAGTCACCTTCAGTTCACTGCGATCGTAATGTGTTTTACGCGCAACAACTACGATATGAACGTCTTAGCTATCGCCGAGGCGTCCGTCCGTCTGTCCGCCACACCCTGGCATTGTATCAAAACGGCGACACGTAGGATCATGAAATCTTCACTTTGGGCTTGCAATATGATTCTATTTTTTGTGACACTCCGTACAGCTGCGTGAGGAGCTTCCCCTCAAACGAGGACGTCAAATTTGAGAGGCCCTTCAAAACTCATAATTATTTCATTGCACGTTGTACACTGATTCCCCAGGTAGCAGCACCGATGCTGTCGCGCGTTACGTGAGCTTTGCTCAAATTACTTATAATGTATGTTAAACCGCTGTCCGGGGTGAGTGCTAAACGAACATATGGTTTTGCCCACAGACACCTAGCTATTCCACGGTGGTGTAAGCCTGTATATACGCTCACATGCGTCTGTACGTTATACCACTATAGACATTGTGATAGAGATAGGCGTGGACTATTTGAAACGTTTCGTTTTAGCTGTAGGCACCGTTTTAGCTGCAACGTTTTTTTTCAAAAATTTCAGCCAAAGATAAAAAATATCGCGATTTCTTGATATACCGCGGTTAATCTGCGCATCTCTAGTCGTTGCCATTAAACGGTGGCACGCACGACGCGCCTGGAAATCGGCGATTCATAACACACTCCAGCTATAGCAGCTATCAGACACTAATATATGTGTCTATAAGCAACATCGATCGTAAAGTGATTAAAACCCCAGCAAAATATTCGCAGCCACTCCCACTAACTCTCCCCTTGTACCAAACCAGATCGCCAAGCCTTGCTCAAAGCTATAGCCTACTGTGCGTGGTTATGTGATCTTGACCTTCGAGAATGACTTAGAAACTCAACATAATTCTAAAAGTTGTCGAAGTATATGTTCGTCCAAAATTTCATCAAACTAAGTGCAGCGGTTCGTGAGTTATCGGCGTAACAGCGAAACGGAAAAACAAACAAAAAACCTTAGCGACAACGATGAAAACAGTTATACTGTCGTCGTTACTCTGAACAGCAATTGAAACAAAATAACCCCATAAAGATGCACACACTGCATAGGCCCTAGACAAAGATTAGCAAATGCAGGCGCATGCGCAACCTAACTGTTGACAGTTTAGCTACGTCGAAGAGGTTGCAAAAAGGGATGCTTGCTTAACCGTATTCTAATGAGAAAAGATTTAGTTTTGTCTTCGTTTTTTTCTCGTCTTCATAGCAAAGGCAGCGCAAAACTAAGCTACAGTAAACTATTTTTGGACTTTGGCGCATACAGTCTCACATGCATGGGACTGTATATTTTGAACCTAACTAAAAGGCTGGAATATCGCGCAATGTTCTCGCAATCTATCGTGAAGCGTTACGCGTTCATTCGCGGGCCCGTTTTCGCATGGACACAATAGGCTGCGTAGGCCTACACACTCATGCGACGGCAAATGACTGATGCTCAATTTAACAAGAAGACACTAAAATTGCATCACGAACAAAACGCACGTTTGTGGGACGATCTGGTTCCATACAGAGCCACTGGCATTGCAATCAAACTGGTTTATCGGCCACGATATCAAAAAAACACTGGCGTTCTGAACACTGCAGTGACAAAGCCATAGGAGGAGCACTGGCGGTATGTTTTGCGATAAAAAAACTTGTGTTTCCCCCGCTATTTTTTGACTCGAAAAGCAGAAGTCAATCCCGCGAAGTTATTTTTTTACATGGATTATAATAAAATGGTGGGAAACCCATTCCATTCTAGGAAAAGTGGGAGATGGCGTTTCCATACACCCACTCCAGTATACACCCCGCTGGTGTCCAAGCCATTAAATCACTAAGTTTTTCCAATCCCGGGACCAACGAATGGCACCAACGAACGCGTGTCTCGAGTCGTCGCCAATGCATCCAGTCCATTGTATTGTTGTTATTGTTACTGCTAGCTAGTTAAGACACCCCGCCCCGCCAATTGACTACAGGCCTATTCAGCGTCGATCGCTAGCTTCCGTTGTTATCCCATGCGATTGTGTGACGTCAGGGGCGACATGTAGTTGGGAGGGGGCTGGAGAAATCTACGGACACCTCAATGATTTATAATTTTCAGTTTTTTCCCTGTAAATTGTACCTCTGAAACAGTGTTACTGCTGCAAGAACAATACGCTACATAGACCAAGACCCCCAAAGATTACTGAGACCCCTAACGATTTACTAAAATGTCGCCACTGTACGACGTTTTCTGTTCGTTATAATAAACGTACAGTAATAAATATGCATCGTGGTACGTTTAGCCCTGGCAAGTAATACTTCTAGTTTTGATTATTAATTTTTTTTTATAAAGCTGTAATTAAAAAGCTAGGACGTAATTTCAAAAGTGGGACATTGGGGCTGATACAGCGCAAAAAGCTGCACTAACTCCCACCGTACCCCATGTGCACAGAACGTAGCTCTCCGAACACGGGGGAAGAGTATGAATCGTCAGGTTACCGTCCGACGCAGTGACAGCGCTAAGCATCCTATTGCAACAAGGACAAATCGGCGTCAGGTCAAAGGTCATGACCTCGTGGCCGCTGACCTTTAGTGTTGACCTGACAGCTGTGAGCCAGTTTGCTCGCAATTGTCCTCTGGATCCCTGGATTGACTTGACTTCATCCGTTTTTGACTGAACTAAACATTAACTCAAGCCAATACTAGCTAGCGCCTATTATCTACGATACGAAGAAATCTGCAGTATCGGGGATGGGGCGCTGACAAAAATTGGTTTTCTTCAAAGTGGAAACTGGGCAGCCATGGGTCACAAAAATTCGTCGCCAAAATGAGCCAAAATGCACCAAATGTAACGCTAACATTGAAAGAAATGCCCGCGATATGACGTACCATCACGATTTTTACCTACTGGGAAATAGGGATTGATTTAAAAAATAGTTAAACAGTATAGTTCTTTATGGAAAACCCATTTTAGAGCTACGGAGCGTCACCTGCCAAATGGAATCACATAGTGTTAGCTGCGACCCAACACATGGACGCGATCCGACTGAACCACAGCCACAGACAGGCCGGTACGCAATTTACCTATCCCGGAGGGATGGAAGGCTGAGTTGATCTTAGTGCTGGATGCCGAGATGGTTTGCTTGTCTGCAGACAGTCACCCATCCAAGTCCTAACCACTTGACAGCGGAAGTCGAAACCGTAACCTCTTGATCGCAAATCCAACATCCTAACCGCTACATTACAAAGCAGAGAATTTGCCCGCCTTTCTGCGAAATAAATATTAAATACTATTAACTAACTGACCATCATTTGCTTTCTTAGTTTCTCAAAATACTCAAATATAAACATGTATGTAATTCATATAGGCTTAATATTCAAGAAATATTATACAAACGTACTTACCGATAATGGAGAAAAACACCCAGCGTGCATGCTGATGACTGGCCATTTGGATTGCCTAAATAGAGCCAGTCGAATGAGGGAACCCGGCTATCACCGGTAGGGTAGGCCGATGATCAGCAGCCAACTGTCACGACAAGTTATACAAAGTTCTCAACGGATGATGCCGTCTATCGCAATAACCCATAGCCGATAACCGTGCAATCCGATTAATTCGCAGGTTTACACGCGGCAACCAACGATCGAACGACCAGCGATTCTGATGTCCGGCGAATTAAACTTCTCGCGGGCATAAAGTGGTCTAACGAATTATGTCGCTTTGCTTCCGCCGCCCTTTGAACCGTGTGCAGTGTGTACGTGGTTGTCTCAGGCCTCTATAAAGATCTTCGACGTTGTCTAAGTAAACATACAAGCGCTCGAGTGGCCTACAGTTGTTTCGTACGTCACTGACGAGCGATTAGTAGTAGTAGTAGGCCTACGCGGTTTATACGCGTGGCGACGAAGGGCCTACAACTTTCGGAGGCGCAAATTTATTCCTCCTGACTGTAGCCGACTTTACCGTGACCGCAAAACATCCCCGAACTGAAGTCGGAAACTGAATGACTCGAGACGAGACAAAACTAATAACTAATGATCATTTAAGCGATCGTTTGCCACGTACGGTGAATTAATCAGCGAAACCGCGGAGTATCTATAGGCTGTTATAGCTCTTCGACGTTTCGCTGTCGCCCGGCGCGACGATCGACTGAGCAAGCGCTATAGCAGTGACTTTGCTGCTATAGTCTATACGGGGTCATGGGCGCTCTTGCTGCTGTGGGGTTGTGCAAACGCAAACTGGGAGCAATGGGGCTCGCCAGAAATGTGAATTGGTGGGGGGCTTCTACGTCTTTTTCCTCCCCATCTTTCCTTTCCTTTCCTGCCTTTCCACTCCCGACGTTTTTCTTCCTTCCCTTCCCTCCCCTTTTCCCATTTTTTTCTCCACCTTTCCTCCCCCTTTTTTCTGCCCTTAGAAGTAGGACCCATAAATTTAAGCTAAGGAGTCTGAAGAAGCGTTGTAAGCTCCCCCAGCGGGGTCTAAGGCGGAGCCCTAGCCGAAATCGAATTTGGCGCATTATTAAATCAAATTATGAGATCTGGTGGCTACAACTTGAATTATTTTTCCGAGATCCTAATAGTAATTTTTAACAAAAAATACATTGGGGCCTTTCGACCCCCTTATCTACGCCACTGAGACGCACGAGTTTTAAAGATGGGGCTAGGCACAACAAAACGGACCCTGTTTCGATATCAGTCGATCAACCAACAGAGCGATTATTTGATTGTTTAACAACAACAGCAATGTACTGTGAAAAAATTGCAATGATAGCGTTTGCACGAGCAAAAAAGTGCCAGGCACGTCAGTGAACTTACGGCTGCAGCCTTAAGGCACGTTCACAGCGACGTAACTGAACTGAACGGAACTGAACTGAACTGACCAAGGAGCGAGTTCTCTTCAGTTCAGTTACGTTACGTCGCTCTGTACGCGCCTTTTGAGATCCTGATAAAAGAGGACGACGTTTCAATTTCCATAACGATTATCTAGGCCCATGTCGTAATGCCATAAATAAGCTGTGAAGTCTATGATAATCTTTATTTCACCAAACGAACATTGGTAGACAAAAATTGAACAAAAAAAAACAAAAAAAGAACAACAATATAGAGTTAAACTCGCAAAATTGTCATGTTGAGCAAACAGCTATAGAGACAGCAATATCAGACAGGGAAAAAACCTGAAAAATCTCAAATCGCGTTAGTTCTGGCTGTGAATTTGTTTACTCGTATCGGAATGAGAACACTAGGTA
>Ga0056128_1009263_pt1 | contig 12380 bp, 7 predicted proteins | sample WorMetLIZISLAND2_FD_71113 | JGI IMG/M metagenome (GOLD analysis project Ga0056128, IMG submission 71113) | Marine gutless worms symbiont microbial communities from Max Planck institute for Marine Microbiology, Germany - Olavius geniculatus... ...
CCCCAATCGGACTTAGGGCGCTGAGCGGACTCACGTGGGGCTTTGCCCCAAACTTCTAGTTTTTTCTGCATTTTTGCTAACTTTTGCACCCTGGTACTACGATTTTCCCTGACTTTTCCCTGACTTTGGAATGTCAAATTACCTGATTTTCTGATCTTCTAATTTTCCCCTAACTTTCCCTGACTTTCGCTGACAGTAGGAACCATGAGAGCCCAACCAAAAACGTATTTTAAAGCATTTTGGTGCCCCTGAAACCGCATATGGCGACGTCAAATTTCCTGTTTTTGCTGTGCTAAAAAAATAAACGCCATAATTTTGGGCCCTCCATACCCACGCCCCCACCCCATTGCGGGGTCTGTGGGGTCAGTAGTTACGCCACCGCAATAAATTTATCTGTACATAGATAACAATAATGATAATGATAATAAATAGCAACCAACATCAAGTGCTAAACACCGAACAAACTCTTTCAACATATACAAGTGTCCGCAGTAGTAACAACAAATGCAAGTAAGTAAGTAGACAAAACAAAATGTGCTTCGTTTGGCAACAAACACACACTGAATTCAAAGTTCAAAGTTCAAAGTTGAAACTCAACTGCGCAAAATGATTCCGGCCAATCAGCTGTCAGTTGACATTCTGGGGTGACAGGTGGATTACTCTTAACAATATATCACACATGTAGCTCTGTCTGGGTTGGCTTAGAAAATTTTTCCTGGCCCTATCTCAAACCTTATCTTTTATACTATTCCTTTGCACCTTAATCCTAATCCTAATTCCTAACGATAAACACATCAGAAGCATCCAGACAGAAAACAGCGAGTCTGATGAATTGTAGAATGCAACTAGTTAGCAACAGCCATTATTAGAAATCAGAAAAAAATTCTCAAATAAACATTCAAAAGATGTTTGTCTCCCCTGCAGGACTTTAGCGTGGGCCAAAATGGTATACTATTACTAGAAAGCATCTAGAATCAGCTGGGCCAAACATGGCCTGCATATTGGACTCAGCCAGGCAAGGGTGATAAAGGTCAGAATAATTCCTAAATAGCCTGTCACCCCTCTAAGTAGGTTGTGCCAGTCCGGGCACTGACAAGGAATGCTGCTCAAAAGCTGATATGTCTCTGATAAGACAGCGGTTAAAAAAATGGCTAATACCTGGCTTTCTGCCGGCCGGGGTTCTTCCAAAAATACAAAATCTGAAGGTGAAATGACCCATTGTAGGAAATTTTAAGAAAAAAAATTAAAATTTCAAACAAGCGCATTTCCTCCGTTGCAAATTTGCAACTGTTTGCCGACAAATTACAACTTTTTGTTGCCCCTGCTCAAAAAACTTTTTAACCCACAATGGTGCTGCTGACATTTGGTCACTGGCCACAAGAACACACACTGACCCAACCAGCCAGTTAATAGCTTAAAGATTAAAGCCCAAATTCCATTATGCCGACTTTCATGCAAACTTCTTGCAGAGAAGTTTCCACGAAAGTTGCGGATGCAAACCATGAAAAGGGGATGTCACGGGAAAGTTTCAGGTTTTCAAACCATCTCGACATGTCGAGATGGTTGCAACGAAGTCCATGACAAGTCTGCAACAAACCCGTTTGTGTCGCTCTAATGGAATTTAGTCCGTCACAGTGCACGGGGAAAGTCGGCGACAAAGTCTGAAAAGTCTGCAACAATATGGGCTTAACCGACTGGCTAAGAACCAGAAACTGGTCCTTGTTCAGCTCTCAGATGGGTTGTGACCATTGGCCAGAGCCAGGAATTAAATTAACAAAGACGCTGCGACTGCTGCTATCATCAACCGATTGCATCTCGGTCCAAGCCGGCAATTAGATGGGACCATCGTGCTCGAAAGATGATGCAGGGGAATTCCCGACATCATCACTATCAGTGCTGGGAATTAACCACATTACGAACGACAACTGCCGACGATGACGAAGACTGACTCAATACGACTGGCTGATTATGACTCGGTCCAAGCCGGCAATTAGACAGCGGAATCATCATGCATGTGTGATGATGCGGGGGAATTCCCAACGTCATCATCATCAGCAGCAGGTGCTTCAGTAGAACTTGGCTGAGCGGCTTCGATGTGGTCTCCAACAGCGAGATATTCCCGACTCCCCGTGTCCCCGACGCTGTCCGATCTACAAATGCCAGTGATGGTTTCATGAGACAGCTAAAATTCTTAAATTTCATCACCTAAAAATCAAGAAAAAACTATTTTTGTAATTTTTTTGTAATCTTGAAATTTTACGGTTCAGATGCCTCAATTCCCAGGATTTGGGATAGGCAAAAACGACCGGGATCCTAAGGAAACAGCTGCAATGCTATTTTAACGACATACTTACTCTTGCTGGCCTCACTCTAACAGCTGTTAGCACCATTCTTGGCAGACATGATTGTCTTATTCTAGGTGTCAATAAACGGTTGTAATCTGATAAATTCATGAAGCCAAAATACACCGTGGGCCAATAAAAAATGTGGCACTTACCTTTTGTTTATATCTTTGCGAATTATTGATCAATTTTCAAAATTCTTTCACTGACACACTCTGCAGACAATTTGCATTAACATGAATGTTATATATCCCATCACACTGTAACTGCGTGTCTACACTACCTTGTGAAATGCAAACGGATGAAAAACTAATAATATTAACAAACATTTAGGTGAATGAAAAAAACCACCTCAGACCAACATTGCAGTAAATGATCTGTATGACACTAGACTGTGTTAGACCCACATAGTCTAGCGTTATACAGATCATTTACCGCAATGTTGGTCTGAGGTGGTTTTTCTTCTCATTTACCAAAATGTCCATTTGTTATTATCGTTATATATGCATATTTCATTTATATTTTACAATGTAGTGTAGAGACACATTGACAGTGTGGTGGGATATATAATAATCACATTAATACAAATTGTCCGCAGAGTGTGCTAGTGAAAAAATTTTGGAAATCGGTCAGGGTTAGGGTTAGGGTTAGGGTTAGGGTTAGGGTTAGGGTTTTTTTTAATTTTTATTTGCCCACCCTGTATAGTGAGGAAAAACAAGGCCAAGGCCAAGAAGTGTGAAGCATCAGACTAGGAAGGTGGGCAACGTGAATAAGACTCAGTAAATTTTAGCATTTAATATCCCACATAGCAGTTGGCACACACCCGTAAAACTAATTTTTGTCGTTAAAAAACAAATCTTTCAGACTTTAAGTCTGAACTAAACATGAAACTGTTGCAACAGCATTTGTCTGTAAATGTATAATAGCCACAGAAGGTGAAAAAATAATCAGGATAACATGCTGCATGATAACTCGAACAAATCTAACTCAAAACATGAAACTTGAAAACTAAAAAGAGCGGAAAGCTTAAAAAATGGTGTGCTTGTAGTCAAACTTAACAAAACTGAAATTAAACATAAAAACATGCAAAAATGACAACCACAGAAATACAGAGAAAGCTCATCAGTTAATGACGTCAAAGATAAAATGCAACGTCTTGCACTGTCAGAATGCATCTAATATATAAATAAATCTGTGTTGATCAAAAATTTAAAAAATAACATTTACATTTCTACAAAGAGGCAACGACCAGAGAATGCAATTTGCATCTACGCAGAATAAAACACAAATAAGTGACTAAAAAATTAAAAGTGGCTCAAAATTAAATAAGCAACAACAAAAGCCAATAACAACATCAGACTTTGGCGACGATGGACAAATGAAACCTATAATATCTTACCCTCACTGAGGGCATAAGTTCCCAAAGTTGACTGAAAGCATTGGCAATACACAGACCACAGCCATGATAGCACAAACAGTTCAACAAACAATAAGAGAAATCTAATTTCTTCACTTGACCGAAAACTAGCCAAGACCATTTAAAGAGAAAATGTAAAAAAAAATTATCAAGCTACAATTACTCCAAAGCTTGATAACCATAACGCAATTTTCAGCTAACTGAAACTAGAAAAAACCGGTCATTGCAGTCAATCTAAACTACACAAAGAAACAAAACTAATAGCGGCAGTAGTCGAAGAAGGAAAATTACTCAGATAAGAATAAAATGACAATAGAAATAAAATTTATTACTCAGTATTTTTTTTTTAAATTATAGGTTACAATTAACAATGCAAATACACATACCAGTATAGTAAATTGACAGGGTGGGCCAAAAAATGACCAAACTTGTTTTTGTTAAAACTTCATCAAATCTCCACCAATTTGATAGTTTTTGGCACACAGATAGCCAAGACGATATAATTATGTGAAGTATACTCATTGTCCACCTCATGCAATCTATCTCAATGCACTACCGTGTAAAACGCAGATGCTCCAAATTGTTGCTTAATGCTTAGTTGTTGTCACCAAAAAAGTTCTAACGACTTAATTAAGCACATGATAAACTAAAATGTGATTTATTTAGCAGACTTATAAGTTACTGTAACAACATGCTTCCAATTTTTAGAGTTTGTGCCCAAAATGTACGCAGTGGCTTAGACGTGATGCCACAGCTGATAGCGGCATTAACGATCAACTGATCAAACTGCACAGCTCTCATTCATGGACTAGATTTGTTTTGAGTTCTTAAGTCAGCTATTTTGTTGTCTGCTATTTTCAGCGTAAAATATTTAATACAACACAATTATTAAATCACGTAGCACCCGCTGTCAAATTAATAATGAAAGTGTTAGCAATCTGATACTGATAATCACAGCGTAATCTAACAATGTAAAGCATTTGCATTTTACGCGATAATGCACTGACACAAATTAGGTGAGGTGGACAATGAGTGAACTTCACATAATTTTATGGTCTTGGCCATCTTTGTGCCAAAAAATATCAAATTTGGTGGACATCTGACAAAGTTCTTACAAAAACAATTTGGGTCATTTTTTGGCCCACTCTGTAAAAGTAGTGGCTCATTAACAGTCTTCAGGCTGTGTAAAAAATAAGTAAACATCTCTCAGCAGATAATGTGAAAAAACGCCGAATTGCTCATAGCAATTGGCACATAACTGCAGATGTAACAGGCATATTTGGCTAAGAATCCAACTGAAAGCAGCAAAAGACTGAAGAAAGCAAGAATCAATGCAGAAAAGATATGAAGAAGCAGCGTAAACAACAGCGATATATTTAACAACAGTAACTGTTGTCAGCAGATTCCATACACCAGCGTTAGCAGCAGAATAGATCTACATCCATTATACGATAGTTCAACGCTGCTTTGCATATTCAGAAGATGTTACTAATTATTTCTGTCTGTCACTGGGCAATGATGACGGACCGATAAGACACCATTTTTGATTCACGTGACAAAGCCATGGCACATATGGAAAAAGTTGAGTTTGTAGCAGAGTATGAGGAAAATGTTCCTTGAGTATTTTCCATCACCGATGCCGCAGTGCCAGCAGAAAAAAAGAAAACCCAAAACGTCCGAAGCATTTCGTAAATAAATGAAAGCAGCTGCTGACAGAAAGCATGAGTCACATAGCACTACAGGTAGAAGAATACCTTTAAACAGCTGGGTGACTCATCAGTCTATGGGCTTAGCTTACTGCTGGTCAGAGCGCCCATACACACGCTGTGCATGCAACGGTAATACGAGGATTGATCAATAAGTAATGAGAATCAACGTATTGGACTTGAATTTTTTTCACAATCTATATATCAGTAAAAAGTACACTTACTAGTAACATATATGGATTTGTTGCGGACATGACGTCATTGTAATTTATGACGTCATAGACCGTTAAATAGAAATGATTTGCAGCATCACTGCAAACAACATTGAATGATGCATAGCGGACAACACAAAGATAACATTTCAGATATCAAAACCGATGATAGTTACGGGGGTTTGGTCGTTACTGTGTGCTGGGTGATCTTGTTGTATGAAGCCAGAGTCGCCAACAGTTCGTTGGGCAATTACAGATTTGGGGTCTGAACTGCAGTAATGGATTTATGGCAGGGCTCACTCTCAGGCATATTGAGGGCCTTCATGTAACAGGTTACAAATGTTGCTAAACCTTTCATCAACATTACGGATATCATAAACTTTTTGATAAAATTTTACTGGTAACGTTGAATCTTGACATGATGTCATTATTAGCTCAAGCGCTCTTATTTACGACTTGCGCAAATTTAGGCTACTGTATGTTTATAGTTGCAAATGAGAAATTCATAAAAGTATTTGTAAGAACTTTCAAAAAATCAAATGATTCAGGGCAGCACACTGCTAAATTCGGCTGCAGACTGGAGAATTATCGTGCAACGAGTCTAAGGCTGCGTTCACATAGACAAGAGTACGAGTCCGGCACTGTACGGGTTCCCGTATACGAATTCGGGCAAACACGAGTTTGCGTGTATTTCAATGGCGGCCGTTCACATACACACGAGTATGGGTTACCTGTAAATTTCACTCGTTCGAGTAGTTTCTTTGCAGGTCGTGTTTCTATCCAACCCATGCGAAGTAAACTACCCGTAAATAACAATAATATAATGTACGAAAGCTGTGGTGCATATTTGATGTCAGAACTGACGTCATTATAAAATTATTCATCGTTGGAAGTGCACGGTTTGTAAAATTATTAGCAATGTGATGAAATATCGTTGTTTATTCGCGAAGCATTTCCTCAATTCAATATAATTCAATATGGCCGACACGCGCTGAGTTATGTGCTTGTACAAGTGACCGTGAACGTTCCGCTCATACGAGTGAAGCTTCTACTAGCCGTAAACTGAAACCCAGACTCATACTCATACTCATACTCGTGTCTATGTGAACGCGACATAATTCTATGCCGTTCACGTTAGCACTCCAAATCGTTTCTGTTCAACTTCCGCAACAAACTCATACGTGTTCGCAGAAAATACACTTTTTACTGATATATAGATTGTAAACAAAAATTTTAAGTCTAATACATAGATTCTCAATACTTATTGATCAACGATCGTATAGCTTGTCCATAAATTAACTCATGGGTTAAAACAGCAACTTATAAGCTATATATGTTCATCAAATTACGACTCTTACTTTTTACGGATTATCATTCCTTTGTTGATTTCATTCGTTTGACTTACTTTTACTTACTACTTAAAACTTACTTATCTCAAATGATTTCAGTTCGTCGTGGCGTTTGGTAGAGATCAGAAATCATTCCAAGAAGGTAGCAGCGGTTACCAAAATGTCAGCAAATCGGGAAGAAAATTCTAACTAGATCAATCTATAGCGTTTATCAACACATCTTGTGAGTGCGTGCAATTCAACGGCTCAGTCTCAGCTCCGTACTGGAGTGTAACAGGGGGCCAATAGTCACAGTCAGCATTACCCTCTCACAGCTCCATTACTTCCGAGTCACATCTCTATTTTATAGGTATCAGACAAAAATATAATGGCTAATATGTTGGACTTATGATTGAGAGTTTGTTGGTTCAACTCCAAGTCGAGTCGCTATCCTGGTCGCTGGTTACTACTTGGATGGGTGACTGTCTGCAAACAGGTAAACCATCCTGGTACATAGCTAGCACTAAGGCCAACTCAGCCTTCCATCTCTCCAGGGTAGGTAAATCGAGTACCAGCCTGTCCAGCTGGGGTGAAGGCAAGGCATGTTCACCTGTGTTGGGGGGGCAGGTAACACTGCGTGATCCCATATGGCAGCTGACGCTCTGTAGCTCTTAGATGGGTTTGCCAAGAAGAGCTATAACCTTTACACCCCCTTAAACCAAAAACTAAATTATACTGCTTGATGACAGATACTTATACATGTAACCACTTGTTGGTGTCTGGAAGTAATGCGACCCGAATTCAAACCTGCCACCTTTTTATCACAAGCGTGAGATACTAACCACCAATCCACACTGGGACATTATAGTACCTCAGACACAATGCTGTCAATAAAATGCTATGACCACATCAGCAAATTTAATTATGTCCTAAGAAATTCTTGCGCAACCTGCGATTGCTTGCCTAAGCCCATATTAACCCATAACCAATGTTCAGTACTTAAGGTCAAAGAGTGGCTTGGTGCTGTAATGGTAATGGGCCGGACTGGTGACCGAAAGGTCCCAGGATCGACTCTGAGCCGAGGCACTGTGAGCTAAACAACCTTGGGCAAGTTGTTCACACACATGTGCCTCTGTCACCAAGCAGTGTAATTTGGTACCAGTCAAAGGGCGGTGACACTCTCTGGCTGGAAAGGTAACCGCGGGCCTGGTGGAAAGTACTGGCAGCCTACCACCGGGTTTATGACTACATCACCTGCGGGCTGACTGCCTAGAGACCAGGATCAGCTTCAGCCCATACGCTCGTTATTGAGTATGGGATACCTTTACCTTTACCTAAGGCCGAAGTACAACAACAATACAGTTCTAAGGTAAAAAACATAGAAATTAATGATAAAATAACAAAACGTATATGTTACAATTCCCTAGAGATGGTCTAAAGTGAAGTGGTACTTACTTGAGTTCTCGGTCAGCCATCATCTTCTGAACGGTGTTGGCAAGGCTCATTTGTTTTCCATGAACCCGCTGATAGTGGCTTCTAATAGACGTATAAACACACACACACGCACACACATGGAGCACTGCACGACTTCTTGTTTTTAGCTGACCGTACTTAAGTAACGATCGAGCTATTGGCACGGTAGTCATCTGTCTGTCTGTCTGTAACAGATGTATTGTAGCTAAGCTTTCGATCGTAGGGAAAACTTTCTACACGAATAATTTGCCATGTGTGCTAAACTTGAGCAGGCAAAACTACAGCCATCTAATGCAAGGAAAAGATTTTCACACTGCAGATTGAATAAAGGGAGTGGAGTAAAACATGTGCATTTTCAACAGAAAACTGGCCATATCTCGGAAACAGTGAGATATACAGCCAAAGTTACTATTAATCACTAATAAGTAGTTGCATATTGGCTTTCAAATGACCTAAAAGCCTTGGATGACCTTGAAGGTCATTGACAACCAGTAGAGTCGGCTATCCTAGCGACAGCTGGGCTTCTTGTTAAAGTTCTGCATTACTACCGCACATAGATGGCTGTCATAACAGATCGCATTATGAGTCTCGCCCGTCAGTTTGTCTGTCTGTCTGTCACGTATAACTTCAAAAACAAAAAGCAATCAGGTTTCACAGAGCAGAAGGTTTTTTTAACAGATTTAAATGGTGTAGATCTTCATGGTACGCCATCTCAGAGCAACACAGAGTCAAAAAGTACAGGTAGAAAAGATGGAGTATATAATGACATAAAAATACATCTCTGAACTGTACAATGATGACAAAAAGCATGTCCGAATTTGACAGGTCTGTGCTATTTCTCTAATAGCATAATGCTAATTCTACTGAAACGAAAAATATTTAATAGAAGTAAACGCTGCAGAATAAACACTACAGCGATATAAAACGGAGGATGGACTGCAATATCTGTTGGATAATAATGGTTGCACTGCTACTAATTGAATGCGTGACTGTCTGCGGACAGGTAAACCGTCTCAGTATATAACTGTAACAAATTTTTTTCACCTGACAAGGTCACTTAATGTTCATATCAAATACCTACTGACTCTGTATAACTATCTCCTATAATGTAGCACAGTGTGCGTCGAAACTAATTTCTAATCCAATCCCGTTTTATTTCAGTCCAGAGCCTGAGCCTGCATGCTTATAAAAACATCTGGTAGCCCAAGTGCGGAACATTCGCAATTAAACTCGTTGCTGTATAAGCCCATAATACACTGTGGTGAAAAATGCACTAATGTCCAAGTAAATGCGAATTTTTACCAGTTAAGTACCGCAATCCGTATCTTCCCAGGTGAAATATAACTCTAGTTAGAAACATAGCTAGCTTTATTGAAATAACTGCACTTTTTGGATCTAGAGCCCATAATACTTTGTGCACACCAAAACATTACATATCGATACCAAAAATCTTCTTTGTAATAGGTCGATCATTCACTCGCCAATAGGTGCGTCATTGTTGTTGCGTCGAACATTTCCGATAGTGTACTTACATTGGACCCCCTGTAGGTCTGTCGTCTGTCATACGGTCTGTCGATAGGTAGGCACCAGAGTGGCGGGAATTGTCTGCTACTTAGAATATATAGGTCCATAATGTGTTACGCGACCAAAACGAACCCACACCACACAAAATTGTCTTTCACACAACCAAATATATATCTCCAAGTACGCAGCAGACCAAGTCCGTCTACATTCACTACCACATATTGGCTGATCGCTGTTTGTGAAATAGTACCGTGTGCAAAGACCCCACGTCGAGTACAGCACCTAATTTAAATGTGACAAAAGGAGTCCTTAAAAAGTAGGACAATGACCTTGCCGAACACCTTTACAGACAAGAACACCAGTCTCAACCATGGGCCAACACATATCTGTCGCCGGGGCAGATCTTGGTCTATGGCGACAAGATGTGACATCTGATAGATCCACGGCCCACACAGGTAGAGCCAGTACAGTGGGTGGAGGCGGGTACTGTGCCGCAGACATAAAAGTAAGTAAGGAAGTTAACGTAGAACGGAATGAGACCAGAGTAGCACCGGGTAAGGCCGTGGTGTGTCAAATAACCAACACCAAGGTCAACTCAACCTTCCATCCGTCTGCAGCAGGCAAATCAAGTACCGGCTTGTCTGGCTGTGGTTAAAGTGGAATTTGCTCACCTGTGCTGGGCAGCAGCTAAAACTGTTATCCCATATGGCAGTTAGATAGATCTGCAGATAGATTTCGCATGAAAAGAGCTTGCACCCTTTAATCCTTAAAATTCATAAATATGAAGCAAAACGTCAGACCTGAATCTCTGCTGGATGATAACGGCCGCGCTGTGGCTGCGTTTATATCTCTCATGTTCTTTGTATGCCCGGTATCTGTTCTGAATGATGGTCGCCGCCTCCCGGCTGCGCCGAAACCGCTTCTGAGCGTAGTAGCTACGAAACTGACTCTGAATGAGTACTGCCGCCTGCGTCATCCGCTTGTAGTACATGAACTACACACAGACACCAGCTTACACTGCGAGATGCTTTACAAGAACATTAAAAACAATGGGAAAAAATCTTTTTAATGCAAGTTGTTAGCAATTTTCTTGAAATGTCACCTATAACATATAGAATGTTGCAGTGTTCTGCCCTTAGTACATGATACAAAAAGCCCATCTGTCGCTAGGGTGGGGCCAACTGTATTGGTTGTCACTGACCTTGAAGGTCATCCAAGGTCGATGATTTTTATGTCATCTGAAAGGGAGTATGCCACTTCCTATTAGTGATTAATAGTAACCTACCTTGGCCGTATCTCGCATTGTTTCTGAGACATGGCCACTTACAGCTTGAGACATTACATTCCATAGTGCGTTATGACCCTTCAAAATCATCCAAGGTCATCGATTTATATGTCATTTAAAAGCCAGTATGCGACTTCCTATTAGTGATCAATAGTAACCTAGGCCCTATCTTGCACCGTTTAGTGAGTGAGTGAGTGTGTAGTTTCTTAACGGCACATCAGCACAAAATAGGCCATTCAGTGCCATACATGGTTAAAATTAATTAAAAGCATTTAATATATGTATTAAAAGCAAAGCTATTAAGCTAATGTAAAAACAACATTATATACGATTGTAAAAGTTGATATCTTTAACATAAGCGATGCTGCTGCACAATGCAACATTTTCAAAAACGTTCTTGAGTGTGTCCACTCTGACGTGTTGCACTGGGACGGGTGCAGTCCACCAAAATGTGACCAATTCGAAGACGGTTGATGAGGACTGACTCATAGCGGCCCAGTGACAAACTGACACTGCGACCAACGGCCGGTTGCACACTGTAAAGTTTATTTGATGTACACTGGTTCCACAGTTGTTGCCATTCTTTAACACACAATTGGTTAACACAAGTTAACAAATCGCTAACTGGAAATCTCATGTTGGTGATGGCGACATCAAGTCCTGCCTTAGCGGCGATGTCAGCATCTTCGTTTCCTCCGATACCCACGTGGCTGGGAATCCAGCAAAAGGTTATAGATTTACCACTGTTAATTAGTTGGTTGTGATCCTTCAGGATCTTTAAGATCAGTGGATTTTCAACTTTGCAGCTCTCGATTGCTTGTAAGCTAGACAAAGAGTCCGAGAAAACCACGTAATCTTTGCTTCTTGCATGGTGAATGATGTCTAGCAGCATGTCCAGTGCATGAATTTCAGCAGTAAAAATACTAGCATTGTCAGGTAAGCAAACTGTTTTGACCAAGTTGAATGCAACAACAGCGGCCGCTGTTCTAATTCCATCCTTGGACCCATCTGTGTAGATCTCTATATGGTGCGAAAACTCTGAGCGAAGCTCAAAGAATTTGCGTTTGAACACTTCTGGGTTAGTAGTTGTTTT